>Ga0302186_10000397_pt1 | contig 39162 bp, 19 predicted proteins | sample II_Bog_E1_2_FD_198782 | JGI IMG/M metagenome (GOLD analysis project Ga0302186, IMG submission 198782) | Peat permafrost microbial communities from Stordalen Mire near Abisko, Sweden - II_Bog_E1_1 | ecosystem: Environmental > Terrestrial > Soil > Wetlands > Peat | place: Sweden: Abisko... | reverse complement strand
TTTGCAGTCATTTTCCATGAAAGCAATTTACTTTTCCCGTTGCCATTAATTCAAATTTTATTTTAGTATCATCATTAATCCTGTTAGGACTGTCAGACTGATAACAAATATTTTGAACCCTTTATCTAAGACATCAGTTTTTATCCTTTTTAGTAAACGTGGGCCTATTAATGCTCCAATTGCTGCACTGCCTCCTAATAGAATGATTAGTATAAAATTGATATGACCTACTGCAAGGTGGCCGATCAAACCTGAAACAGCATTAAAAAACAATACGAAAACAGATGTTCCGATAACCATATTTGCTGGAAAACGGAGCATATATAATCCCGTAATCACAGGAAGTGTTCCGCTAACTCCAAACAAACCAGCCATAATTCCCGATAATAAACCAAAAATTGAACTTATAGAAACCGTTGTTAAATTTATTATTTTAAAATCATCAGGATTATCACCGTGCTTATTTTCTTTTTTCTTCTTATTGAATAGTATTGGAATAACTAAAAGTATTGCAACTATTCCAAAAAGTTTCCTAAGGATAAAAGATGGTATTAATGTTGAAAAATAAACCCCTAATAAAGTGCCTGTTATTCCTGTTATACCGAAAATCAAACCTATTGGCACATTTACATTTCCCTGTTTATGATGAGCAAAAGCCCCAAAAAGGGTTGTCGGTATAATAGATGCCAGTGAAGTTGCAACAGCAACCTGAATAGGCACATTAAATAAAAGGGTAAGCAAAGGGACGTAGAGACCACCCCCACCCCCACCAAACATAGATACCAAAAGGCCTATTACCAAACCGAATAGTGGTAAAAATAAAAAGGTTGTAGTAAAATCGAAACTCATAGTTGGTTATATTCTTTAAGTTTGGCTGATGCATTTTTTAAAACCGGGCTGCCATGTCCCGGAAGTAAAACTTCAAATTTTAAATGTTTAATTTTATTAATTGTTTTTCCTGCTTCTAATGTATCGGAAGTAGCTATATTATTAAACCCTTTAATATTTGAATGTTTATCGGTTATAATTGCATCACCCGAAAATAAAACAGTTTCTGCATTATATAAAGAAATGCTTCCTTCTGTATGTCCCGGACAAAAAATTACTTTTAACCCACCAATAAAATCACCTTCTTTTAATGTTATGTCGGGGACTATGTTTTGAGTCTTCATAATTTTTAATAGTATCCCGAAAATTAAACCAATCATTCCTCCAATCATTCCTTTTTGTTTTTTCTTCTTTTCACCCAAAAGATAAGGAACTTCTATTTCATGAATAGCAACAAGGGCTCCGGTTGCATTCTTTAATTCGGCAACACTTCCTATATGGTCTATATCAGCATGAGTAAGGATTATATATTTAATTTTTTCAAGTGATATATCCAAGTCAGAAATCTGACTGAGAATTTTTGATGCGTTGCCAGGCATCCCTGCGTCTATTATAGAGATTTCACTGTTATCAGATATGTAAAGATATGAGTTAGCTCCTTTTATCTTTTCAAATAAATAAACGTTTTCGTTAATTTTCATTTTTTGTCTTTTAGTTAATAAAATAAGAAATATACAAGTAGTATAGTTTGTTAAACAACTCTAATTAATTTTTTTCAAGTCGTTTAGCCCATTTTTAGTTTATGGTTTATTAATTCAGCTATAAATTTCTTTCTTTTCTATTTTTAATTCTTTGCATTTAATTTCGAAAATTTTATCGGGGATTTCCTGTTTAGTCATGTTCTAAATATTATCTGTATCTTTTTATCTTTACCATTATTATTGTTAATAACTATTGTTGCATATAACAACTATATAGTCAAAAAAAATTAGGTTTCCGCCCTGCTTTTAAAATGAGCTGCTACTTTATAAAAAGTATTTAATTCAGATACTGTAAGACCTTGTTGAAGATCTTCAATAATCAACTTAAGAATAAGTTCATATTGTTTTATTATTTCTTCACCTTTTTTTGTGACCATTAAATAATTTTTCCGCCTATCTTTAGTATCCACAGCTCTTCTGACTAATCCTTTTGTTTCTAATGAGTCAATCAATCTCAATATGGTTGATTTATCCTTTCCTATCATATCAGCCATATCTTTTTGTATAACTTCTTCTTCTTTTTTACTTATTGCATGCAACAGTTTAAACTGTTCTCTGGTTATCTTTAATTTTATCTCCGCCTGATTTTTAATACGTTTTCTTATCGCATGGATCATGTCTTCTAATATTTCACGTCCCATTTCTATTTCCAAAGGTGAATTCTGATTTACCATTATTATTTGTGATATTAAGAAAGTGCAATAAAAAATATTAGTTGATACGTACTACAGCTGTTAAAAAAAAGGAAAGTCACTTCCATTGCAACATAGAATATATAAAGTGAACATGCGCAAAGAGCAGCCTTTACTACATTTTATCCAAAAAACGATATCCGACATAAGGCTGATAGATACTTTACCTGCAAAGAAATTGATCATCGAGAGTTTATTCTCTACATTAGTTTTACTCACTTTTAACAGCAAATAAACCACCGGTAAATTAAACAATGCCCATAATACTTATTATAGGCGATGATAATCCCCCTGCCCAAAGAATTGCAAAAGGTATTGGAAAAGAGGCGCCTGAAATTTCATGTAAAAAATGATGAACCATATTCATTAAAAATTCTCAGAAAAGAAAGATGCTACATAATGATATCATTTCATAGTTTTACTGTCAGTGATTATAGTGCTGACTCTGCACTTTTTTATATCATTAAATTTAAACTGATGCAAAGATAAAGTATTTTAGTTGTTATATGCACCTATTTATTGATTTTTTTAATTTAAAGAACGAAAGTAATATTATTGTTCTATACGGAAAATGTAAAATCTTTTATTATCACCAGTTTCCCCGTCCTTCAAAATATACAAACCAATTTAAATGTACAAATAATCCAGACTGTCGCTATATCCCTTTTGCTGTCAAGGGATCAAGCCACAAGCATTCCCATTTTCATATTTAATGAAGGTGATGTTCTGAATGACAAGAGGTCAGCTACTTTTTGACACATTCAATGTAATGAGTGTACAAAAATATGTTTTGATACAAAAGAAAGAATTTTAGTATATGGAATTCCATTTTATACATTTCAACATAATTTCTTTTTTTTAACTCTTAATTTCAGACAACGATGACTTTCGTAATCTATACTGCGACTACTTTCAAACACATCGGAAAATAATACAAACTATTAATTTCATATTGTCTAATTTTCAGCACTTTGATTAATCGCAAAGATGCATCGACATGGATCATTATTTAGCGAGATAGAATTGTCATAAATTTAATTTTCAGTAATATTTAGTACATGTAGAAGTCTATATTTTTTCAAAATATGGATAGCGAGGTTAAATTAACAATAGACAAACCTGAATACTTAATCCATTTCTGTTTTATTTGAAGCACAATTAATCATGTTTGATTTTTTTTTGCGCAGCAAGCGAAAACAAACAAAACCATATTTATTTACCCCCGGTTTTTCTTTTGACTTCCCTTTGGGTTACTTTATACTTCCCTTTGGGTTTACTTTGGGTTTACTTATGAAACACAGATTCAGGTTTTTATTCATTTTCAGAACAAAAAACAACTAAAGTGAAAAATAATAATTGACATTTTTACTCTCATAAATATCAATAAATAATCACAAATATTTTTTGATATATCTATCAATCTACAAAAGCTTTAATTTCAATAACTTGGCAATTAATAATTAATAATTCTTTGTTCCCTGTCCTGTTTTTTGAAAATTTGTAATTGTAGATATTATTCCGATATTACCCGGAAATTCCGCTCACATTACATCCGGATAAAATAAATATGATGTAAAATTTACGGTAATATAACGGATATATAACGATTCTACATAGAGTCGTAACATTACCGTTATATTACCGTTATATTACCGTTATATATCCATAATTCCGGTGTAATGTCCGCGGAATGTCAGTGTAATTTTCCGCCATGATGATGCAAAAAAAGCGTCAACTTATTAAACCAATCCGAATTTCAACTTCAAAAACACATCTCATCAGTTGTCTCTAGTTTTATACTTTAGTCCGAAACGATACATCGATTAGGACAGTTTTCGGATAATCATCTTCTTTTTTTAGTCGTGTTTAAAAACTTCCGTTTACTTTGATTGATTTTATCAGGTTAAAAATCCACCTTTCCGGTGAATCTGTATCTCTACACAATTTATTTTCGAATTTGTGTTGTATAACATAGAATCATTTATACCAAATTCCAAAAACAAGTGTTTACTTTACACTTGTTATAATGTAAATCTCATTTGTCGTCTTATATAATAGCTAATATACTAACTATAAAAGATTTATACACATAACTTGAGAATTAAATTAATTCGGTATTTTAAATGATTTCAGCATTTTACAAAAATAAAGATACTTTTCTGGTGGCAGTCGACTGCATTATTATTGGTTTTCGTGATAATGATTTGCATATTCTGATAGCCCGCAGACCTTTTGAACCATTCAAAGGAGGTTGGTCGTTAATGGGTGGATTTGTCAACGCACCTGAAAATATAAAGGAAGCCGCTAAAAGAGTTGTAGGAGAATTTACAGGAATTGATGACATCTATCTGGAGCAGGTAGGTGCCTATGGTGATATTGATCGCGATGTAGAACGGGTAATATCAGTTGCCTATTATGCTTTAGTGGACATCAATAAATTTGATACTTCATTAGCTGAAAAATACGATGCCCGGTGGGCCAGAATTAATCAAATGCCGGAACTTATTTTCGACCATAACAAGATGGTGAAGGATACTATGACTTTATTACAACGAAGAGCTTCCGTAAAACCGATTGGTTTTAACTTATTATGCGATCAGTTTACGTTGCCTACATTACAGAGCTTGTACGAATCTATTTATCAGGAACCTATTGATAAACGAAATTTCAGAAAGAAATTACTAACAATGGATTTTCTTGAAAAGCTGGATGAAAAAGATAAGAGTTCATCCAAACGTGGCGCGTTTTATTACAAATTCAACAAAGAAAAATACGATCAACTAATTGAACAGGGTATGCATTTTTCTCTTTAATTTTTTTTTGTGATTTTAAGTGTGTTATAAACACGTAATTTTAATAATAAATTATAAAACTATGTTAGAAACTTTAAAAGAAGAAGTATTCAAAGCGAATCTGGATTTAGTGAAACATGGATTAGTTATATTTACATGGGGAAATGTCAGTGCCATAGACCGTGCAACAGGATTAGTCGTTATAAAACCTTCGGGAGTATCGTATGAAGAAATGACAGCGGACGATATGGTAGTGGTTGATATAAACGGGAAAGTGGTTGAAGGAAAACTCAAACCATCGTCGGATACAGCTACCCATCTGGTTTTATACAAATCATTTCCATCTATCGGTGGCATAGTCCACACACATTCCACCTTTGCAACATCGTGGGCTCAGGCCGGTATGAGTATTCCAAATATTGGAACAACACATGCCGATTATTTCAGTGCCGCTATTCCATGTACGAGGGATATGACCCGGCAGGAAATAGAAGGTGAATATGAACTTGAAACGGGGAACGTGATTGTTGAATGTTTTAACGGGCTTAATCCTGATTTTATTCCGGGAGTGTTGGTAAAAAACCACGGTCCGTTTGCATGGGGTAAAGATGCCCGTGATGCCGTTCATAATGCTGTTGTGATGGAACAGGTAGCTAAAATGTCATACCTTGCTTATGAAATTAATCCTGATTTGACAATGAACGAACAGTTGATAAAAAAACATTTTTACAGGAAACACGGACCGGGAGCTTATTACGGACAGTGAACATGTTCCATGTTCAGCGTTCCGGGTTCCGGGTTCCGGGTTCCGGGTTTGAAAAGTTTGAAGAGTTTGAAAGTTTGAAAGTTTGAAAGTTTGAAGGGTTACGGGGATGAAAATTCAATCAGCATATGAAGTTTGGATATGTTTCATACAGTTTGTTGATTTTTGATTAAATCATTAGAGTACTTTATTAAGACTGTGGAACCAAAAACGATAAGAAACAAACTTAGAAAACCTACAAATTGTAAATGAATACATTATACATGTATTTCAGTTTGTTTCTTGAGATAGAAAAGAAACATTTCAATAAAAAATAAAAAATAGATTTTATAAAAACAAAAGAACATGAATTACAAAGATTTAGAAGTATGGTTCGTAACAGGAGCACAGCTTTTGTACGGAGGTGATGCAGTAGTGCATGTGGATGCACATTCATCAGAAATGGTTAAAGGATTAAACGACTCAGGAAATTTACCTGTAAAAGTAGTTTATAAAGGAACTGCCAACTCGGCTGTCGAAGTGTCTCAAATATTTCGTGATGCCAATGGGGATACAAAATGTGTTGGTGTTATCACCTGGATGCATACATTCTCTCCTGCAAAAATGTGGATCCATGGTTTGATGGATTTCAAAAAACCATTGTTACACCTTCACACACAATATAACGAAGAAATTCCATGGAGTGAAATTGATATGGATTTCATGAACCTGAACCAGTCGGCTCACGGTGATCGTGAATTTGGATTTATTACAAGCCGCTTGCGCAAACCACGCAAAGTAGTTGTAGGTTACTGGAAAAACAAATCTACCCATGAAAAAATATCTTCGTGGATGCGTGTATGCGCAGCCTGGGCTGATTCGCAGAATATGCTTATCATCCGTTTTGGAGATAACATGAACAACGTGGCTGTAACAGATGGTGATAAAGTGGAAGCTGAGATCCGTCTTGGTTACCATGTTGATAATGCACCTATTGCCACTTTGGTACCTTATGTTGAAGCTGTAACGGAAACCGAAATTGATACTTTGGTGTCAGAATACGAACATTTGTACGATTTTGCATCCGATTGTAAAAAAGGAGCCGAAAAACATCAGTCGGTTCGTGAAGCAGCTGCCCAGGAAATTGGTTTACGCCGCTTCCTGGTAGATAAAGGCGCAACAGCATTTACTACCAGTTTCAATGAACTGGAAGGCATGAAACAATTAATGGGATTTGCTTCCCAACGATTGATGGCCGAAGGTTTCGGTTTTGGTGCCGAAGGCGACTGGAAAACTGCTGCACTCACACGTACCATGTGGGTAATGGCTGAAGGACTTCCCGGAGGTTGTTCATTTTTGGAAGATTATGTATTGAATTTCAACGGAGCAAAAAGCGCCATCCTTCAATCGCACATGCTGGAAATAAATCCTGAAATTGCAAAAGGGAAACCACGCATTGAAGTTCATTTCCTTGGAATCGGCGATGCAGGAGTTTGTGCCCGTCTTGTATTCCAGGCTCATGAAGGGGAAGGTATTGCTGCAACCATTGTTGATATGGGCAACCGTTTCCGCATGATAGTAAACGAAGTCAAAGTAATTGAACCAAAAGCTTTGCCTAAATTGCCAGTTGCCTGTGCTTTATGGATTCCTCAACCGGACCTCGAAACCGGAGCCGGAGCATGGATTACTGCTGGTGGTACACACCATTCAAGCTTCTCATTCGCAATTACGACAGAGATGTTGGAAGACTATGCCGAAATAGCAGATATCGAATTGCTGATTATTGATAAACATACCAATATCCGTACATTCAAACAGGACATTCGTAATAACGAAGTGTATTATATGTTGAATAAAGCACTGCGATAACAATTCAGGAGCAAGGAGTAAGAGGTAAGAAGTAAGTCATTGAAGAACTGATTTTACTTACTCCTTACCCCTTACCTCTTACTTACTCCCCCTTACCCCTTAATAACTAATAAAGATATGAGCAAATATGTTATAGGTTTAGATTACGGAAGCGATTCATGCCGGGCAGTGGTGATAGATGCCATTACTGGTCATGAAATGGGAACAGCCGTAAAATATTATTCACGTTGGTCAAAAGAAATGTATTGTGATCCATCAATTAATCAATATCGTCAGCATCCGCTCGACTATGTTGAAGGATTGGAATATGCCGTAAAAGAAGCATTATCAAAATGTCCTGCCGGAACCGCAGAAAAAGTAGTTGGCATTGCATTTGACACCACAGGAAGCACCCCGGTTTTCACAGATAAAAACGGAACACCGCTTTCGTTACTACCTGAATTTGCTGAAAATCCAAATGCCATGTTTGTATTGTGGAAAGACCATACCGGAATTAAAGAAGCACAGGAAATAAATGAACTTTCAGCCAAATGGGATATCGATTACACTTCGTATGAAGGGGGCATTTATTCTTCGGAATGGTTTTGGGCAAAAGCACTGCATGTATTACGTGTTGATGAAAAAGTACGGAATGCCGCATATTCCATTGTTGAACATTGTGATTGGTTGCCCGGTCTGATTACCGGAAAAACAAATCCTTCTGCAATTCTTCGCAGCCGATGTGCATCTGGACATAAAGCAATGTGGCTTGAAAAATGGGGAGGCTTGCCTTCTGAAGAATTTCTGACAGCACTTGATCCTTTATTAGCCGGTTATCGTGAACGCCTTTATAGCGAAACAAGTCCAAGCGACAAAAAAGTTGGAACACTGACTCCTGAATGGTCATCCCGTTTAGGATTATCATCTGACGTAGCAGTAGCTGTCGGTGCATTCGATTGCCACATGGGCGCTGTTGGTGCAGAAGTAACTCCCGGAGCTCTGGTTCGTGTTATAGGAACTTCAACCTGTGACATTATGGTGGCAAGTTATGATGAAATGGGTGACAAACTGATACCGGGGATTTGCGGACAGGTAGATGGTTCGGTGATCCCGGGTATGATTGGACTCGAAGCCGGACAATCGGGCTTTGGTGACATCTATGCCTGGTTTAAACGTGTTGTTGCCTGGCCGATAGAAAACATACTGGCAAAAACCACCCTGATTGACACAGAAACAAAACAGAAACTTATAGAGGAGACGCTTGATCAGATTATTCCGGCATTATCAATTGAAGCACAAAAGGTTCCGGTTTCCGAATCACACATTCTGGCTACAGACTGGATGAACGGACGCCGCACACCCGATGCCAGCCAGCTGGTGAAAGGTTCGATTACCGGCCTTAACCTGGGTAGCTCAGCTCCTTTAATTTTCCGTGCACTTGTTGAAGCTACGGCATATGGTTCGAAAGCAATTGTTGACCGGTTTATTGAAAACGGTATTGAAATCAAAGAAATTATCGGTATTGGCGGTATTGCGTTGAAGTCACCTTTTGTCATGCAAACGATGGCTGATGTATTGAATATGCCTATAAAAGTGGCAAAATCCGAACAGGCCTGCGCATTTGGAGCTTCCATGTTTGCTGCCGTTGTTGCCGGAATCTACGATAAAGTAGAAGACGCACAAAAAGCAATGGGAATGGGCTTTGCAATGGAATATTACCCGATAAGTGAAAATGTGGAAATGTACAGTGAACTGTATAAAAACTACGTTAAATTAGGACAGTTTACTGAAAACAAAATTTCTTAAATCAACAAATAATTAAAACATGAATTGGAATTCACATGAATTTATTTGGCTCGACTGGGTGATTCTCGCAGTTGGAATTTGTGCTGTAACATGGGCTGTATGGCGTGCGGTACAAAAAGATAAACGTTTGCAACAGGGCCCCGACAGCCAGGACTACCTGTTCGGGAAAGGGGAACCATGGTATATCATTGGTGCGGCTATCTTTGCTGCAAACATTGGCTCGGAGCACCTTGTAGGGCTTGCCGGCACAGGTGCAAAAGCAGGTGTAGGTATGGCGCACTGGGAGATGCAAGGCTGGATGATTCTCATCCTGGGTTGGCTCTTTGTACCGTTCTACCAACTTATGAACACAAAGTTGGGTAAAATCATCACAATGCCCGACTTCCTCAAAAACCGCTACACACCTCGTACCGGTTCGTGGTTGTCTATCATTACACTTATAGCCTACGTGCTTACCAAAGTGAGTGTAACAGCGTTTACCGGTGGTATCTTTATGGAGAGCCTTATTGGCTTGCCTTTCTGGTACGGAGCTATCGGCTTAATAGTCATAACTGGTATCTTTACCATTTTTGGAGGGATGAAGGGTGTTATGACCTTGTCGGCAATTCAAACGCCTATACTTATCATTGGTTCATTCCTTGTGCTTTTCCTGGGATTGTCAGCACTCGGAGGCGGCAGTATCGCTCACGGTTGGACCGCAATGATTGACTATTCTAAAACACTGAATATAGGAGCAAACGGACATGCATACGGCACAAACCATGTGTTCCACTTTGATACGGGTGACCCGTTGTATGACGACTATCCTGGTTTCTGGGTATTTATCGGAGCTTCAATTATCGGCTTTTGGTATTGGTGTACCGACCAACACATCGTTCAACGTGTGCTGGGACAAAAAAAAGGCGAATCCAACGACGTTGTGATGAAACGTGCGCGCAGAGGTACTATCGCTGCCGGTTATTTCAAAATATTACCCGTATTTATGTTCCTGATCCCGGGTATGATAGCAGCTGCATTGGCTGCTCGTCACGGCAGCGGCTTTACGTTAACCAACCCCGATACCGCCTTTGGATCAATGGTTAAATTTGTATTACCCGCCGGTGTGAAAGGTATCGTAACTGTTGGTTTTATCTCTGCATTGGTTGCTTCGTTGGCGGCATTCTTCAACTCTTGCGCTACGTTATTTACAGAAGACTTTTACAAGCCGAATTTCAAAAATAAGAGCGAGGCTACATACGTTCTGATAGGTCGTATTGCAACTGTTGTTGTGGTGTTCCTTGGTATTATATGGATACCGGTCATGATGAGTCTTGGCAGCCTTTACTCTTATCTGCAAGGCATTCAATCGCTCCTCGCTCCTTCGATGGTGGCCGTATTCGTAATGGGTATATTTTTCAAAAGAATTACGCCCAGGGCTGGTGAAGCAGGTTTAATAGTAGGCTTTCTTATTGGTATGGCACGCTTGCTGACCAACATCTTTACAAATACAGGTCTAGACGTAATGACAGGTCCGTTCTGGACATCCACCCACTGGTTTTGGCATACAAACTGGCTTATCTTTGAGATATGGTTGCTTGTATTCATCATGTTAATGATGGTCGTAGTATCGCTTTTCACTCCGAAGCCAACCGCTGAACAGGTAGATTTTATCACTTTCACAGGTGACTACAAGAAACTCATTTTCAAGAGCTGGAACAAGTGGGATGTTATTGCTTCATTTGGCGTGGTATCTATTTGTGCAGCTTTCTACATTTATTTCTGGTAATGTAAATTAATTCAAAACCAATCAATATTCCTCCAAACACACATAAGGATAAATGAATTATGGCTTTGGGGGAATTTATTGATTATCTTTGTCGTTTGATTAGAATTAACAACTAACTAATTTCAAATTAATAATCTTATGAAAAAAATTATTTTATCATTAATGATTTTATCGCTGGTATTTTCGGCTTGTACAAGCAGTAAAAAAACAGTACAGCTTTTCCCAAAGAGTAATTTCGACACCATTTTCAATGGGAAAAAAGTATCCGTTTACACATTGAAAAATGCAAATGGGATGACTGCTCAAATTACGAATTACGGTGCACGTCTTGTTGATTTATGGGTACCTGACAAAGACGGGATTTTTAGAGATGTCATTTGGGGCTTTGAAAATATTTCAGGTTATCTACATGCAACCGATATGTTTGCAGGTCCGATTGTTGGACGATACGGAAACAGGATCGGGAAAGGTCAGTTTAAGTTAGATGGGAAATCATATCAACTTACATTGAATAATAATGGAAATCATTTGCATGGAGGCATCAATGGCTTTTATAAAAAAGTATGGGATGCCCGTCCTTTTAAGAACGATAAAGGTGAAGATGCCATTGAATTAAGTTATTTATCTCCTTCACATGAAGAAGGTTATCCGGGTAATTTGAAAATAAAGGTTATTTATGCTATCACAGCAAATAATGAACTGACTATTAATTATGAAGCAACAACTGATTCAGCAACGATCATCAATCCGACTTCACATGTCTATTTTAATTTACACGGTACAACAGCACAATCAACCAATTCGCATATTGTAACTATTAATGCAGATAGATATACCCCAACAGATTCAATGTTAATTCCAACAGGTGAAATTGCTTCTGTCGAAAATACTCCGCTTGATTTCAGGAGTCCGACTGCAGTAGGGAAACGAATCAACGATAATTTTCCGGCATTAAAATATGGTAAAGGTTATGATCATAATTTTATATTAAATAAAAAGGCAGGTGAAATATCACTTGCAGCTACAGTTTATGAACCTGCTACAGGAATTGTAATGAAAGTGAGGACCGACCAACCTGCCCTTCAATTTTACAGTGGAAATTTCATGGACGGAAAAGATACGGGAAAACGTGGAGATAAGCATAATTACAGAACCGGTGTTGCATTTGAAGCACAAAATTATCCGGATGCTCCAAATCATACGAATTTTCCAAGCGCAGTATTGAAACCCGGACAGACTTACAGACAATCAAGCATTTATTCTTTTGAAGTTAAGAATTAATATTCAATAACATGGATTAGAATAAAAAAGAATCAAGCAATAGAGATATCCTTATGGATATCTCTATTGCTTAATCAAAATTCTTTTGTTACTATCTTTTTAAAAAAAATTGTGCTATAGTTTCATCGTACCATCATATGTCCGATTTGTTATAAGAAAATATTAGATAATAAGACACAAAAATAAGAATAGCACAAAGCAAACAGGGATTAAAATCCTAAGTGACATTGATTGTAAAGTTTAGAATTTAGTTCAGATCAAAAGATTAAATCCAATTGAGATGATTAAGAAAAAATAAATTGAATATATGGAGATAAATCTACCTGTATTTTACTGTGATTTTAAGTTAATTATATATATTGATATCATCATAATTCATTGATTAATTTCATTTTCAAATTTTCAAATTGAGTCATTTTCAAATTAACTTAGCACTACCATATTTATCTTCATTTATAAATATATATCACTGACAAAATACTTTAAACTCTAAATCCGGGTTCAAATAGTATTTTTAATAAATTGCTGAAATAATTTTAATCTAATCTTATTACTTTTGTAATGCAACTTAGATTCAACAATATATCATCAACTATTCTGCATTGATACTACAGATGTTGAAACACCTAACATTTTTTAACTCACTGATCACTATCCTATTCCAATTTTATTTTAGGATACTGAGTTGTAACATTTTCTTCTAATTCCAGGCGAACCATGATAAAAAACACAATTTTCGTCATCTTTCTTTTTATTAGTTCACTATTCTCTCTTTCTGCCGGTAAAATTCAATTTAGTTTTGAGAAATTCCCCTACAATGATAAATTACCTGCAAATTCCGTAACAAGAATATACAATGACAAAGAAGGATATATGTGGTTTGGCACTAAGGACGGATTGTGCCGTTTTGATGGATATGACATGAAAGTTTTCAGATCGAGTGCATCAACGCCTTTCAAGCTCTCCAACAATGAAATTCAATGTATTGCGGAAGATAATGACCAGAGATTATGGGTTGGGACATATGAAGGAATAAATATAATTGATAAAAAAAACTATTCAATTAAAAAATTAGATAATAAATACGTACGAAATGAATGGATTAATTCAATTCTTACTGATTCTAAAGGCTTTGTATGGATTGGCACATCAACGTACGGAATACTTCGATTAAATCCGGTAACGGGTAATTTTGTTCGGTATTCAACTGACAAAAACTCTTCTTTAAAACTTAAGGCAAATAATGTTACCAACATTTACGAAGATCATCAGGGCAGAATCTGGATTTCATTGTGGAAAAACGGATTATGTTTAGTAGACCAAAGTCGGAAACATATTTACTACACATCAAAGATAGGAGTTAACAACAATCCGTTTCGGGTATTTCAGGATAAAGAAGGAATTTTATGGGTGTGCACCTGGGGTGATGGCATATACAATATGCACGTTAATTCAGACACAGAAATAAGTATAAAACCCATTGTTTTGGCAAAAGGATCCGAGAAAAAAGTAAATAATATTGTGTACAGTATAACTCAGGACGACAAATACGGTTACATTTGGATTGTTACGTACAGTGGATTGAGTCTGATTGAAAAAGAAATTGATGGCACGTATAAAATTTTCGATACAAATTCATTTTTTGATGAAACAAGTAATATATTATTTCATGAAATAAGTAAAGACAGAAAAGGCAACTTATGGATTGGATCAGTTGGAGATGGCCTTTTTAAACTTGATTTCAATAAGCTGCCCATTGAGAATTATCCATTAAACGAATTTAAAACTTTGTTGAATGTTCAATCGTATGTTACACGTTTTTGCCAGACAAATTCAGGAAATATATTTATTGTTATAAACAGAATTGGTTTATTTCAATTTGATCTGAAGACCGGGAAAGTGAGCAGGCCGACTGATATAGCAGCAAGATCGATTAATAGTATTAGTACAATATTAAACGTAAAAAGCAAAAATGAAATTTGGGTTACTAATGAGGGTGAAAATTTGATTCATATATTTAAAAATTTAAGCAATGGTGATTTAAAACAAATTAAAGTAATCTCATTGAGCAACTTTAAAAATCAGGTTGAAAGCACAATAACATCACTCTTTGAAGATTCGAAAGGCAATGTCTGGATTGGAACTAATAACGGATTATATATAAAACCGGCAAATTCAACAGTCAAATATTTATCGTCAAAAGTATTTAATGTCAATACAATCGGCGAAGACAGTAAGAATAAAATATGGATTGGAACAGATAATGAAGGGCTTTTTGTGTTCAACCCTCAAAAGAATGCGAGGAAGTTATCCTATTCAATCATACAAAAAAATTTGAATATAAAAAATTATCAAAGTTACAGTATACAAAGTATTTGCTGTAAAAGAAACGGGGATGTTTATATTGGGACCAAAGAAGGATGCATTTATTATTATAATCAAGAAACACATGTTACAAACGATATAAGCGGTCAATATGGCATAACAGATGAAGGAATTCTGGACATACTTGAAGATAACGAAGGTTTTTTATGGTTTTCAACTATAAAGAGGATAATCAGATATAACCCCAAAAACCATGCAGCCACCTATTTCTCAAAAACAGATGGATTACTGGTAAGTTCATTTTTTAAAGATGCACTTATTAAATTAAAATCCGGTCAGGTTTTATTTGGAGGGAATAAAGGGATTTGTTCTTTTAATCCTGTAAATCTGAATACAACACCTAAACTTACAAAACGATATGTTGCCATTACAGATATATTAGTTCAAAACAAATCAATCTTTGATGATGAAAACTCACAGCATTTCAATTCAGAGAATAAAAGGGTAACATTGAAGTATAATGAAACAAACTTAGGTATTGAGTTTTCAGCATTAAATTACTCATCAGCAAGTAAAATTCAATATGCTTATAAACTTGCAGGGATAGATAATAACTGGAATTATGTCGGGAATAATCGCAGGTTTGTAAATTACGCCAATATTCCCGAAGGAAATTATAAATTCATGGTAAAAGCCAGTGATGAAAATGGAATATGGAGCAATGAAATCACTTCACTTGAAATTGTCATACTTCCCCCTGCATACAGAACATGGTGGGCTTATCTGCTTTATCTGATCATTCTGAGTGCCTGTGGCTTTTTCATAACAAGAACCCTTTCAAATCGTATCAGATTAAGAAATGAACTTAAAATTTCCCACATTGAAAAAGAAAAGTCAGAAGAATTAGCTCAAATTAAACTTCGGTATTTTACTAATATTTCACATGAGCTACTTACCCCTTTGACTATTATAATGCTATTAATTGATAGTCTTCAAAAGAAATATAATGGAGATTCAACTCAGTTTGAACTAATGAAGGATAATGTTCTTCGATTAAAGAGATTGATACAACAAATTCTTGTTTTTCGAAAGACAGAAAGTGGCAATATGAAATTAAAAATCCAACATAATGATATAGTAGGATTTATTAACAATATTTGCCAATCTAATTTTAAGCCACTTATATTAGAAAAAGAGGTAAAATTTTCCATAGATACAGAATTTGAGAGTTATATGGCCTATTTTGATCCGGATAAATTAGATAAAATTATTTACAATCTACTTTCAAATGCTTTTAAACATACGCCAAAAGGAGGTTCAATCGTTGTAAAAATAAGTTTTGTTTCAAGGACAACCGAAACTATTATGCGTCTTTCTGTTTCAGATACAGGAGATGGAATTGCAGAAGAAGATTTGCCCCATATTTTCAAACGATTTTATATCAGCAGCACTTCAGACCAAAGTCAAAGTCATGGTATCGGTCTGGCACTGACAAGTGACCTTTTGCAAATTCACAAAGGGAATATTGAAGTAAAAAGTCAATTGGGAGAAGGAGCAATTTTCACCATAGAAATACCTGTATCAAATAGTGCCTATTCAGAAGCAGAACTTTCATCAGAAGAGACTATACCTCTTGAAATCCCTGAAATTTCCGAACCTGTTCTTTCTGAAGAAAATATCGATGGTATTGAAAATTCAGTAAGTCAAAAAGAGTTCACCATTCTGGTAGTAGAAGATAACCGCGAACTAAAAAATATTATTGTTGACAATTTCGTTCATAAATACCATGTTCTTAGCGCTGAAAACGGTATTCAGGCATTGAAAATCGTTCATGAAAATGAAATTGATTTAGTAATAAGTGATGTTATGATGCCCGAAATGGACGGACTGACATTCTGCAAATTATTAAAAAATGATGTTGAAACGAGTCATATCAATGTTTTGATGTTGACTGCAAAGAATACGACTGAAGATAGGATTGATTGTTACAATGCAGGGGCTGATTCATATATTGCAAAACCTTTTGAGTTGGCTGTTCTTGATTCAAGGGCAAGAAATCTGATACGTAAAAGAAAACAAAAGACAGAAAGTTTTCAGAAAAATCAGGAAATAAATATTTCATCTATGGAATACGGATCCATTGATGAGTTATTTCTTAAACATGCTGTTTTAAAAGTGGAAGAAAACCTGTCAGATGACACTTTTGATTTTGATCAGTTTGCAGTTGACATGGCTACTTCAAAATCAACTTTACACAGGAAACTGAAATCATTAACAGGACTCTCTCCGGGTGAATTCATTCGAAGTATACGATTAAAACATGCCGTTCAAATGTTGACGAATAATATGGGGAACATTTCAGAAATAGCATTTGCTGTAGGGTTTAATGATCCAAAATATTTTAGCCGTTGTTTTAAAATAGAATTCGGACACACACCCAGAGAATATCAGGAATCAAAAAAATTATAGCCTAATCAATAAAGCCGTTCTAAATCATATCTTTAGACCGGCTTCTTTGTATTAACAGGTATTCTTCTTATAAATTCGAATTAGCTCTCTGCTTTAAAGAATAATGCCTGTCATGACGAAGATGTATAAACTAACCGGGAACCATCTGTATCTGGATAAACTGTATGAATACTTCTGTTATGCCGACAGTGTTATGTATGACAAGTGGAATTACTTTATTACCGTGATGGTACATACGTTTATCCCTCTCACAAAACTCTGTCGGGGGAAAAGGATTTTTGGGCGAGAGGAGACGGTTGGGTTTTTGCTGCACTTGCCAAAGTATTAAAAGATTTGCCGTTGACAGATAACAACAGGCCTTTTTATGAAACAAGATTCAGGAATATGGCTGCTGCTTTGATAAAAATCCAACAACCAGAAGGGTATTGGACACGAAGTTTACTTGACCCTGCACAGGCAGAAGGTCGTGAAACAAGTGGTACGGCATTTTTTACGTACGGACTTCTATGGGGGGGATTAACGACGGATATCCTGATAAAGCAACTTACTTACCAGCTGCAGCACTTGGATGGAGCTATCTTTCAACAATTGCCCTTCAGCCGAACGGAAGTGTCGGATATGTACAGCCAATAGCTCTGCTGCTGTACCAGGGCAAAGTGTCACAGCATCCAATGCTGCTGATTTTGGAGTTGGAGCTTTATTACTGGCAGCCAGTGAACTGACACGACTGTTAGATATCACCTCCGGAATTAATAATTTAACAGATAAGCCGGATAACATCAAAATGTACCCAAATCCGGCATCAACTAATTTGACCATAGGAAGTAAGCCGGGAATAACAGGAGATATTGAGCTGTTCGATTTAACTGGAAATTTATTAAAAAGTAAAACCATTGAAGAAGAGAAAAATATCATGGATACATCAACTTTTGGTCCTGGTATTTATATTATAAAAACAAACAATGAAACTATCAAAGTAATAAAAGATTGAAATTCCATTTCTTTTATAAATTAAGCATCTTATAAATAAATAAAAAAAAGTCAGGATTAATACCCAACTCTTTTTTAATAACCTTATTAATCAATTATTCAACCTTAATTTGCAACCTCTATCTTTTGAATTTTAACACCTTCCTGAACATTAATTTTCATTAAATAAATCCCTTTGGGAAAACTGCCAACATCGATAGTTTTCACATTATTCATTGTATTGTAAACCAAACGACCCTCATAATCATAGATATCAAGTTTCAACACATCTCCTTTAGAATTGATATGAATGATTTGATGAACCGGATTTGGATAAATCCGGAGACCAAAATCATTTTCTGATGCAACTTCTGATGGGACTTCTGCTCCCGCTAAAAATCCGGCTGTTGCATCCTGTAGCGTTTGTACGGCAGTAGCACATTCATTAATGGTAGTATAGGTCTGTATTAAAGCCGTTTGTAGATTATTATACAAATCACCGCTTGTTACTGAAGGATAGCGATTCAGGGCAGCTTGTGCACTATCCTTTGCGGCGTTCCAGTAAAAGCTCTCAGCACTTTCAACGCTCTGGTCAGTAAGAATTTGAATATTGTCTATAAATAGTTTCGGACCTGCTCCTGAACCAGCGTTTGAACAACTGGCACCTACACTGACTTCACCAAGAAAAGGAGAGGTAAATAATGCACTTGCAGTTGATGTAGTCCATACTGAAGCAGTAAAATTAGTCGTTGCATCATACCAGTTGGTAGAACCGTTACGAAACCCCGTTAAGTTACTAATCAGGGTTGTTGCACCAGTATTACCATTGTATGCGTCATATTGCAGTTTATAATTACCTGAAGGTAAAAAAACCTTTTGAGTAAACTGGACTGCATTAACTAAGCCCCAACCCGATGATGCACCCAGACAGGCTCCGCTGTTATTCCCGTTTTTATCTACCGATGGGATATTTATACTATTAAATTTAATCAATGAACCATAGGCAAAGGTTGCCGTAAAAGTAGAATTGCTGGCCACGACACTTCGATTAGTCCAATCGGTAACATTATAAGAATAAGCACTGGTATAACCCAGTCCTGCCCATATATTTACAGCACCGGCATTCAATATTCCTGCAACATTGTAAGTTACAGGGGATGCATCAAATCCGGCATTTTTCAACGCCAGGACAGTAATGTCATTTGTAGGTTCTTTAGGAAGTGGTGCATCTGCAACAACCAATGCTCCATTATTGACTGTAACTAAAACGCGACTATTAGCCGGAACGTCGATGTTTCCTGTCATTTTTCCTTCGGTGGTAATAATCGACAAACCAACTGTTTTTACCAAGCCTGTATTATTCGTCAGGTAAGCACTTATAGAATCTATGCCTTGTTGAGCTGTAATGCTTCCTGATGTTATAAACACACGTAAGGCATTGCCTACACTCTGAGATGCCGGTAGCGTAAAATGTCCGGTTGACTTGCCTCCGGAAATATCAGTTGGCACGGAGAACACCGGAGCACCTTCAGTAAATCCAATTGCTTTCATATCAGCAGTTGTTGTTCCAACAAAGTTGCTTACCAGCATATAGCGAATGCTATCCGGATCTGTTGCAATCACGCCGTTCCAACCTGTTGGCAGAGAATCTCTTAACACTATGGCTTTGCTGGCAAAATTACTTGTTTGATCACTACTTACACCACTATAGTAAATCAACTGGCGACGATCTACCACATCTCCGCTGGCTGCAGTCCTACTGGCAGTACTATAAAACGGATAGAAATTGGTTGTATAAATCGAATTGTTAGCTGCTCTGTCGCCAAAAGCCATGCTATTGGCACCCGGAGTTACTATACCTATCTGGTTATCAATGTTAGCCCATGTAGTAGCGAAATTAACCGTGATGGCTCCATTGGTCTGATAGCGTCCGTTATTATGATAAATCGTACGTTGCAGTTTTGTAAGATCATCAGTACTGATAGCAAGCAATCCTCCTCTGGCACCGGTAATTGTTACAGCACTGTTGGCTTTTACGTAGTCCAGATAAATCAGCGCATTTCCCGGAGTAGAATAAATCGCAAAATTATTAGTCAATGAGGCGTCATTTGTATTGATAACCCCGTTCATAGTATAACTATTCCCTTGTAAGTTATAAATACCACTGGTTACAGGTGCTGCATTCGTTGCTTTTCCGCTCACTAAATACCAACCCAGTATATTCCCTGTATTATTCGCTTTGAATGGAACTACAATTTTGTTTTTATCTGGACAGTTCTGAGTGAAATAGCCGGTATAACTACTAATTCCACTAGCCCACGAGAAACAGGTGAAACGATCTTTGGTATATGCTTTTACTACATTCTGCGAGGTAAAAAGTTCGGCTGTTGCCTGATTTTTGCTGAAATCAGTCCAACCTGGAGGAGTCATACTTGCAGTTGAAGCCATTTCGTGCATAAGCCAAGTCATCATTACGCGGTGTGCTTCAACACCCATACGTCTTGCACCCACGTCAGGACGCAATAACCAGCTGCCATCGGTAGTTGTTGTCTGTCTGGCTTTGATATATTTATACGCCTGATTTTCCAACATCAATGCATTCGGGTCATTCAGGAAACAAGCCATCGTCGTATAAGAGGTAATCTGGTCGTACAGAAACAAACTCCAGTCATTTCCATTCGGCATGGCCAGTTCACCATCTGCTAAAGCAAATTCATTGAGTACTTTGTCCATCACATTCTGATCGTTGTGTACCAACGCATTTGTTTTCCATTTTTCAGAACCATTAATTCCGGTTTGGAACATTTTCATTGCTAAGAGACCTTCGCCTAACTCCTGCATGACCACATTCTGATATGACATATGAAAATAGTTGTGATTCTGCAAGGTAAAATCATCGAACAGATTTTTACCGACATAAAGATCCTTAACTGTTTTGCTATCGTAGTCAGGGTCAATAACAGTAGCATCAGTAGCATCATCAATCTGGGAATAAGAATTTATGGCAAAAGCCCGCAAACGGTCGTACCATTGCGAAGCTAATGCATCATTGGGATATAATCCCAACGCACAGGATAATATATCGGCTTCCCAGCCATTCGATTCTGCCTCCGTATCGAGCGAATAGTTTGTGGGAATAGTACGGTTCAATTCGTAGTTACATTCAGCTTTTACCATATTGGCCACATATTGTTTCTGTACTGTAGTCAACGAATCGTATTGGAAATAGGCTGAATATGCCACTGACATTGACCACAAAGAGCTTTCCCAGACATAGTCCGTACCACTTGTTGACCCCCAGTAATCTCCGCCGGAGCAAGCCTTCAACTTATTGGCTTTATGAGTAGAATAGGCAAATATCAGACTTCTTCTGGCCATTTTATTCACATCACCCCAGGTCACACCGGATGGAAGTGTCACTTTATCCTTTCCATATTTATACAAAAAAGCACATATCATGGAGAGATCCGCATTGGGTCTTACACCTTGTTCATTACTCCCTGCAGTATTTTCTCCTTTAAAATAACCACAAGTTTCTCCGGTACTATTATTAGACGAAGCATCCTGATAGTCGGTTTTTACATAGTTCATGAAATTTGCCAACATCTGCAACAAATCTCCTTTCATAGTTGGCTCATTAACAAAAGTAGAATTAATAACACCTTCAGTAGGTGAGGATACCTGATCTTCAGTACCACCAATTATGGTTTGAGCCTGCATTGATATTGAGATGCAAAGTATTGCAAAAAGTAATTTTATTTTCATTTTTTTTATTTTTTTATTTTCAATTCCAATTTAATAATCCATAAAACGATTTAATGCCACATAATAATTGTATAGATTTATTCGAACAGATTTTAAGAGTTAAAGCCTTAATAACTATATTATTTAATCAACAGTAAATTTATAAAATATGAATATTTCCTTTGATCATCGGCAATAAGTTGTTTCAAGAGATATAATGCGATATTCGGAAGGGAATTGAATCGTATCACCTGTTAAAAAATTATTAACCATCTGAAAAAATTTGCATCCATTGTAATAAATGAATTCTTTGTCTGGTAATTCCCTGCATTCCTATCAGCTGGATTATGCGTTGGGTTCTTATTCTTCATTTAAATCGAATAGGGATCATCACACTGAACGGCCAAAAGGCATAAAAAAAAATAAAAATAAATAATCAGTGGAATCAGTGGAAAATCTCTTTCATTCATCTCTTATATATAATTTCTTTTATTAAAAAATTATTACGGGTAAATTAACTTAATGAGGATGTAATGCGTATCATCATATTTTTTTTCTTATTCCAAAAAGGGTGCAAAAATCAATTGATCTTGCACCCTTTTATTCATTTATTGATCTTTTATCTGATCACTTTTATTTGATCACTTTTGTTGTAAAAGAAAGTCCATTGCTTGACATTTTCACCATATATACGCCGGAAGGAAGATTGGCATTGATCAATTTCTGGTTCTGACCAGCAGCAAACACTTCTTTTTCAGATGAAATAAGCATCCCTTGTGGATTATAAACAGAAAACTCAACGTTTGAAGATTCTGTTAAACCGAAATCGACAACAATCTTATTTTCATGAATATAAACTTTCTGATTTTGATTGTCTGCAGGATTTTCATTACTTGTTGCCACTAATGAAGTGATATTATATAGTTCATAATTATCAATGTACGCAATCTTACCGGTAGAAGCGCCATCAACGTTATTGAAGGTAAAGAAGCTGGCAGTAGGAGCTGCACCTGTTGTAAATGTTTGATCAATCAATACCCATTGGTCAGTAGATTGAGCAACTGAAATGGTCACATCAGGATCAGTTCCTTTTGCCAGGAAGGCAAATGTTCCATCAACAGTCTTCACCCATGCATGTAAACGATAAGTAGAATTTGGAGCCCAGTTAACAGTTGACACATCCAAAGCAGCTCCATCAGGATAGGTATTAGTTAAAGCATTCATCATAACACATGCTGCACCGCAATAAGCCTGACCATACACGACTGATACATGTCCCCAACCACCAAATCCGGAAATATCATTTAAATAAGGATTTGGAATTATATTTGTCAATGAAGGATAAAGAGGAGTAAAACAGGTAAGATCAGCTGAAGCATTTACTGTTACATTTTGAGTAAGGGTACCGGTTGTTGCAGAAATTGTTCCGTTTGTGATAGCTGTAGCATTATCAAAAGTAGCATTCACTGTTATACCGGCAGCAACCTGAGCAGGTGTTAATACAGTTTTATCAAGTGTTATTCCGGCAGGTGCACTAAGAACCAGATTTGAAGTAAGATTTCCTCCACTCACTGCGATTGGCTTAGTCAGATTATTTGCATCAAAGAATAGTGAACCGGGAGTAAGAACTACATATGGAGAACCATTGCTAATATACGATAACCTGAAATTATCCACAGCTACCCAGTTTCCGGTAGATACTACATTATAACCGAATTCGAGAGTATTATTTGTAACTGTAACCGTTACAGCATAATCATTCGTTGCAAAAACTTCGATTTGCTGATCGTTTGCATAGATAAAAGCACCTCCGGGGAATGTACCATCTGATTGTTGAGTCGCCATTGCTGAAGCAGTCAATAAATAAATACCATTAGGTATATTATTGACAGTCTGTGACAGTTTCAGACCAGCTTGTATGCCAGGGGCAGCCTTCCAGTTTTCCACATAATTAGTGCCGTCTTTTTTAGAGAATGAAGTATTTGATTGAAGTGCAAAACCTCCTACATTTGTCCAACCAGTTGATATAGCAGTTTCAAAACTTGGATTTATAATAACAGAAGTTGCATTATATGGAAGTGGTGTCCAGGTACTTATTCTTGATTGAAGAAGAATTGCACTATAAACATTCGCGATGGCTGTTTTCATGGTAACTTCCTGTCCTAAAACCTGATCTGCAGTTGCACCGGTATTATCTAAAATCACCTGGGCAGCTGTAATAGCCGTATTTAAATCGGCATATACAGTAGAGCTAGCACTTACGGGTTGCTGATTGTTATACATTACATTAGCTGAATCTTTAAGCTGTAAAAGTGTAGTTTTATCAACAGGAAGCAGGTTTAATATTATATTATCAAAGAATATCCTGCCTACGGTTCCTGAACCTGAATTAGGGCTTCCGATACCCACTTGTATCTTACCGGTTGTAGCTGTGGCAACGGTAAAATTGAGGGTTTCGGTATCCCATGCTCCCATTGTAAATGTGGTTTTAGCTGACAGGACAGAAGTTCCAGTAGCCGGTACCCAACCTACAGCGCTGTAATCCACAGCAGTAGGACCAGAATTATATGCTGAATATTGAATTGAGTATTTACCAGCCGGCAATGTAACAGTCTGATAATATGTGACAGTTGATCCCCAGGCAGCCGAAACACCCAAAGCACCGTGACCGGCACCGGTAGCAGCATCAGGACCCTTAGTAGGAATAAAACCATACAATGTACCGGAGAGATTCAGTGTTCCTAAATAACCGTATTCAAAGGTAGAAGATGCACTATTTGCAGCTGAACCTGTCAATGTCCAACCATTAATTGCTTGATTATTGGTACTGCCCGATCCAAGATTACTTGCCGCTGTTGAAGCAAGGAAATTACAGTTAGTGTCAAATCCGGCATTTGTCAGATAAGTTGCTGTGACATCAGTTTGTGCCTGGACATTTAAAGAACTTGCACACGCGGCAAAAAGTACCGCACAAAATAAGAAAAGTTTTTTCATGTTGAAATAAATTAAATGGTTATTAAAATAAGTTGTTTTAAAATATTTAAAAGTATTAATTTTATATTTCTTAAGCATATAAAATTGATTAGACAAAAATATACACTATGTATTAAAAATTAGATGAAGAAAGAGTCAATTAAGAAGATGAATCGATTTTCACATTTAAAAGCAGGCTTTATTTACACTTATTACAGACGTTTTGTTTAATTTCATACAAAATTATTAATTTCAGAATCAAATATTTGAAAAACAGATAATCAAACTCAGGAAGAGAAAAAAGCGTAAAAGTCTTGACAACATTATCATTATAATGATTAATAGAAACTTATACATCCTGTTTAAATCATCTTTATAAAGAAAATTTAAACAGACAGGGTGAATTTCTGATTTATAACATTGACTTTATAAGTAGAATAAACATCAATTTACAGGCATCGTAAATATAGGATTCGTTTCTTTTTTATGACACCCTGCTGCTTTTATCCTCTAAAATGTATGAAATTAATTCAAAAAATAGCGTGTTCAAATGATCCGGTCATTTATGAAATATCCATTTTATCAAAATCAAGTCAAAGAACTCTATTATTTAGTCAAATTGAGAAACCCCCACATTTTTGTTAGGAATAAATCATAAGTATTTATTAAATTTGCAACAATAATGTCAAAATCAAAAACTAATTAAATTTCGTCTATGAAAAAAACTTTTCTTACAATTCTGTTGATGAATGCACTGATAGTGTTTTCCCAGAATATCTCCACTCAAATCACGATTCACGCCGACCAGGGTAAAACAGTAATAAACAAAGAAATATACGGACAGTTTGCCGAACATCTCGGTAATTGCATCTATGGCGGTATATGGGTTGGTGAAAACTCTCCCATTCCCAATACAAAAGGGTACCGAAATGATGTTTTAAAGGCTTTGAAAGAACTTCACATACCTGTATTACGCTGGCCTGGAGGTTGTTTTGCCGATGAATACCACTGGAAAGATGGAATAGGCCCCCGTGACAAACGGCCTAAAATGGTGAATAACAACTGGGGCGGTACAGTAGAAGACAATAGCTTTGGTACAAACGAATTTCTGAATTTGTGTGAAATGTTGGGTTGTGAACCTTACATAAGTGGAAATGTCGGAAGTGGTACCGTTGAAGAACTTGCCAAATGGATTGAATATATGACATCAGCAGGTGATAGTCCCATGGCCAATTTACGTCGTCAAAACGGACGGGATAAACCCTGGAGAGTAAAATACCTGGGAGTAGGAAACGAAAGCTGGGGTTGCGGTGGAAACATGACTCCCGATTATTATTCCGATCTTTTCCGTCGATATTCGACTTATTGCCGTGATTATGATGGAAACCATTTATTCAAAATTGCAAGTGGAGCCAGTGATTATGATTTTAACTGGACAGAAGTACTAATGAAAAATGCAGCCAACCGCATGAATGGGCTTTCACTTCATTACTATACGGTGAAAGGATTTGAAGGATCCAAAGGGTCGGCAACAAAATTTGACAAATCAGACTATCTGTGGACACTCAATAAATGTCTCGGAATAGAGGATGTTATAAAAAAACATATTGCCATCATGGATAAATACGATCCAAAGGGCAAAGTCGGATTAATGGTAGACGAGTGGGGAACCTGGTGGGATCAGGAACCGGGACCACAAACCCCGGTCCTTTTTCAGCAAAACACATTAAGGGATGCATTTGTAGCCGCATTAACACTGAATATATTCAATAAATACAGTGAGAGGATAAAAATGGCCAATATTGCACAGGTAGTGAATGTATTACAGGCAATGATTCTTACCAATGATCAAAAAATGGTATTGACTCCCTCCTATTATGTATTTCAAATGTACCAAGGTCATATGGGTGCAACAAATCTTCCTCTGGAAATACAGTGCAAAGACCTTTCTTCAAACGGGAGTAAATTCCCTTCCATTAGTGCCTCAGCTTCAAAAAATGCACAAGGTGGTATTCTTATCACATTGACTAATGCTGATCCTGATAACTCGCAGGTAACAGAGATTAATTTATCAAATGTGAAGATTTCAAAAGTATCGGGGACAATTCTTACAGCAAAAAGCATTGACTCTTATAATTCTTTTGACAATTCAAATGTGGTAGAACCGGCATCATTTAAAGGGGTAAAAATTGTCAAGGGAGGCCTTAGTGTATCTCTTCCTTCAAAATCGATCGTTTCCTTAGAAATATTATAAAATAAAATAGACTCGTATATAAAAAGATATGAAGCATAAATTAATGTTGTGTATTGTTACATTGTTACTTACTACGGGAATTATTCAATCGAAACCACAATTTGGTAGAGCCATGCTATTTAATGATAATTGGCGTTTTAAATTGGGGGATGTTAAAGATGGAGCAAAACCTGACTTGGATGATTCGAGTTGGAGAAACCTTAATTTACCTCATGACTGGACAATTGAAGGGGTTTATAGTCCTGACAAAGCAAGTTCCACAGGTTATCTCCCGGGTGGAATAGGCTGGTATAGGAAGACTTTTACTGTTCCGTTATCTGAAAAAGGAAATAAAACGTTTATCTATTTTGAAGGAGTATATAATCACAGTGAAGTTTTTATTAATGGGACCAGTGTCGGTAAACGTCCAAACGGGTACATATCGTTCATGTACGATCTGACACCTTATTTAAAATACGGAGAAAAAAATTTACTGTCTGTAAGGGTTGATCATTCCAAAGAAGTAGATTCTCGCTGGTATACCGGTTCAGGAATTTATCGTGACGCCTATCTTGTATATGCTTCACCTGTTCATCTTGATTTATGGGGAGTTTATTTTAAAGCAAACGGCATTACTCAAAAAAGAACGGATATTTCGGTACAGACGACGGTGGTTAACAGCAGTAATTCGAATACCAACGTGCAGGTTTTGCATCAATTGATAAATCCTGCTACCGGGAAAATTGTAACAACCGCCTTCAGGATTTTGAAAGTAGAAGCGAATAAGAAAGCGACTATTTCTCAGTCTTTAACTTTCGCATCACCAAGAATCTGGTCATTAGAACATCCAAATTTATATAATCTTAAAACTATTGTTAAACAAAATGGAAAAGTTATCGATCAGAACGAACAGAATATAGGAGTTCGAACTTTGACATTTGATCCTGATAAGGGATTTGCATTAAATGGTGTATGGACAAAAGTAAAAGGTGTATGTATTCATCATGATGCAGGCTGTCTGGGCTCTGCCGTACCCAGGGAAGTATGGAAAAGAAGATTAATCACATTAAAGGATATGGGTTGTAATGCTATCAGAATGAGCCACAATCCTCAAGATCCGGAAGTATATGATTTATGTGATGAATTAGGCTTACTGGTTATGGATGAAGCTTTTGATGAATGGGAATTTGCAAAAAAGAAATGGGTTACAGGATGGAATCAGGGCATTCCCGGATTTGAAGGATCTTCTTCCTATTTTGCAGAATGGAGTGATAAAGATCTGGGTGATATGGTACTTCGTGACAGGAATCATGCATCAGTATTCATGTGGAGTATTGGAAATGAAGTGGATTATCCAAATGATCCCTATTCACACCCTGTACTTGATCATGCCAATATTAATCAACCTGTACAGGGAGGTTATTTGCCTGATCATCCCAAAGCAGAGAGATTGGGAAGTATCGCTAAACGGTTATCTTCAATAGTACGGGGTCTGGATACATCCCGTCCAGTAACAGCTGCTTTGGCAGGAGTTGTTATGTCAAACGAAACAGATTATCCATTTGCACTTGACGTAACAGGTTATAATTATACGGAGGATCGTTATGCACAGGATCATGTCAAATACCCTAAACGGGTTATTTATGGCAGTGAAAACGGACAAAGCATGAGTTCATGGAAAGCTGTAAGGGATAATGATTATATTTTTGGTCAGTTTCTCTGGACCGGTATTGATTATTTAGGCGAATCAAATGCATGGCCATCCAGAGGGTTTAATTCGGGATTTCTTGATTTTGGCGGGTTTATTAAGCCCAGGGGACATTTCCGTCAGGCATTGTGGAGTACAAAACCTGCTATTTATATAGGTACCTATTTAAAACCTCAAAACGAAAAAGAAATTTCTATTGATGCCTGGCCGGTTTGGAATTATGAAGATGGAAAAATGATTCGGGTAGTATGTTACACTAATTCTGAAAAAGCTAAACTTCTTTTAAATGGCAAATCAGTCGGAGAAGTCAGGAAATTTGATGATAATTCAGGAATTATATACTGGGATATACCTTATCACGAAGGGAAACTGGAAGTAATAGGGTTGGATAATAATGATAAACAGATTTGTAATTACTCATTACAAAGTTCAGGCAGGCCTTATAGTATTACTGTTAAATCGGATTTAGCAACAATAAAAAAGGACCGGGGAGTTGCTCAGGTTGTTGTTCAGATAGTTGATGAGAAGGGAATTCCTGTTATGAATTCAGAAGATGAAGTTACCTGTTCAGTTGAAGGCCCTGCAAAGTTGCTTGGACTGGAATCGAGTAATAACACCGATATGGGGAATTACAGAGACAATGTTCAACGTGTATATCATGGTCGGTTACTGGCTTATGTACAAGCTACAGGAAAAGATGGTAAGGTTAGTTTATCCTTTACAGCTCCCTGGTTGAAAGGTGCAAAAGTATCAATTGAAGTTCAAAATTAATTCATGATTAATCATTAAAAATAGTATTACTTTTTTAATGATATTTCATATAAACAACTCGTTTTTTAAAATGTCCGTTTTGCTTTTTATATCTAAATGAAGTATTAAAAAAAACATCAAATTTCACAATGTATCCAAAAGATAGTTGTGAAATTTGTTGCTTAGAATAATGTTCGCCTGGGAATATCATTCTAAAAATCAGAGGAAAACGACAAGAGAAAATAAACTAAAAGAACACTCCCTGAATGAACAGTTCTGACATCGGTTTGAAGAATGAATACAAAAAATCGCAGACAGTTTGAACATAAAATCAGACATCTAACAATTAGAGAAGATCTACGAAAGTATCGGGAAACTCATACAGATATAACCTTATATCGACCCGTGTTTTAATATTGAGATAAAATCTATGGAATTCGTTCAACAGTAGGTAAAGGAAAAGGTAAAAGCAGGAATAAAGATATAAATGCAAGAAGTATGTGCATTTTCTACGTACCAGCTTAGAGGTAGATTCCGAAGAGCTCCTTTGGTAATGACACACTATAATAAGTGAAATTGAAACCAAGTTCAGAGTATTGAAAACCTGTATCGATTTACCTCCCTTTTTATCACAATAAAGATGAAGACACAATAGCTCCACTTGCATTTGGGTTTATTGGCTTATTGGGTGATAAATACGATTAAATGCCAATTGAAAAAAAATGGAATATATAGCGGTTGGCGTGAGATTGTCCATATAATGAATACCCAAAAAGCAATAACTACTTTGGCACAAAATCATGTGGAAGAAGTTATCAAGATAAGACTTTGCTCCAAACCAAATCAAAAGTTAATACAATTACATGATGCCCTAAAATACAAATACGCAACGATCAAAAAGAAAAAATCTGTAGTACACAAATCTGAATTTGAAGAAGCTCAACTTATTGAACAACAATTTTTTTAGTCAGATTAGCTGCAAGTTTGGTTAATACTTATATATAAAGAAAGAGCCAATATGACTGCATATTGGCTCTTTCTTTATAAAGTATAAAAATTAAATTCAACTATTTCGCAGTCCTGTTTTTTCTGTTTATTGTTTTTGCAAATACCAGTTCGTACGGATTAACAGTTTTGCTTTTATAGCTTCCTGGTTATCAGTATATTTTGCTGAAACTATATTTGCCAGATAGGAGTTATCATCTCTACGAATAGCAATGCGCATCAAATCCTGAAAACGGTTTCCTTCGAATGCCGATTCCAGTGCCAGTTCCTGTTGAATCAGGTTTTCGACATAGATCACCGAATCCTGCAAAGCCGCTAATTTAGGGATCACATAGTAGGTAGTATCGAGATTTACATTCCCACAGCCCCGCATTCTGATCCCTATATTCATATCAAAGCGAATATCACTAAAGTTCATATAGTTGGGAAGGGGTGTTGCCAGTTCACTTTGAGGAATAATCTTTTTATTATTCATGGTGACCCTGTTCAACCCGTTTTTAAGTACCGCCATGGCCAGGTTCGGTTTGCCAATGCGATTTACCGCCTCTGCATACCGCAGGTACAACAAAGGAACACGATAAGGCATTATCTGCTTGTTCGTATTCTTGGTTGTTGAAATTGGATTCATCATAAGTATTTTATAGATATAATTCGTTGATGTTGTGGTTGGGGTTACATAATTGGTGAATGTATTCGAATTTTGATTATTGGACACTGAGTATACCGAGGAAAGTAATCTCGTATCACCCAACGTATCCAGGGTAGCAGAAAAATAATACATTTGCTTCTGCCAGTAACTTATCGATAAGGTTGATGGTGCAATCATATGATTTAGATTTAAACTGTCCAGTTGAAAAACGATACCATATTGATTCGTGGCTGCAATGCTTGTTACATTTTCGGTGGTTAAAATTGGCAATGAATAAACCGTGGTATTGCCTGTAAAAGCATTATTTATTACTTCGCGTGTATTTTTATAATAAGAACTTATAGTATAACTATTGGTATACATCAGATCCCTGTATTCGTTGGCTGCATTCTCATACTGACCGGTCCAAAGGTATAAATCCCCCAGTAAAAAGCGGATAGGAAAATAGGAATTATTCAGGTTTTGAGAATAAATAAAGCCCAGAGAGGGGTTAACCACATCTTTCCATGGGCTAATATCACTGATCAGAATTGGTGCCAGATCTGTCAGAGTCAGTGCCGGTTGTTTTTGGATGTTTTGAGCATCCTGCACCGTAAGAATGGGTTTATCATAGTAAATGGCGGAACCGAAATTCAGAGCTATCTGCATGTATGTCCAGGCACGGATAGCTTTGCAGGCAGCATATTCTTTGTACATGACTTTTACACCTCCGGCTACTACCGAAGTATCGATGTTATGAATAACGTAATTACAATTATTGATCACCGAATAATAATCCTTAATATTATTGGTGTACGGGTTATTACTATCTGAATTATCAAAGTTGCTTATTTCCTGCAGGTATAAATTCGAAGTAGGAGTTACAGTCATTAAATCACCACGCAATTCACCCAGAAGCACATAACTGTCGGCAAGTTTCTCCATTTGGGAGAAGATGCCGAACATGGAATAAAGGGTATCATTTGCCCCGGTCATTTTATACTCATTCGGGAAAACCAGCCTGCTTGAATCCACATCCAACAGGTTATTGCAACCCTCAAAGGTGAAAACAGAAAGAAACAGGAATAGCATTATTTTGCTGATTTTTTTCATATCATATTTTTTTTATCATTTTATTGAAACGAGAATTAGAGTCAGAGAATTAAGTGACTACCGGATCCTACTTTACATCCGGAATTAACCCGGGTGAGGTAGAGGGCGTGTGCGTTTTTCTCTTTTATGCTTTTACAAATTTAATTTAATTCCAAGATAATAGCTTCTGGTTAAAGGGATCAATCCGTTATCCACCCCCTGAAAGTAAACAGAGTTGTTGGCCGAAACCTCAGGATCCGTTCCCAAATAATGAGTCATGGTAATCAGATTACTGGCAGAGACCCAAAGACTGATTCCTTCTATGAAATTACTTTTTATAGGAAGTTCATACGACAAGGATACGGTTTTCAAACGGATATAAGAGCCATCCTCTATCCATCTGTCTGAGAAACGGGAGTTGCCCATCGGGTCGCCATACGTGGCCTGGGGGATATCGGTGAGCTGTCCTTCAGCAGTCCAACGTCTCAACATAGCCGTTGTCTGATTGCTGAAATCGCTCCCTGCCTCCAACTGGCTGCGTTGGTAATCATAAATATCGTTCCCTAATGAATACGTAAACAACGCATTGAGGGTAAATCTTTTATATGAAAATTTACTGTTAAATACCCCATAAAAATTCGGGTTTGGATTGCCAATCACTTGTTCATCTTTCGAGTCTATAATTCCGTCTTTGTTTTTATCCACGAAAATCACATCACCGGCACCAAAAGTGCTGTAGGTTCCATTGGCATTTAAAATTTTAAGGTTGGCGGCCTGTGCCTGTGCGGTGGTTGCAAAAACCCCGTTGGTTTTATAGCCGTAGAATACTCCGGCAGGCTCACCAACTGCGGTAAGCACTTCCCCGGCATAAACGGATGTTGTATAACTACCATTGGGCAATGAAGTGATCATGTTTTGGTAATGTCCCACACTCATACCGAGTTCCCATTTCAGTTTCTTAAAATTAAGCACTTTCAGGTTGGCAGAAATTTCATATCCCTTATTCGTCATTGTTCCTCCATTGTCCCAGTAAGCACCTAAACCCGATACATCAGGCATGTCTTTCATCACCAGAAGATGGGTTGTATTGCTTGAGAAACAGTCAAAACTCAACGACAACCGGTTGTTGAATAATCCTAAATCAACACCGATATTTGCTTTCCCGGTTTGTTCCCACTGGATGCTCGAATTTGCCAGATTTGTTATCACCAATCCATTTGCCACATCCATAAATTTTGTGGAAGTAAAAAAGGCCAATGACTGATAGTCTTTAATTCCATCATTACCCGTAACACCGTATCCACCTCTGATTTTAAAGAAATTTACCACACGAATGTTTTTCATAAACTTTTCTGATGATACCAGCCAGGCGGCGTTAGCGGCCGGGAAGATCCCCCAGCTACGGCCAAAGAGTGACACACCGCCCTGTGTTTCGCTCCCGAACCGGGAAGAATTATCCATTGCCACCGTACCGGTTATGAAATAACGGTTATCAAAATCATAATCAGCATTCAGATAATTCGAAATGGAATTGGTTTGATTGTTGATCCCTGCAACTTGCAGGTCGCTATAAGTACCCGTAATTGTTGTATTATTGTTTGACCCTGAATTATGTTCTTCTGCATAATCCGATTCGTAATAATTATCAATATACCTCCAGCCTAAAATAGCTTTCAGATGATTATTATCATCAAATTTCTTTTCAAAGGTCAATCTGGTTTCATCAAAATAAGCAGTATTACGCATCACCTGGCTGCTTATTTCGTCTTGTGAATACCCAAAATTCGGAATATATTCTTCCGGGGTATAAAACATTGGGATAAAACTTCCCTCAATGGTTTTATCCAGACTATAATCAAACTGGGAGCTCAGATTTAACTCTTTTGTAATCTGAATAGATGGAAGAATACCTATATTGAACCTGTATTTCTTTAAATTATCTACTGAATTCTTTATAATGGCAGCAGGATTTCCAATGCCAAAACTGTCTGTTCGGGCATAATCGGTGGTAATCTGACCTGTTGATGTAAATGAATAGGGGCTTAGGAAGGGGGACTTTATTTTACTGATCCACGTTGGTGAAGAATAATCATCCACCCCATCATTGAGCAATGTCCGTTCAACACGTGTATAGCCGATATTTAAACCCATTGTAAATGCGTTTGTCAACTTTAAATCAGCATTACAGCGAAAATTTATCCGTTGCATGTCGGTTGTCTGAACCACTCCTTTATTGTCGGTCATCCCTAATGAAAAATAATACAAGGCTTTCTCATCACCTCCGGTAGCATTTATCGCATAACTATTCGTTTGACCTGTCTGATAGACCTGATTTGCCCAATCCGTAGTATTGTGATTGGCATTGTAACTTTGTTTTTGAGATGGATCAATTCCTAAAAATTCATATTTTGATATGTCGTTTCCACTTACTCCTTTTGAACTTAATAAATCACTGGCATATACCCTGTAATCATCTCCGTTCATCATAGGGGCCGTACCCGGTTGAAGGGTCATGCCTGTGAAATAGTTCAAACTGATTTTTGTTACCATAGATTTTGCTCTTTTGGTCTTAATCAGGATAACTCCGTTCGAAGCCTTACTCCCGTAAATAGATGTCCCATCTTTAATCACTGTGATATTTTCTATATCATTCACATCGATATTATCAAGTGGATTTGAGAAAAAACCTTCGTGAATAGATTGCACATCATATAAATTATCCCAAATCACCCCATCCACCACAAACAACGGTTGTGCATTGGCATTTAAGGAATTAATCCCCCGGATAAATAAGGCCGCACCTTCCCCTGAAACCCCTGAACGGGTTACCGAACGAACATCACCACCCAAAGTAGATTGTAGAACTTCGTCTGCTGAAATGGCACTTGATTTACTTACATCATCCACACTTTTTGCAGAAGAAGTGATTGAAGAGTTATTTGCCGTACCTGTAACTACTTCTGTATTTTTGAAATAATTGCTGAATTGATTCGAATAAAGTTCTATCACAACTGAATCTCTTCCTCTGATGGCAACTTCAGTGGCATTGTAATCATACGCTGAAACATGGAGTACATCTTTCAACGAGGAGATTTTTAATGTGAAATGCCCTTTTTCGTCCGTTACAGCGGATAAATTCTTGTTCGGTATTGAAATCTGTGCTGCACTCACCGGCTTTTTTGTGTGAGCATCACGAACAATTCCTTTTAATACTATCTCATGCGTTGTTCCTGTTACTTTATTTTCAGACATGACCGCAGAGGCAGAGAATAAGAAGGATACGATGGCTATCGCACTGAGGAGTTTAAAACAGAATGTATTCCTGACCATGCTTAATATATTTATATAAGTTTTCTTTTTCATACTAAATAATTTATTCACTCAATATTATTGAACAGGTTCCAGAATAATACAATCAATTCGCAAAGTCCTATTAAAATTCGCTAATTCCGAAGATGTGACCCCCGCTGCATTTTGAACTTTAAGAGTAACTGTTGAAAGCAGACTTGAAATATAATCCTTTCTATTAACCAGATTACAATATGGAAATTGAAATCCGGATACTACCAACATCTTTTGCGGCTGCGATGAAGGAGTAGTAGTAAAGGTATAGCTTGTCTTTGTTGGTAGCTGAACTGTATTATTTACATCAACTGAAGCATTTGCTACCGGAACTCCCGCACTGTTTATATAAGATAAATAAAACTGTACTTTATACGGTCGATGATCAGTAGTATCTACGATACTTGCCGGAACAAATACGCAATAAATATTGTATTTAGCTGAGAGTGTGTTTGAAATCGGAAAACTCACAAACAACTTGGAAATACTGCTCTGAGTAGTTGGATCAAGCCTTAAATAATAACCCTTTGATATATTATAACCTGTTCCAATACTCGAAACAGAAGTGGCTGCATAATTTGAAGTCAGCCTGCCTATATGTGCGTTTTCGGCTTCAACTCGGATTTCTGTAAACCACGACTCGGTAGCACTGTTTTGCAACTGAGGGGTAACATAACTTAGTCCATTACTCATTTCAGTTACCTGAGCACCGGTAAAGAGTCGGTTCGGATTTGCAAAACCATGACCATAGGTCGAGAACAAGGTGTCTGCTACTATGGGAAGCGTTTGTTTCCCTTTGAAAAACAAATCCTGAATTAAGGTCCATTTTGTATTGGCTATTTGTGTGGAGGAACCCCCATCTTTGCTCAGTGTATTGTAATATGGAAGTATGCGATTATAGGCTTCAACCCAGGCACCATTATCAGGAAAAATAGCTGTATACGTACTGTCTTCGGTTTTAAACTGACCTAAATAAGTCAAGGCCTTATTGGTCTGTTTATAAACCGTACTGACAAAAATACCATCTTTAAAGCTTGCTGCCGTATCGATCTGATTGACTGTTAATGAATTGATATATGCCCGGACTGAATCAATACCTGTTGCATTGTTTAGAAACTCCCAGATATTCATTTGATACGGTGCGTAATCACTTAATATATAAATTATGCCGTTTGTTGTGGCCAAATCTGACTTTACAATTGGTTTTCCTCCAAAAGTGTACCCTCCGGCACCTTGTGCAAACAACAGGAGTTTGTTATCCAACATCAGGATGGTCTTACTGATAACTCCGGAGGAGGGGTGCGAAAAACGGGTGATATGATTCATCACAATTTTACGAACTGAAGCAGTATCCGTTAAGTCAACATTTATCAGCGCCTGGTCATTTGGAGCCCAGACTGTAAAAGTCTGCGATTTATTAAGTATCGTATCATACCCTGTACTTTTTAACATCCTGGTGAAAATACTGAGCTCAGTCTGCGATTGAATATATTGATACAAATTCAATTTGCTTTTATTCGCTGCAACAGCATAATAGTGATTGTCCCAGTCATCTCTGCAAGAGGCTACCAATACTGTGAATAGCAGGATGGCAAACAGGGGAATTCCATAATATCTTAATCTCATAATATAAAATATTTAAAGCTAATTCTTACATATACGTTAATAAATATCTTCACTCTCTATAGCACTCGTTGGAATAAATTCCAAATAGTCTAACATAAACTCACCTCCACTTAATCCGCTCACACCAAGCACATGATTTCCGGCTGTTTTAAACGTATACGTTCCCAGAATTTTACGTAATGCATCATTACAATAACGGGCATTCTCACCATAAGTCCAACCGGTTGTCGGAACTTTAAAATCGGCCGGGCCTTTCATATAGCCTCTGTTACTCATCATCTTATCATTTAGGAAACCGAACGGATCGGATGGATCAGACCCGGGAGTTTCATACCCGATTGATGGATCAGATGCATCAGTATTTAAATTTAAAGGGACTCCGCATGGTGCATTATCCAGATAAAGTTGTGCAACTCCACGTTTCCCATTAGTCAGATAACCAAATCTTACTTCGTAAGTGCCTGCAGGAACAGGAGGTGTAACAACAGAAAAACTATACAGATTACCGGAAGTTGATGCTAAGTACAGTTCATCTCCTTCATAATCCTGATACATATAATAAGGCGTTAAATAGCACACCACGGTTTGTTCGGAACTCGTAATCCTGTCAACATAACCCCTCGGCAAACAAAATTGCAAGTTTGGTAGCGTTTCTCCCAAACCTCTCATATTGTTGTTCGTTAATTCAGGGAAAAAACTTGATGCTTCAAAACGCAGGCGTTTACTTGATAGTTCGGCATCTACATTTTTATCATAAACTAACATACCATCAATTTCATGAAATACACCGTTCGTAGCATCGTTATCATAGTTCGATGTAATATGAATAGCTTTACCAGATTCAGTTAAATAGTTAATGATATTTGTTTGTCCTAATAACCGGTCTTTTTTTATTTCAATCAATGTATTTGGACACATAGGTTCAAGATATTCATACATATTACAGGTCTTTATCATATGATCCGTATCATATGCATCTATAAATTTCGTATAACTTAATTGCTTATTGATCATATGATAGGCAATAAACCTATTTAAGCTGTTGCTGCGATTGGTAATATCGGTGATATTGGCATCAGCCGGATACATTTGATTGTAAACATTTGCAGCATAAGCTTTCATACTTGCCAAACCGGTAATGCCATTCGCATTCATCGTGGTATTACTTTCCATCAACAATGTATAACCATAATTTCTCGTAGCAGGGACTTGTTGATAATACCATTGAGCAGCATCAAGGGGTACAGTCACTAAAGAAGCATAAAGGGCCGGGTCATACGAAGGATCATTGGTTTTCAGAAGTGAATCGGCTAATCCGGTCGCAATTAAAGCCTGATAAAACAAAGTAAATGTCGAATCTTTTGAAACCGCTTCCACTATCCCTGCCCGGGTAGGATTCAGCACCTGGCTTATTTTATGGATCACACCATTGTGTACTAAAATATCCTTTTGTATTATTTGTGAAGTTGTATTAACAAATGCAACACCTGTATTTGAAAATGAGATGGAAAAATACCTGTTGCTCATTGATTGTTCAGGTAATCGTCCGACAATAAAGTTTGAATACATCACCACAGCTCCGTTGATGAGATGGTCGTAAGCGATTATTTTTAATGTATCAAGTGTAAAGTCTTTGAGTGATTTTTTTCCTTTTAATGCGTAAAACGTTTTCATTGCCTCATTGGATGGAGCAAAGCAGGTATAAGCACCGTACGAATTTAACAGGCCCATCACTTTTGTTGTGTCAAGTAAGGTTGTAAATTCGGAAAAATCAGCTGAGTCT
>Ga0302186_10000396_pt1 | contig 39318 bp, 35 predicted proteins | sample II_Bog_E1_2_FD_198782 | JGI IMG/M metagenome (GOLD analysis project Ga0302186, IMG submission 198782) | Peat permafrost microbial communities from Stordalen Mire near Abisko, Sweden - II_Bog_E1_1 | ecosystem: Environmental > Terrestrial > Soil > Wetlands > Peat | place: Sweden: Abisko... | reverse complement strand
CGATGCTGCAATAGCAACTCCGGTATTCCGTCAATTACACCATCTTCCTTGTCCAGCAAATGCACAAACTCATGAATTCCAACATTCTCTTTATGCGGAATACCATCAAAGGCCATAACTAGATCAGGTTTTGACAAAATTACTGTGCCGTTCATAAACCTGTTTCCAACCATACCCAATATAAGTTCTTTATGCCCTTCAAATCGCTGCGTTTGAAATTCCTCATCAAAACTATTCGGGTAAATAAGGATACTATGCACATGCGGATAGTTATAATTTGGAAATCCGAAAGTCGGTATGATGGCACTCGCGGCAACCATCAGGCGTATAAAATCGTCAATTTCAACATCTATTCCTTCTATATTCTTTGTAGCCATGAAAAGCCGGATGCGTTTTTCAAACAGACCTTTATCCTGTATATTCAATCGCTGATAAAATAGTACCTTATGGGTAAGCATATCGCGCCATAATACCGGAAATGGTTGTTCCAGTTTTTCCTGCAACACCTTACGTTTATTAGCAGACACGCTTCGAATAGCAATTATTATCAGTAATATTACAACCAATATAATTACTATTTCAGTTGTTTTATTCATAATCAGGGTTTTACTTTTTGCAATTCTGCAAGTATATTTTTTATAAGGCCGTTCCGAATGTTAATAGAATGATTAAGATCAACAGCATATATCACCGTAGCCTGTATCCAGGATTCGCCATGAATGTTAAACGAAACGAAAGGTTCTTCATGAATGCCTTCTTCATCTATAGAAGTTTCCTTTACTACTTCTTTAAAATGCTTAATGCTTTTATTGAGTTCAGATCCAAGTTCTTTGATGGTAATTGTTTTCATTACTTTTTCCACATGCTCCAGGTCGCTGTTATAGGGCACAAAAATAGAAACTTCATTCCACAAATAGGGGAATTTTTCCCATGAATAGTTAAAAACAGCGTTTTGCAGCACAAGTGAATTCGGAAAGCGTATAAGCTTGCCGCTTGGTATATCATTGCTGAGATAATCGCCGCCCAATTCCCATAAAGTGGTGTCTAGATAATTGATTTCAACAACATCACCTTTCAAAGCACTTATTTTAATCCTGTCCCCTACACGGTAAGGAGAACGCATTAGGATATAGACCCAGCCGATTAGTGAAGTGAGTGGGGTTTGCAGTGAAAAACTAAGTATGAGTGAAATAACCCCTAAGGAAACTGCCGCTGCATACCAGTTGACAAAAAATGTTGAGATGATACAAACTACAATCAACAGAATACTGGTTAATCTTAATACGCGCAGGAGATTATAATACACTGGCGCCTTAGACCTTTTTACGATCAAGCGTTCGGCTAAATTCTTCAGCACCAAAATAAGAAATGTAAAAACTCCACCCAGCGCTATTTTTCTAACTACAACTTTATATGCCAAAGAGCCTAAAATACGAAGGTTCTCATCTTGTAAAAAAAAGTAGGAGAGCAAAAAAACAAAAAAAAGAAGTGCATAACTTCCAACCAGGAAATAATTTCGTATTTCCCTTTTTGTGATTTTATCGTGGTAGCTGTAGTTCTTTCTTACGGTTATATCCATTTCAGTTTAATACACAATTTATCAAATGTTTATAACACATAGCTTTTTCAAACTAGTTCAGCTTTAAATTTTGGATAGTCTGTATATCCTTCTTTACCATCTGTATAGAACAAGTCCATCCTCAAGTTTTCAGATAAAGGCAGGTTTTCTTCCAATCTTTTAACAAGGTCAGGATTATTAATAAACGGACGTCCGAAAGATATCAGGTCTCCCAATCCACTTTCCAAATCTGCCTCCGCTCTTTCTATATTATAGCCTCCGGAAAGGATGATGGTATTTTTGAAAATAGTACGAATCATTTTTTTAATTTCCATGGGGACAACAGGACCGCCCATGGAAGAATGATCTACATGATGTATATAAGCAATATCAAGTGTGTTAAGTTTCTCACAAAGGTATTTATAAGTCGGGTTAATTTCGGGGTATATTGGCATATCGCCGGCAATGCCATAAGGGGAAATACGTATGCCCGTTTTATCTTTTCCAATTGCCTTTGCTACAGAGTTTACAACTTCAATAACAAACTGACATCGGTTTTCTATGCTTCCTCCATATTTATCTTTTCGAATATTACTTACCGGAGATATAAATTGTTCGAGCAAATAACCATTGGCGCCATGCAATTCCACACCATCAAACCCGGCTTCCAAAGAATTCCTTGCGGCGGTTACATATTCTGCTTTGGTAAAAATAATGTCATGCATGGTCATTTCTTTTGGTAAGGGATAGTTCTGCATCTGTTTAGAATCTGTCCACATTTGGCCTGCCGCCTTTATTCCCGATGGCGCCATTATTTGAGAGTCTGCAGGCATATTAAGCGGATGGCTTATTCTTCCGGTGTGCATTAGCTGAATGAAAATTTTTCCACCATTTTTATGTACTGCGGTTGTTATTTTCTTCCAGCCTTCAACTTGTTCGATATTAAATATTCCAGGAATGCGGGCGTATCCCAAACCATTGGCCGATGGAGCTGTGCCTTCAGTTATGATTAACCCGGCATCGCCTCGTGCCGCATAATATTCGGCCATTAATTTATTTGGCATATTTACTATTGCTCTGCACCGGGTCATTGGTGCCATAACAATCCTATTTTTAAGTTCCATCGAACCTATTCTCACAGAGGTAAATAATTTGAGTTTGGTCATTTCTATTTTTAGTTGGTAAAAGAAAGTGTTTTCTATGATTGGGTATGGTCGATATTCATTTGCATTTTTTCTCCGCTACCCCTTGGCGCTGTCTTTCGCTCTCCAAATTGTTTTTCGAGCTAATGTATTGTATGTACAACAGCTTGCTCAAAAAAAAATTCGTTTCTAATGTTTCCATATGTTGATTTTAATTGTGGAATAAACCCTACATGACAAAAATGAGTCGATTCGATTCAAAAAGTTTTACATAAAACTATAAAAATGTTGTATTATTCACACATTGAGTGAAATGTGTGATTTATGTAAGCTTTTATGGATAAAATGTAACATTAAATCGTCCAGGTAAAGTGACTTTTGTCCTGTGAAAATTATTTCACAACTAACAACAAAAGATATGGTATACACAAATTATTTTTGGGGAATGAACTGGCTCTGGTGGTTCGTTTGGATTATAATGCTCTTTTGGATATTTGCGATCCCTTATGATATCCCTGGACAGCGCATGAAGAAAGATTCCCCTTTGGATATATTAAAGAAGCGATTTGCCGCCGGAGAAATTCAAACGGAAGAATATCAGGAAAAGAAGCTGATTCTGGAAGCTGATTTGGCGAAGTCATCATTCTAAGAGATTAGTAAGTAATCCATTTTAACAAAAAATAAATACTTACATGAAAGTTCTATTAGCAATAGATAATTCTGAATACAGCAAAGCCGCTATTGATGAAGTAGCGAAAAGATTATTCCCGCCTTCCTCTGAAGTGCGTATAGTTAGTGTATATAAAAAATCAACTCAGATTTTGGAAATGGATCCAATGGGTACGCTTCGTGAATATTTTTCTGAACTTGAACAAATTGCGGTAAAATCAGCAAAGGAATTAACCGCAAATGCTGCGGAACTTTTACATAACGAGAATCCGGAATTGCTTGTATCAATTAATGTGATTGGAGGCTCTCCAAAAAGATTGATTATTGAGGAAGCGGAATCATTTGGAGCGGATATAATTGTTCTCGGTTCGCATGGTTATGGAGCTTTAGAAAGTTTTCTTCTGGGGTCAGTTGCACAATCAGTAGTATTACATGCAAAATGCTCTGTAGAAATTGTAAGAATTAATAAACAAAGGAAATAATATAAAAATATGCCATGAACTATACTAATTATTTTTTGGGGATGAACTGGGTTTGGTGGATATTATGGATAATGCTGCTTATCTCTATATTTTTAATGCCTTTTAGTATTCCCGGTCAACGCTATAAAAAAGCAACAGCTCTAGATGTTTTAGAGCGCCGGTTTAATTCAGGAAAAATATCACAGAAGGAATATCAGGAAAAGAAGATAATTCTCGAAAATACTTCAGGTAAAACCAATAATAGCAATTCATAAGGATTTATTAATTTTCATATATTCCTATTAGTGGTTTTTAATAATTTCAAATATGTAAAGTATGTAAGTTTTTAGGAACCTTATATAACACTCTCCGGAATTAATATATTGACCTTTGTCCCATTATGAAAATTAGTTTATAACATAAGAAGAAAACCGTGAAAAGAAAAGGAATCAGGATGATTGTAGGATGTTTGGTCCTTATATCATTTGCAATAAACTCGTTTGGCCAAACTACCACTGCAACAACAAAAGCGGCAACTAAAAAGGATGCAAAACTAGACAAAGCTAAAGTCCCAAAAGTAGTAACGGACATGTATTTTAACGAATATCCGGTAACAACAGATGAGAATTGGTATGGGTACCCGGCATGGAATGATGGCGATTATTGGTATGATTATGACCCTGATTTATTTACCGACGGATATGGAAATAATTATGTTGTCCAATTTAATCAGAATAGCATACCATATACAGTATTCTACTCTGCATCAGGAAAAAAAATTGCAACGCATAAAACAGCAATTTCAGATCTTCCGACTCCTATTTCTCTTGCCATCAATAAGGGTATCTATAAAACCTGGAAATTGGGAAAAGATAAGGAAGAGATATTTAGAGATCCCGATTTGGATAAATTAAAAGTATATAGGGTAAAGGTATCTCTTGGTGTTAAAAAACATACACTCTATTTTCAAGCAGATGGAACCTTACTGAAAGATAAAAAAGTATCTTAAAATAATTCAACAAACCTCTATCCTTAAGAATATGTAAATCCACAACATCAATAAATATCAGTAATATGCTAAAACTAATGAAAGACCTTCCCGATAATGTACTTGGAGTTTCCGCCGAAGGTAAAGTAAGTGGGAAAGATTATAAAACCATCTTAATTCCCGCTATAGAAGACAAATTGAAAACCTACAAAAAAATCCGGTTTTTGTATCAACTAGGAAACGAATTTACCGGATTTGAGCCCGGTGCGATCATAGAAGATACGTTTGTGGGAATGAAGCATTTAGCTGCATGGGATAGGATTGTCTTGGTTTCAGACCACAAAATGATAGACATTTTTGTGGAATTTTTTGGGCATATGATACCTTGTGAAGTCCGTATTTTTAGAGATAGTGACTTAGAAAAAGCAAAAAAATGGATTACAGAGAAATAATTAAGCACTGATTTATCTTATTTCACCCTCATTCTATTTAAAAATAGCAATTAAAAATCATGAAAAAAACAATTTTAACTATCTTCATATTCGCATTAATAGATTACTCAGCTTTAACAAGTTGTAATAGCCCGGCACCCAAGAATGACAATGCCGGGAATAATGCGAAAGACACAATTAACAATCCGGGCAAAGATACCTCCACATATCTTACAGAGATTGATACTTTTAAAAAGCAAAATAACGACAGTATTGAAGCAAACGAAAAAAGCATCAATGCGTTTAACGAAAGAATTGCCAATGCAAAAATGAAAGATAGGGAAAATTACAAAAACGAAATAAATGATTTGAATAAAAAAAACAGCGATTTGAAAAGGAAATTAGATGAATATAAAGCAGATGGAAAAGCAGACTGGAAAACATTCAAAAACAGGTTTAATCACGATATGGATGAGTTAAATAAATCAATCAAAAATATAAAGGACAAAATCGTTTGATCTTAGAGTATAAAGATAAAAAAATTAATAGCTTATAAGTAAAGGCAGTATGTTAGAAATTAAAAAAATCCTTATTCCTGTCGATTTTTCAGAAACAGGAAGTAAAGTAATTGAACAAGCAATAGTATTAGCTAAAAAAACAAATGCAGAAATCTTATTAATTACTGTGCTTGAAGGTCTATTTGCAAATGCAGAACCAAATTATTTTCGTACCACAATCTATGAAAATGAGAAATATGAAGGTTTAATAATTGAATCTGCTGACAAGCGCCTGAAAGAATTAAAGGAAAAACTGCTAAAGGAAGGAGTGGGTGAGGTAAATTATTTAATAAAGAAAGGCACTCCGTATACAGAAATATTGTCGGCTTCTAAAGAAACAAATGCAGACATTATTGTTATGGGGACACATGGAATTTCAGGCTTCCGTGAGTTTGTATTGGGTAGTAATAGCTTTAAAGTGATCAGTGAAGCCAAATGCCCAGTATTGTCAATACAGTTAGATACAAAGAATGCCGACTTTAAGAACATTTTGCTTCCTTTTCGCGATAATCGCCACTCAAGGGAAGATGTGGATTATGGTATAAAGTTCGCGAGTATGTATGGCGCAATCCTTCATATTCTTGGAATAAGTTATGATCCTGCTTCTCCGGGAGTCAATAAAATAGCTCGTGAAGCAGACCAGATAAAATTTATAGCTGAAAAAGAAGGTGTAACTTGTAAAGCTGAAACTGTGCAGGGTAATTATGTTACAAAACTTATTTTTGATAATGCAGAAAGGCTAAACGCTGATTTGATAGTTGTTATGTCTGACTTGGATAAGATGTCCATATCAGAATATATTACAGGGCCGGTAATTCAGCAAATCGTTAATCATTCTAAAATCCCTGTATTAAGTATACGCCCAATAATTAATCCTGAAATGTTTAGTAATAGTGATGTCGATTGGGCATTTTAGTGCTTAATCTGGTTTTACTTGGTATTCACTGCAAAATCATAAATATATTTAATAGGATATGATAAATAAAAATAAAAAGGAACTTCACCAACTTTACATAGAACTAGTTAAACTTCAAAAGGAAATAATATCTTCCAATCTCAAACTCCTTGTGATACTTGAGGGAAGAGATACAGCCGGTAAAGATGGCACGATAAAAGTCATCACTAAACATCTTAGCCCCCGTGAAACACGGGTAGTGGCATTGGGTAAACCCTCCAACCTACAAGAGCATGAATGGTATTACCAGCGATATTCGATTCACTTGCCCGCAGCGGGTGAATTTGTACTTTTTAACAGAAGCTGGTATAACCGTGCGGGAGTAGAAAAAGTAATGGGTTTTTGTAGTGAGAAGCAATATAAATCATTCTTTAAAGAGGTTGCATTATTTGAGGAAATGCTGGTGGATTCGGGTATCATTATTCTGAAATACTATCTTGATATAAGCAAAAAGGAACAAAATGATAGGTTGAAGGATCGCGAAAAGAACCCTCTAAAACAATGGAAAATAAGCCCAATTGATATGGCAGCGCAAAAGCACTGGAAAGATTATTCGGATGCCCGTGATGAAATGCTGTTAAAAACCAATTTCAAACATGCTCCCTGGTTTGTGGTGAATGCTATAGATAAAAAGGCTGCTCATATTGCCCTTATTTCACATCTCCTAAAACGATTGAAATACAATAAAAAGGATGAAAAATTAGTATCTCATAATCATGGATTGGTTTACCCAGCCACACCGGAAAACATAAAGGAAAAGCTTTTCTAAAACAAATAATATCTGCCGTATGAAAGTTTTATTCGCAGTCTTGTTATTCAGTATAGTTATCGCGGGATGCAAGTTTAGTCCTGATAACAAAATGAATGATGCAGCAGTAAATGTTTCCGGTGTTTTTATTAAAGATAATATCCAATCCATCCCGGCTTTGCGGATAAAAGGAAATACGGTTGTGAAAAATGACTCCGACAGCCTCTATCATGTTACCGGAACGGTTGAAGGATTCAGTCCCATGAATTATCCGGTTAGTATAGAACATTTTAGGGAAACTGTTCATTATTTAGGCGGTGACCCGAATGATACTAAAAATTGGAAATGTATTGAAATATATGTTGGGAGTAAAAAAATGAAATGATTTATTTACCCGTTACAAAGGAAAATTTCCTGATGCAGAATGAAAAGAAAGTATAATATAAAAACATTGTTCCTCGATATTGGGGGGGTATTACTTACGGATGGATGGAACCGTGAATCGCGCAAAAGGGCGGCAACATTTTTTAAACTTGACCTTAGTGAAATGGAGGACAGGCATCATCTTACATTTGATACTTATGAGGAAGGCGATTTAACCCTTAGCGAATACCTGAAAAGAGTTGTTTTTTATGAAGCTAGAAACTTCTCGGAAGAGGATTTTACAAAATTTATGTTCAAGCAGTCTTTCTCGTATTCGGATGCTATAGATTTTTTTAAAGAAATTAAAAACCGCTATCACCTGAAAATAATTGCCCTAAGCAATGAAGGAAGAGAATTGAATGCATTCCGGGTTGAGAAATTCAAGCTGAATGACTTGTTTGATGCCATTGTATCTTCTTCCTTTGTGCATCATCGTAAGCCTGACGCAACTATTTTTCGCATAGCCAGCGACATCTCACAAACAGCGCCGGAACATTCCCTTTATATTGACAACACACTAATGTTTGTTAAAGTTGCACAAACTTTAGGTATGAATGGAATACATTATGAAGGCTTAGTTAAGCTGAAAAATCAGTTGAAAAGCTTTGGGCTTGCTATAGGTTAATAATAGCATTAAACATATAACAATTCCAAATTAATTAATAGGGTTAAAAAAATTAAAACAAGCAATTGTGGAATTAGTTAATAATGTACTTGCAATTAATGGTGGTTCATCCAGCATCAAATTTTCTATTTATAAAATAGAAGAAACACTTTCACAATTGTTTTCCGGTGAGATAGAAAATATTGGTCTGAAAAACACAAAATTTCATATAAAAAATAGCAGTACTAATCAAAAAACCTTTCAAAATATTGAAGCTGCTGATCATACTGTAGCTGCAAATTTTATGATTGACTGGCTTGAAAAGCAAGAAGAATTTATTTCAGTTAGAGCAATAGGACACAGAATTGTTCAAGGCATGAAACATACGGAACCTGAATTACTCACGCCTGAGTTATTGGATGAGTTAAAAAAAATCAGTGCTTATGACCCGGACCATCTGCCTGGAGAAATTAAATTGATTGAAGTTTTCAGAAATCGTCACCCCAAATTAGCACAAATAGCTTGTTTTGATACTTCATTTCATACTTCCATGCCTTCTGTAGCAAAATTGCTATCTATACCACGGCGATATAATGTAATGGGTATACATAGGTATGGTTTTCACGGTCTATCATACACCTACCTTATGGAAGAACTTAAACAGATAGCAGGAAATGAATCGGCAAATAGCAAAATAATATTGGCTCACCTGGGGAGTGGTGCCAGTCTTGCTGCTGTAAAAGAGGGCAAAAGTATAGATACCAGCATGGGATTTACACCCACATCCGGATTGCCCATGGGCACACGAACAGGCGATTTGGACCCTGGTGTTGCATGGTATTTATTGCAAAACGAAAAGCTTACGCCGAAACAGTTTAGTCATCTTATCAATCATGAATCAGGCCTATTAGGCATATCGGAAACAAGTTCCGATATGCGGGAATTATTAGAATACAAAAATACTGACAGCCGCGCCAAAGAAGCCATTGAACTATTTAGCTATCAAACAAAAAAATGGATTGGGTCATTTGCTGCTGCACTTGGTGGTATAGATACTTTAGTTTTTTCGGGCGGAATAGGTGAAAATGCCCACGAAGTACGCACTCAAATATGCAGTGGACTTCAGTTTTTGGGAATTGAACTGGATGAAAATAAAAATGCGAAGAATGAATCTATTATTTCTATAAAAAATAGTAACGTATGCGTTCGAATTATCAAGACCAATGAAGAATTAATGATAGCAAAAGATGTTTGTCAAGTTTTAAATAGTATAAACATACACCAGTAAAAGTACAATAATGGAATCAATGGACCATTCCAAAATGAACCACAACTCAATGCAACATGGAGTCAATCCACAAATGGGTATGTTGGGGCATAACCATCATGCCATGATGATTGCTGATTTCAAAAAACGATTTTATGTGGTGCTTATGTTAACTATACCCATCATGTTATTGTCATCTATGATACAGCAATTTATTCATGTCCATTGGCGGTTTGAAGGTTCTTCCTATATTTTATTCGCACTGTCCTCCATTGTGTTTATTTATGGCGGTTGGCCTTTTTTAAAAGGGTTGGTTCACGAGGTTAAAACCAAAAATCCCGGTATGATGTTTTTGATTGGCTTTGCTATAACGGTGTCATACATTTATAGTGTAGCCATTGTATTTGGATTAAAGGGGACGGACTTTTTTTGGGAATTGACTACCCTGATACTTATTATGCTCTTAGGGCATTGGATAGAAATGAAAGCCGTTGCAGGGGCATCCAAAGAATTGGAATTATTAGTACATATGATGCCTGCCGACGCTCACCTGGTAATGCCCGGTATGGTTCATGAAGTAAAAACCGATACACTGAAGGAGAACGATATTATTCTTGTTAAGCCGGGCGAAAAAATTGCAGCCGATGGAATAATTTTGGAGGGGGAAAGTTATCTGAATGAAAGTATGCTTACGGGGGAATCTAAACCCGTAAAAAAAATAAAGGGCGATAAGGTAATAGCCGGATCTATAAATGGAACCGGCGCCGTCAAAATTACTGTTTCACATGCCGCAAAAGATTCTTATCTGTCCCGGGTAATAAAGCTGGTGGATGATGCAGAAAAAGCAAAATCTAAAAGCCAGTTACTTGCAGATAGGGCTGCAAAATGGTTAACTGTAGTTGCAATTATGGCCGGAATTACCACATTTTTATATTGGTATTTCACACAACAATCCCTATCCTTTGCCATGGAAAGAATGGTTACTGTAATTGTAATTTGCTGCCCCCATGCCCTTGGTCTGGCGGTACCTTTGGTTGTTGCAAAATCAACCGCACTATCTGCAAAAAGCGGGTTGCTTATAAAGAACAGAACTGCGTTTGAAAATGCAAGAAAAATTACTACAGTTGTATTTGATAAAACAGGCACACTTACTGTAGGGAAATTTGAAGTATCAAAAATCGTATCACTCAAAAATGGGCTTTCTGAAAATGAAATTATTCGGCTGGCATCTGCATTGGAACAGCAATCAGAACATCCTATTGCAACCGGCATTCTGCAAAAAGCAAAGGACTTATCAATCACTATCCCTGTTGCTGAAGATTTTATAGCCATTCCCGGGAAAGGTGTGGAATCAACGGTAGAAGGTAAAAAGATATTGGTTGTTGGCCCCGGTTATTTAAATGAAAATAATATAACTATTCGCGGGGGATTTGTAAGTAACGATTCTGAAACGGTTGTATTTGTAATTATTGATAAAGAGTTGGCAGGCTATATTGCTTTGTCAGACAAGGTGCGGCCGGAATCGGGGGAAGCGATTAAAACATTGAGGCAAAATCATATCAAATCAATATTGCTTACAGGCGATAATAATAAAGTTGCGGCGAGTGTATCTAAAACGTTAGGTATGGATAGTTTTATTGCCGAAGTGTTGCCTCATCAGAAATCAGAAAAGATAAAAGAGCTGCAAAGCAAAGGCGAATTTGTAGCCATGACCGGTGATGGAGTAAATGATGCCCCTGCTCTTGCGCAGGCAGATATAGGTATTGCTGTAGGTTCCGGAAGCGATATTGCTGCGGAAACTGCAGGAATTGTTTTAATAAACAGCAATCCAAAAGATATTGTGAGTCTGATTCTTTTCGGAAAAGCCACATATCGCAAAATGATCCAGAATTTAATCTGGGCAACCGGATATAATGCAATAGCATTGCCTTTAGCGGCAGGAGTATTGTACAAGCAGGGGATTTTGTTAAGTCCTGCTGAAGGTGCGCTTTTTATGACACTTAGTACCATTGTTGTTGCTATCAATGCAAGTATGCTAAAAGTAAAATAAACAACTTCGGTTTATCCTATATGAAGTACTCAATAAAAAATTAAAATAGTATGGAAACAGAAACAATCAAATCGGAAACAAAAACATTATCGCCTGAATTACTTCAAAGGATAAATGCCTATTGGCGTGCCGCCAATTATCTTTCAGTAGGGCAGATTTATCTTTATGATAATCCCTTGCTGAAAGAACCATTGAAACTATCCCATGTAAAACCATTGGTAGTAGGACACTGGGGGACCACACCCGGGCAGAATTTTATTTATGTGCATTTGAACCGGATTATCAAAAAATATGATCTGGATATGTTCTATGTAGCAGGCCCTGGACATGGCGGCCCTGCAATTGTAGGCAATGTTTACCTCGAAGGCACCTGGAGTGAAGTTTATCCAAATGTCACCCAGGATGAAGCCGGACTAAAAAAGCTCTTCAAGCAATTTTCTTTTCCCGGCGGAATTTCCAGCCATGTTGCGCCAACAACACCGGGCTCCATTCATGAAGGCGGTGAGTTGGGCTATTCTCTCAGCCATGCTTTTGGAGCCGCATTCGATAATCCTGATTTAATTGTAGCATGTGTCATTGGTGACGGTGAAGCGGAAACCGGACCTCTGGCAACCGCCTGGCAGTCCAACAAGTTCCTCAACCCGATAAGTGATGGAGTTGTGTTGCCCATATTGCATTTAAATGGATACAAAATCAGTAATCCTACCGTGCTGGCCCGTATTGAGCATGATGAATTGGATCAATTTTTAAAAGGCTGCGGTTGGATACCCTATTTTGTGGAAGGTGATGAGCCGGAACTGATGCACGAACTCATGGCGAGTACGCTGGAAAAAGTTATAAAAAAAATTCAGCAGATTAAAAATAATGCAAAAAAGAATAATGATACCACACGCCCTCGCTGGCCTATGATTGTTCTAAGGTCACCAAAGGGTTGGACAGGGCCCAAATTTGTTGACGGCTTACAAATTGAAGGGACTTTCCGTGCACATCAGGTACCGCTTCTAGTTGATTCCGAACATCCGGGTCATGTCAAACAACTCGAAAGTTGGATGAAAAGCTATAAGGCTGAAGAACTATTTGATGATAATGGAAGCCTAATTCCGGAGTTAGCTGAATTAGCGCCAAAAGGAGACCGTCGGATGGGTTCTAATCCACATACTAACGGAGGCATTCTATTACATGATTTAAAAATGCCGGATTTCAATGACCATGCAATTAATGTTCCGGCACCCGGTGCGGTTGATGGGCAGGATACTTTTATATTGGGCAAGTTTCTCCGTGATGTAGCTAAGCTGAATCAGGACAAGCATAATTTCAGGGTATTCGGCCCGGATGAAACACTTTCGAATCTTTTAGGTTCTGTTTTTGAGGTTACCAATCGTCAGTGGGATGAGCCTATAATAAAGAACGATGAATTTCTTGCTCCTGCAGGGCAAGTATTAGATTCGATGCTTAGTGAGCACCAATGCGAAGGTTGGCTGGAAGGATATTTGCTTACCGGAAGACATGGGCTATTCAATAGCTATGAAGCATTTATCCGAATTGTTGATTCTATGTTCAGCCAACATGCCAAATGGCTCAAGGTAACTCTGGAGCTGCCGTGGAGACGGAAAATTGCCTCACTAAATTATTTGCTTGCCTCACACGTTTGGCAACAAGACCATAATGGATTCACACATCAGGACCCGGGCTTCCTCGACCATGTAATTAATAAGAAAGCAGATATAGTACGTGTTTATCTGCCCCCCGATGCTAATTGTCTTTTATCTGTTTTTGATCACTGTCTGCGCAGCCGCCATTATGTCAATGTAGTGGTGGCAGGGAAACATGCATTGCCACAATGGCTAACAATGGATGAAGCGGTGGTGCATTGCACAGAAGGTATTGGTATCTGGCAATGGGCAAGCAACGATCAAGATTCGGAACCGGATGTGGTAATGGCTTGTTGCGGAGATACACCAACACTGGAGATATTGGCTGCTGTTTCGATACTGCATGAACATTTATCTGATTTGAAAATAAGGGTAGTCAATGTTGTTGATCTTATGAAGTTACAGTCTAGTTCTGAACATCCGCATGGATTGGATGATAAGGATTATGACTCCCTGTTTACAAAAGACAAGCATATCATTTTTGGCTTTCATGGCTATCCCTGGCTTGTTCACAGGCTCACATATCGCAGGGCTAACCATAGTTTGCATGTGCGGGGCTATAAGGAAGAAGGCACTATTACTACTGCATTTGACATGAGGGTGCAAAACGATTTAGACCGGTTTCACCTTGTTCAGGATGTGATTGACCGCGTGCCCGATTTGGGAGCCAAGGGTTCTTACCTGAAACAAATGATGCAGGACAAACTCATTGAACATAAACATTACATTAATAAACATGGTGAAGATATGCCGGAAATAAGGAACTGGAAATGGAGCAACCCAAAATGAATACACAAAAACTTATAGATACTGCAAGGGTTTTGCTTGCCGGTGACAAAGGCTTGTTAGCAATGGATGAAAGTACTCCAACCTGTAACAAACGATTTGCAAGTTTAGGGATTCCACAGAATGAGGAAACGAGACGAGCCTATAGAGAGATGATCATCACAACCCCTGGCCTCCATGAATCTATTAGCGGTGTTATTCTTTTTGACGAAACTATACGTCAACAGAAAAAGGACGGCACTCCTTTTATTAATGCCCTCATAGAAAATGGAATTATTCCCGGTATTAAAGTAGACAAAGGCGCAAAAGATTTAGCAGGACATCCGGGAGAGAAAATAACGGAAGGGTTGGATGGATTGCGTTTTCGCCTAAAAGAATATGCTGAGATAGGTGCCCGTTTTGCAAAATGGCGGGCTGTTTTCAATATGGGAGATGGAATTCCCAGCAGGGCTTGCATGGAGGCTAACGCACAGGCATTAGCCCGTTATGCTGCATTATGTCAGGAAGCCGGACTCTTACCTATAGTTGAGCCGGAAATTCTTATGGAAGGAGAACACAGCTTGGATAAATGCAGTCAAGTTACAGAGGAAGTTTTGCAAATGGTTTTCAACCAACTGTATATACAAGGAATACTTCTTGAGGGAATGATTTTAAAACCTAATATGGTACTTCCCGGGTTGAATTGCCCTCAACAGGAATCAATTGATGAGGTTGCCGATGCCACTATAAAGTGTTTCAAACGTGTTGTTCCTGCTGCCGTTCCGGGGATTGCATTCTTGTCCGGGGGACAACCCTGCGAGCTGGCATCTGCCCGGTTAAACGCGATGAATGTAAGATTCAAAAACAAATTACCATGGGCATTAGCATTTTCATTTGCCCGTGCCATCCAACAACCGGCGTTAGAAATTTGGAAAGGAGATGATATCAATGTGCCTTTAGCGCAGAAAGCCCTGTATCATCGGGCCATTTGTAACCGAGCCGCCCGGCAAGGTGTATATAATATTACAATGGAAAAGATTTAAAACAAAAAGGGTCTTCTCGAACTAACCAAACTAAGGGTAAGCAAAAAATAACCATTATGAAAAGCAAAATTGATCAACCTATAACGCCTGAAAAGAAGCCTGATTCTCCCGACACAAAGGATGAAATGAAAACGATGCCTCTAGCAGATGTAGAGAAAAAACTAGGGTCATCAAAAGATGGACTTAGTCAGGATGAAGCACAGAAACGCCTCACGCAATATGGACCTAACGAACTCGCAGAAAAGAAAACCAATGTATTCCTGAAATTCCTATCCTACTTCTGGGGGCCTATTCCCTGGATGATTGAAGCAGCAGTTATTTTATCGGGGGTGGTTCGCCACTGGCCCGATTTCTTTATCATCCTCGTTCTTCTTTTTTCCAACGCAATAGTTGCATTTTGGGAAGAACACCAGGCCGGCAATGCCATAGCGGCATTAAAAGCAAAACTGGCAAAAAATGCCAAAGTTATACGGGATGGTAAATGGGTTACATTACCTGTTAAGGAATTAGTACCCGGCGATGTGATACGCATACGGCTGGGTGATATTGTTCCGGCAGATGCTCGTTTGCTGGATGGCGACCCGGTTGAAGTGGACCAATCAGCGTTAACTGGCGAATCATTACCTGTTACACCTAAACCGGGTGGAGCGGTATTTTCCGGTTCCATTATCCGCAAAGGTGAAATTGATGCTATGGTTTATGCTACCGGCACAAACACTTATTTTGGCAAGACTGCCCAACTGGTACAAGAAGCCAATACGGTGAGCCATTTTCAACGCGCCGTCATGAAGATTGGCAATTACCTTATTATACTTGCCGTGGCGCTTGTAGCAATAATAATTACTGTTGCCATTTTCCGTGGCGATCACCTCCTTACCACATTAGCGTTTGCATTAGTTCTTCTGGTTGCAGCTATCCCGGTAGCGATGCCGACAGTATTATCTGTAACAATGGCGGTTGGCGCACGTCTCCTTTCAAAGAAAGAAGCTATTGTAACACGCCTTTCAGCCATTGAGGAATTGGCAGGTGTAGATATATTGTGTTCGGATAAAACGGGAACACTAACAGAGAATAAACTCACGCTGGGTGATCCTTTCTGCATTAAAGATATTACTGCCGAACAAATTATTCTATATGCCGCATTGGCTTCTCGTGCGGAAGACAAAGACACAATAGATTTAGCAGTGATTAGCGGAGTGAAAAATGCAGAGGCCTTGAAAGATTATCAGGTAGTGCATTTTAAGCCATTCGACCCGGTAAGTAAGCGTACTGAAGCTACAGTGAAAGGAAAAGACGGAAAACAATTCTTTGTGTCTAAAGGGGCACCGCAAGTAATTTTAGCAATGGCAACTAATGTTGGTGATGTTAAACGAGATGTAGAGAAAGCCGTTAATGAATTTGCGGGAAAAGGCTTCCGTTCTTTGGGGGTGGCAAAAGCAGAAGAAGAAGGTAAATGGCAAATTGTAGGAGTGCTGCCTTTGTTTGACCCACCTCGTCCTCAAGCCAAAGCAACTATTGAAAGCGCCAGGAAAATGGGCGTGAGTGTTAAAATGGTTACCGGCGACCAAATGGCTATTGCCAAAGAAACAGCAAAACAACTTGGGTTAGGCACCAATATTCTTGACGCATCCGGATTGGGAGGTTCAAAACAAAAGGAAACTGCTCAATCGGCAGAGGCAATTGAAAAGGCTGATGGCTTTGCGCAAGTATTTCCCGAACATAAATTCCATATTGTGGATGTACTTCAACAACGTGGTCATATAGTAGGGATGACCGGAGATGGGGTGAATGATGCTCCGGCACTTAAAAAAGCAGATTGCGGTATTGCCGTTTCAGGGGCAACAGATGCGGCACGTGCTGCGGCATCCATTGTATTATTGGCTCCGGGGCTTTCAGTAATCATTGATGCGATTAAGGAGAGCAGGAAAATTTTCCAACGAATGAACAGTTATGCGATATACCGGATCGCTGAAACTTTACGCGTATTATTGTTTATGACGCTTGCCATATTGGTATTTAACTTTTATCCTGTTACCGCCATAATGATAGTAATGCTTGCATTGCTTAACGATGGAGCCATTTTGTCTATTGCGTATGATAATGTTCATTATAAAGATAAACCGGAAGCATGGAATATGCGACTGGTACTTGGAATTTCTACTGTGTTGGGTATTATTGGAGTTGTAGCAGCATTTGGCTTATTTTATCTCGGCGAAAGAGTATTTCACCTTGACCGGGACCATATCCAAACCCTCATGTATTTGAAGTTATCTGTAGCAGGACACCTTACTATATTTCTTACCCGAACACGTGGACCATTCTGGTCAATTCGCCCGGCAAAAATTCTATGGATAGCGGTTCTCGGCACACAAATTGTGGCAACGCTAATAGCAGTTTATGGGGTATTTATGACTCCTCTTGGGTGGGGATGGGCAGGGTTTGTTTGGGCTTATGCTATAGGCTGGTTCCTTATAAATGACCGCGTAAAACTTCTTGCTTACCGGATTTTTGACCCTGAAAATGCAAAAGCTGTAAGACAACCAAAACCCGAAGCGAAAACAGGTAATGCAGCTGATGTAAAAGATGAACCTAAGCCTATAGTGAAAATTGAAAATAAACCAGATGGCAACGCAGAACCGAATTCGGAAACAAAACCGGATACCAAATCGGATAAGACACCAGAAGAACCTACGCCTGTGGCGAAAACTGACGACAAACCTGATGCTAAAGTGGTGCCAAAGCCCGAAACAAAACCGGAAACTAAATCAGCTTAAAGAGTCAGATAGCAAAGAAGAATAAAAGTCATCCGAATAATTATTTAGCAGGCTCGGACTTTGTTGATTTTCCGCGGAATCGGGTACAGTATAATTATTATTTTGGGATGTATTATCTCCCGGATTTGAAATCGAGGTAATATTTGTTGTAGAGATAGAGGATACTGGTTAAGTATTAGCGCGTGAGGCATAGACCCTCTCGTTATTATTTTTTGCGATATTTTCTTGTGTTTCACAAGAGGCAAGACTAAATGTCACAATACAAGTAGATAATAATTTAAGCAAGGTTTTCATAACAAATGATTTTAAAAATGGTTATAGACTCCTAATAAGATTAATGGTCAACCTTAACAGATATCCTTAATAAATTTTAAGCGTATTTACTAAAGACTACTCCGGAGAATGTTAATTTAAAAGATAGAAGGAGCCTGTAAAGAGCGGGATAGGAAAAAAACTAAAGGACGTATTTGTTCCTGACGCAAGGACAAAAAATGATACCAAGTGGAATGTGATAATTCATATAAAGAATTATCTAAAACTGCTATGGAATGTATATTTCTTTGTCTACAGGAAAAATGCTAAGAAGATTCATCTATTCCATGACGGAATCGATAAAATTGCAAGTTATTTTTTTGTGCAGGAGGTGAAGTTTTCTGAACAGATATGTTTTGCCATTGTAAAATTTCAGCATGGCAGGGCAGATTAGAGAGATTTTTTGAAAAACAATGCAGGTTGCATCCTATAACAAATAAGGAAATGAAGAATATATTTTTACGCAACCTATACATAATTAATCATTTGAATCTACATTGCGATATACGCTATTTTTCTGATATTATATACAAATTTTTAGTTGACTTATGTTACTATATCTTATTTGTTAAAGAATAACATTTTGGCTCCTATAGCAATCAGAGCTATAGCAAATGTTCTTTTTAAAACAGACTCGGATAATCCAACCGCCATCTTACCTCCTAAATATCCGCCAATTACAAAACCAATACATATTATAATTGCAGTTTTTATATCAACATATCCTTTGTGATAATAAGACAATACAGCAAGTATCCCTATCGGAGGTATAAGTAACGCGAGTGTAGTCCCTTGAGCAGTATGTTCATTAAATCCGAACCATAATATTAAGGCAGGTACAATGATTACCCCACCTCCAATTCCTACAAGACCGCTGAAATACCCGGCAATTATTCCAAGTAAAAGAAGCCCTAATACAACAAATATATTCATGTTTTTTGTTTTAAGAAGTAACAGTTTTGTTATTGTTTGATGTTTCTGACTAAGAAAGAAGGAACTTTAGAATACGTACAGTAATTGAAAGTACTATTATACCAATCAAATATTTAAGATATTCTAACATAACTTCGCTCAGTTGGAAAGTAGTATAGGTTATTATTCATTGTTGGATATTTCACCGTAACTAACCCGATATGGCTAATTAATAATTTGATCTTGTTTAATCTCATCATTTGCGTTTTCAATAACAGAATCTCCTGCCTTTACATCTCCGAATATTTCTATCATTCCTTTATCCTCATTGCCGGTGGTGACATCTACTATTACGGCTTTATTGTTCTGAACTTTTATTACATATTTTTTCTCGGTAGAAATAACTACAGCTGTTTGCGGAACAATGCAGGCATTTGAATGTCCCTTTAATGGAAGCAACACCTCAGCATACATTCCGGGCATTAACAAATTGTCTGAATTTATTACATCTATTTCAAAAGATTCACTCCGGTATTTATCATCCAAAGAATTTGCCTGACGGCTAATTGCCCCTGTGAATGTTTTCCCGGGAAGAGCATCCACTTCAAAAGAAACGATTTGACCATCTTGCAACTGGGTTGCAAATGTTTCGGGCACTTTTACCTGTAATCGCAATTTCGAAATTTGCTGTAATTCAAGCAAAGGCTCCATTTCCATTTTGTTGCCGTTCCCGGGTGTAACCAAAGCTCCGGGGTGAACATTTCGTTGTGTTATAGTTCCGTCAAAAGGCGCCCGTACAATTAAATAATCCTTCATGGATTCCATAGCCATCCAGTTTGCTTTTTCGCTATTACAAAGCGCACTATCCGATTGCATTTGAGATTGTGCTTCCTGCAAATCGTTTGGCGAAACAGCTCCTGCTGTTTTAGCTGTATTAAGCAACCTGTAATAATTGTCTTTACTTGCACGATAAGTTGCTTGTACCCTTATATATCTCTCCTGCGCTGAAATACTATTTTGTTCCACATCGGGCGCTTCCATTTCCATTAGCAATTGTCCTTGTTTTACAACACTACCAATATCTACAGGCAGGGTTTTTATATAGCCTGTTACCCTCGGATAAATGCTTACTTCATAAAAAGGGTTAAGCTGGGCAGGTAAACGCAATATGGTTCCTAGCGCCTGCATTTTTACAGTATATAAAGAATAATTAGCAACGACAGATTTTTTTTCAGATGGATCGCTTTTCTTGCTTGAGCAAGATGCAAGTGTCAAAGAAAACAAAATTACGGTTGCGGAAATATAAAATACTTTTTTCATGATTTTAAAAAATTGATTTATTGTTTTTCGGGTAATAAAGAAGGGTCATCGAAGGAAGCTTTTTGCTGAGCCACGGCATAAACTAACGGCACAATAAATAAAGCGGCTAAAGTGGACGCCGCCAATCCGCCTATCACAGCTCTTCCAAGTGGAGCAGTTTGATCGCCTGCTTCACCAAAACCGGCAGCCATTGGAATCATTCCAGCGATCATGGCTAAGCTTGTCATTAATATCGGTCGTAAACGGACAGATGCACTTAATTTAGCTGCTTCTAACGCACTTCGATATTTTGGGCGTAAGGTTTCTGCATTGGTAACTATCAGAATAGAATTTGCTACCGAAACTCCTATGGCCATAATTATTCCCATATAAGATTGTAGATTTAAGGTTGAGCCTGTTGCTAAGAGAAACAACAATGCACCGAGCAAAACAGCAGGCGTGGTAGATAATACAATAAGTGAAAGTTTGAACGATTGATAGTTGGCAGCCAACAATAATAAAATAACAATAAGCGCTGTCAATAATCCGGTTTGTAAACTGGAAAACGTTTCTAACAACAAACTCGACATTCCTTTTATTTGCATTTGCAGGCCCTTTGGAAGTTCACCGATTTCAGTAATTGATTTTTGAACTGCATCGGTTGCTCTTCCCAAGTCACATTTATTAATGTTTGCACTTACAGTAACGAAACGTCTCGGGCCTGAACGATCATACTCTCCCGGAACAGAATCAACAGAAAAAGTAGCAACGTCATCAAGAAACGGACGATTCATTCCCTTTACAAGTGGAATAGATTTTATTTGGCTCATATCATTCATCATATATTCCGGTACTTCAATTTGTGTTTGGTATGTGTATGAATTGTTTTGGTCTAACCAAAGATTTTTATAAGTGAAACGACTGGATGATGTCGCATCCGTAACCGATTGCGCTACATCCGCCAGATTTAAACCCATTTGAGCAATCTTAAATCTATCGAAGTGAATGCGGATAACAGGAAATTTCAATGGCTGTTGAATCTGAACATCACGCAAGAAAGGAAGAGCTCCTAGTTTTTGCTGAAGCTTGCCGGCATAGTTTTCAATATCGTCCATATTTTTTCCGGCAACCCTTATTTCTATGGGAGTAGATGCGCCCTGACTCATAATTTTTTCGGTAAGTTCAATCGGTTCAAAACTTAATTTAACATCCGGTAATGATTTATGAATATTATTCCTTAGTTTTTCTTTCAGGTCCTCAATATTAACTTTGTAATCTTCATCTAACCCAATCTGAATTACGGCTTCTTGTGTTCCGCTGTTAAAAACATACAAATTGCTTGTTCCAAAACTGCTGGGGATCAAGCCAACATAAGCAGAACTTATGGCTACATGATTTTCAACGGTTGAATCAATGATTTTTAATACGTTATGTACTGCTTCTTCTGTTCGCTCTAGCCGGGTTCCTTCAGGCTCCCGTATTCGTAATTGAAACTGGCCTGAGTTAACCTTAGGCAACATATCCTTGCCGATTAAAGAAAAACAAAATCCGACTGCAACCAACGTGCCGGCAAAATAAATTATTACCCATTGTTTCCTTTTTGGAAATAACTTTTCCAATCGCTTTAAGAACCCCATTTTCACCTTCTGAAATAAATCATTTTTTTCAGGATGTTTTAATTCTTCGGAAACATGAAGATTTATTTCGCTTACTTCTTGTTCATCCAGTGCAAGTCCTGCATGTCCATGTACTTGTCCGTGTTTATAGGCAAATTTTTCTATTTTCAGAATCCAGTTAGCTAACACCGGGACAAGCATTTGGGCAGCGAAAAAAGAAATAATCATCGCAAAACCAATGGATAATGAAAGAGGTAGAAACATGGCTTTGGGTACTCCGTTCATTACAAACGAAGGAGCAAACACAGCAAGGATACAAAGTAGAATCAACAATAATGGGAACGCTATTTCTTTACATGCATCGTAAATAGCAAGTTTTTTATTCTTACCCATTTCCAAATGTTGGTGAATGTTTTCAATCGTTACTGTGGCCTGATCGACTAAAACTCCTATAGCCAGAGATAATCCGCTTAATGTCATCAGATTGATTGTTTGCCCGGCTAATTTTAAAAACATAACTGCACTTATAACTGAAATGGGAATAGTAACTATGACAATTAAAGAACTGCGCCAATCGCCTAAAAACAAAAGAACCATAAGCCCCGTAAGCAATGCTCCCAAAGCGCCTTCTATTACTAAGCTTTTCACAGCATTTATTACAAAAACAGACTGATCAAATTCGTAAGAAACACTTACATCATTGGGCAAAAGGTCTTTCATCTCAGGGAGGCGGCTTTTCAATCCATTCACAACATCCAGGGTGGATGCATCGGCTGTTTTAACCACAGGAATATAGACAGAACGTTTGCCGTTAATAAGAGCGTAGCCAACTGTAACATCTGCTGCATCAGATACTGTTGCGACATCACTTAAGAAAATAGTAGAAGTACCGTTAGTAACTATTGGTATGCTCTCAAATTCTTTTACTTTTTCTTCTAAAGAATTATTAGTAACAATATACATTGTATTTCCAATACGCACATTTCCGGAAGGTGTGATTACATTATTTTTTACAACTGCCTGTACTACTTCATCTGGTGTTATATTATAACTACGAAGTTTTTGCGGATCAATATTCATAACTAAGGTACGAGCATTAGCGCCCATGGGAGGAGGTGCTGACAGGCCAGGGACAGACGCAAATAAAGGCCTTATCCGGGTTAACGCTAAATCGTATACATCTTTCAATGAACGGGTTTTACTACTGAAAACCAAATCTCCAACAGGCAAGGAAGATGCATCAAAACGAATTACCTGCGGAGGAACTGCTCCCGGCGGAAAGAAATTCATAGCTCTGCTTACCTGCAATGCCACTTGTGCTGATGCTTCAGCCATATCCGTACTTTCATAAAAGGTTAGCTTAAGCATTGTCAAGCCTTGTATGTTTTTACTTTCAATATTTTTTATTCCGTTAATATAAAGAAACTGATCCTGCATACGGGTTGCAAAAAACCCTTCCATCTGTTGAGGTGACATTCCTCCGTAAGGCTCAATAACATAAATTGTTGGTGAGTTTAATTTTGGGAAAATATCTACCGGAATAGTAAAAATAGCCAGGATAGAAAACAGAAATATCCCCAGAAATATAACAAGGACAGTAATGGGTCTTCTAAGTGCAAAATCAACCATAATTTTATTTTTTTAGAAATTACTTAAAAATGTGTTTAAGGTATTATTGGCAACTGCCTTTTGTAATAGTGTATTGAGCAAATCAGACTGTACTTCCACAGCATCTGTTTCAGCCCGGTAAAGTAAATAAGATGCATCGGTTAGTTCTGCAATGTTGGCAATTCCGGCATTATACTGTGCCGACTTTTGAGAGAATGCATTTTGAGCAGCCTGCAGTTGAATAGGAATTTCTCTTCTCCGGTCCAATACCGCCTGAATAGAAATATCCGCTTGCTGTAATTGGTTTTCTAAAACTAATTTTTGTTGGTTCACTTCTTCATGGATGGCTTCGGCATGAAAATTTTGAGTAGCTACTTTATCTCTCCGATGAACCATGTCAATGAAGTTATATGTTAAAGCCAATCCACCCATATAATTGTAGCGGCTGTAGTTTAACCCTGTTGACAAATCTCTGTAACCATCTGTTGGAGAAATGCTGGAGCCACGCATCCAGTAACTTCCTACTAAAAAAAGCTTGGGCAGGTAACTTTTCTTAATTAATTTTTCCTGGGAAAGAGCATATTCCCATCGGCTGTTATAATAGACAAGTATAGGATTGCTGCTACTTATTGAATCGGCAGAAACTTTCAATTGCAGTTGATTCATTAATGCATCGGGCAAATGATATGCACCGGTGTCAATTTCAAAATTCTTATTCGTTATACCGGTATAGTAAATAAACTCCGATTTTAATTTGTTATACATTTCCAGCGTTTGTATATACTCTATTTTAGCCTTTGAAACTTCTGCATTTGCCACAGATGAATCTACTCCTGCTTTAATCCCGCTTCCTGTGTATGCTTTAATGTAGTTGTATAAAGTATTGTAGCGTTCAATATTTTTCTGCTGAATGTTTGTCAATAATTTATACTTGAGCATATCAAAGAATAGTTGTGCAATTTGAAATTGCAATGAGTATGATGTAGCATCATAATCAGCTTTACTGATGTTTACAAAAGATTTAGCAGAAGCAATACGCGCCCGATTCAATCCGAAGTTATACAACTCATCTTCCATATAAGCGACGCCAATATTGCCTGAAAATGTATTTGAATTATTTTCTGCACTTATTCCTCCGGACGTAGATGGAATTATTCCCATCGGGAAATAAGAACCTCCAAGTCCGTTAGCTGTACCCAAATCAACCTGGTCGCTAGCATTTAGTGACGGCAATCTTTGATCCTTAGCATCACGCACTGCCGCATTAGCGCTTTCTATTTCAAATTGCTTTGCATTCAATAAGGGATAATTTTTAATTGCCGAATCTATTGCCTGCTTTAGGCCTATCTTATTGTTGATCTGAGCAAAACTCAAAGAACATATAGTAACCAGCAGGACTATTACAATTATCAGGTGCTTATTCCTGAACGCAAAATGAACCATAATTATTCTTTTGAAAGATGAAGATTTGAAAATCAATCGAGACCTGATGTTCCAATAGAAACAGGCCAATCAAAAGAAGAAGATTGCTCTAAACTTCTTTTGTTCTTAACAAAAGAATGGTGGAGACCTTAACGGTGTGGAATAATAGATTTCCCGTGTAACAGGTAATCTAAAATCTAAAGAAGATAAGTATGAAAATATTCCCGCAAATTTTTGAGGATTACCATTTAAAGGTTTGAGGGAAATAATTAATTCGTTGGGAGATGAAATAGCAACTCCATTTTCATCAATTCCATGATGGAAGCGAATAAAGGGAGAATCACCTACCGGTTGCTTTTGATGATTAGTTGAGGAAGACTTAATAGTTAGAATAGATATTCTTCCGGCAGAGGGTGTATTGTTCCTAGCTTCTGCAAAGGAAAAAGCAAACATTCCACACAGAAACAGAGTAAAAATATAGAACCACTTGCCTTTCATGAAAACTTAATCGGAGCAAATATAGAAAAATAATATATTAGCTGTCTTACTTTATTGTTAAAGCATGTTAATTTTGCTTACCTATAGGCTATAGAAATTGGTGGTTGTTTAGCTAATTGCTCCATTGCTAATTTACCCCTTTCCTAAAACGTCATGCTTGGTTTCATTTTATAATTGAATAGTTAATACATATCTTTCTCTTAATTCGTCTTCATATCCTGCGCTACTTCGATATGATCTGTCCTCATAGGTAACACTCTTCAAAACCCAAAAATTATTCATAAAAAAGGTAAAAATATGGGTTGTTTAATTACTTTAAATTAGGATCTTTTTCTTTTGAATGATAGCTTACAATAATTACCCTCGATTTTGACCGAGCCTACTGGGGAACTAAAAGGGTAACTACGTTGGTGTTATTTTGAGTAAAACTGAGGTTTTGCTCAAAAACACAAAATCATTAAACTATTGATTGGGAGGAATTTGCGTCAAATTGAGTCAATTTGACACTTTCGTTGGCGGAGAGAGAGGGATTCGAACCCCCGGAACCCGTAAAGGTTCAACGGTTTTCAAGACCGCCGCATTAGACCGCTCTGCCATCTCTCCAATAAAGTGGGGCAAAAATATAAGTTACACCTTTGCCCCACCCTTAATTTCTTATTTTCTTTTACCAGATAACTGCTCTTGAAGCACTATCTCTGTACATTCCGTCACCTGATTTAACGTTAAATGCTTCATAAAACTCCTTCATATCAGACGGAGGTCCCGAAGCTCTGAACATATTGGGTGAGTGTGGATCATTTTGCACTTGCAGTTTAATGCTTTGCGGGCGGTTATTGCCTCTCCAAACTTGTTCCCATGAAATAAATAGTCTTTGTTCAGGAGTAAAACCATCTTTTACAGTTTCCGGATGCTCTTTCATTTCATTTTGCAATGCATAATAAGCTATTGTTAATCCGCCTAAATCAGCTGTATTCTCACCAATGGTAAGTTCACCTTGAACGTGAACAGAATCAACCGTATAATTATTAAATTGGTTGATAAGCACTTTTAAACGTGAATGGTAATTGGCAGAATCTTTCGCAGTCCACCATTTGTGCATGTTTCCACTGGCATCATATTCGCAACCTTGATCGTCAAAACCATGTGTCATTTCATGACCAATAACAGCACCCATTCCCCCATAGTTCATAGCAACATCTCTGTTTGCATCATAAAATGGAAGTTGCATAATGGCAGCCGGGAATACTATCTCATTGGCTGTAGGATTATAATAAGCATTTACAGTTTGTGGTGACATTCCCCATTCTGTTTTATCTACCGGTTTACCAAACTTACTAAAGTTATAATTGGTTTCAAATTGATTCACCCTGAAAGAGTTCAACACCCACGCATCTTTCTTAATCTGTAATGCTGAGTAATCTCTCCACTTATCAGGATAGCATAATTTTAAAGTTACCTTATCTAATTTAGCCATGGCTGAACGACGGGTAGCCGTATCCATCCATGCAGCATCATTTAAACGCTCCCTGTATGCTGCAATAATATGATGAACCATGTCGTATACTTTTTGTTTTGCTTCAGGGCTAAAGTATGTTTTAACATACAATTGCCCGAGTAATTCTCCCATAGAACCACTGGTAGCATCTACAGCTCTTTTCCATAATGGCCTCATAACTCTTGCACCGGAAAGCATTTTTCCGTAAAAATCGAAATTTATTCCGGCAAGGGTATCACCAAGCATGGAAGCAGTACCTCTAAGAAGGTGGAACTTCAAATAGGTTTTCCAATCATCTAATGAATATGCTTTGGTAATAGAATCAAGGGATGCAAAGAATTTAGGTTGACGCACAATTACGGTATCTATGCCTTTTAAACCGAAAGTATCCATGCAGGTCTTCATATCTATCGAGCCGGTCATTTTTGTAAAACTGCTATAAGGCATTTTATTATAAACGGCATGCACATCTCTTTCTTCAATAGGAGACATAGAAACTTGGGCAAGGGCGGTTTCCAATGCCATAATTTTTTGCGCATCCTTGCCGGCCTGGTCGGCATTTTCATGCATTTGCATAAACATCTTTGTCGCGTACTCTAAAAAAGCAGTACGGATAGGTTCAAACTTTGGATCGAAATAATAGTTTTTATTTGGTAATGACAATCCGCCTTGGCCAAAGGTACAAGCTTCCTTATCACTTAGTTTATCATCGGGTTCAATTCCGGATCCAAACACTACACCAATACCTATATTTTGCAGGTGAGCTGCTTCGCCCCAAAAAGAAGCGGGGCTATTTACGGCATCAATTCTTGCAAACTCTGCGGCCAGCGGAGTTATACCCGCTTTTGTCGCTCCAACGGAATCTGTGGCACAAGCATAATAATCGCCTAATTTTTGTTCTATGCTGCCCGGTTGTCCTTGTTGACCAGAAACCTGGGTTAATAACTTACGCAAACGGGTGGTTGTGGAGTCTCTTAAAATCCTGAAACTACCCCAAGAGCTTTCGGAAGCAGGAATAGGATTGTTTTTAAGCCAATTGCCATTAACATATTCATAAAAATCTTGTTGCGGTTTAACCGTTGTGTCAAAATTAGCTTTGTCGATATTAGCTGGCAATTTATCAGGTTCCTTACAAGATGGGAATGCAAGTGCAATAACCAAACCTACCGCGGTTAATGTACTATAAAAAAATAATTTTTTCATACTGGTTTTATAATGGTTGAAAATTACGGGGTGGCAAAGATAAAAAAATTAACAAATAACCTGATGTACTAATTGTACGAATAACTTGTAAATGATATTACCATATAACGGCCCTCGAATTACTGTCTCTATACATGCCTTCTCCCGGTTTAACATTAAATGCGGTATAAAACTCGTTGAAATCTGATGTTGGTCCGTTTGCTCTGAATATTTCCGGTGAGTGAGGATCATTTTGTATTTGTGATTTAACGGCTTCAGGTCTGTCATTGCTTCTCCATACCTGGGCAAAGGAGATGAAAAACCTTTGTTCGGGAGTAAATCCGTCTTTTATTTCTTCCGGATGTTCTTTCATTTCATTTTGCAAAGCATAATACGCTATGGTAAGTCCGCCTAAATCGGCCGTATTTTCACCAATGGTGAGTTTACCCTGAACATGAACGGAATCTATAACATAATTGTCAAACTGCTTGATTAGCACACCTAAGTGTTTGAAGTAATTTACCGAATCTTTGTTGGTCCACCATTTAACCATATTACCTGCCGCATTGTATTGTGATCCCTGATCATCAAAACCATGGGTCATTTCATGCCCAATTACAGCTCCAATAGCGCCATAGTTCATGGGTATATCTCTGCCCGGGTCGAAGAACGGAGGTTGCATAATGGCAGCCGGGAATACTATTTCATTGTTAGTGGGATTATAGTAAGCATTAACCGTTTGGGGAGACATGCCCCATTCTGTTTTATCAACCGGTTTGCCATATTTGCTAATATTATAAGCCACCTCATATTCATTCACCCGGATAGAATTGAGAACCCATGCATCTCTTTTCAGTTGTAATTTGGAATAATCTCTCCATTTGTCGGGGTAGCAAAGCTTAAGAGTTACCTTATCTAATTTATCAATAGCAGCTTTTTTGGTGGTAGCATCCATCCAATCAAGGTTATTAATCCTATCCTTATAGGCTGCAATAAGGTGTTGCACTATAGTATATACCTTTTGTTTTGCTTCCGGGCTAAAATATTTTTTCACATATAACTGCCCTAAAAGCTCCCCCATGCTTCCGCTTGTACTTCCCACAGCCCGCTTCCACATTGGTTGCATTTTTTGCTGTCCTCCAAATATTTTATCCCAGAAATTAAAACTTATCGTGTTCAGGGTATCTCCCAGTTTACTTGCAAAGTGGCTTACCAGGTGATACTTTAAATACACTTTCCAATCATTAACAGAAGTTGTTTTTATTACCGAATCAAGTTTCACAAAGAAATGCGGCATATTGACTATCACCGTATCAATAGTATGTAGCCCGACACTATCCATGCATGTCTTCCATGCCACAGATAGAGCCATGGCAGTAAATTGAGCGTAGGTCATTTTGTTATAGGTGGCATGAACGTCTCTTTCTTCAATAGGCGACATGGAGCCCCCGGCAAGTTCTGTTTCAATATGCATTACACATTGTGCATCTTTAATAGCCTGCCCGCTATTTTCATGCATTTGCCCGAAAATATTTTTCAGGTAATCCATATATTTATTTCGAATTATTTGCATTGAAGCGCTTGTATCTAAATAATACTCCTTATTGGGTAACGACATTCCGCCTTGTGCAAAGGTGGGCGCTTCTTTAGTCGATATTTTTTGATCGGGTTCTACATCAAATGAAAACATAATATCAGGGCCCATTTTCATAAGCCTGGCGGTTTCGCTCCAAAAGGAAGGCATGTCTTTTATGGCTTCAATTTTTGCCAATTCTCCATCCAAAGGGTGTATCCCCTCTTTTGTTGCCTTGGCAGAATCCATGGCAACAGCATAAAAATCGCCAAGCTTTTGCTCTATTGTGCCCGGTTGTGTTTGTTCCGTCGCCACTTCCTGCAATATAATCCGCAATTGGTTCAGAACATTCATGTACAGTATGTCAAAACTTCCCCATTCTGCCTGGTCAGCAGGAATAGGATTGCTTTTAAGCCAATTGCCATTTACATATTCATAAAAATTTTGCTGAGGGGTTACCGTGGTATCAAAGTTTGCTTTAACAATTCCGGCAGGAAGCTTGTCTGTATTATTACAGGAAGAATTACTAATTGCGATGCCAATAATCAAACAGGCGAAAACGCCAAATTGAATTTCTTTTTTCATGAGAAAATTATGTTTTGGGAGCGTAAAGGTAAAAAATATATCAAAAATAGTTTCGTTAAAGTCACTATATATATAAAACAGAACTTCAGGCAATTTCCTCTATCTCAAAAACCTTTTCCAAATGGACTTTAAGGCGTCCTTTCACTTCTTCCATATCCGGAACTGTTTGAAGTTCCTTTGCCATAGATGTTACAGCTTTATCTGTTATTCCGCAGGGAATTATAAGAGAAAAATAATTCAAATCAGGATTTATATTAAACGCCAGCCCATGCATGGTTACCCAATGGCTGGTTCTAACCCCCATGGCACATATCTTACGGGCTTTGCCCGGATGTTCAGCATCGAGCCATACTCCGGTAGAGCCTTTTAATCGTTCGCCTTTTATTCCATATTCTGCCAGGGTTAAGATTACGGCTTCTTCCAGGAAACGCAAATATTTATGAATATCGGTAAAGAAATAATCGAGGTTAAAAATTGGATAAACCACCAATTGCCCCGGCCCATGGTACGTAATGTCTCCTCCCCTATTAATGTGATAATAGGCAATATTTCTTTTTTTAAGTTGTTCCTGATTGATAAGCAAATTGCTTTCCGCACCGCTTTTGCCAAGGGTAAACACATGCGGATGTTCGCAAAAAATAAGGTAATTACCTGTAAATTCCTGTTGTTCCCGGGGCAAATCCCTGTTGGCTAATTTTTTATTGATTACTTCCCTGAAAAGCTTTTCCTGGTAATCCCAGGCTTCTTTATAGTCTACTAATCCAAGATCGATAAATTTTACCTTTTTATCATGAAGCGTAATATGTGTTGCTTCATTGTGGCTCATTTGCTTGCCAACTCTTGCTTTAAGTTATCTATAACTTTTATGTCCATGGCATCTACATTCCTCAATTCAGAAAGGAAAAGAGAAACCCAGTCGCCCAGGTGAATCCAATAAAGTGTCTTTTCTATAGTGCTTTTTCCCTTGCTGGGTATTTCAATTATTTCTGCGGCATATTTGTCGAATATTTTTTTGCAAAATTCCATACGCAGGCGGTTTCTTGGGTTTTCATCCTTATCCTTGAAAAGTATTACAGCCATATTGGGATACGCCTGGCTCCAACCCACCAGTTCATTATGATTCATTTCGGGAACCACGTGATGCCAGCATAATACCTTTGCGTTTTCATTCAATTGCTGGCGGAGCCGGATGGCTATGCCTTCAAAAAGTGCAGTAGAATAAATAACCGGTAGTTTATTGGTTAACTTTTTTGCAATAAGATGCGCTTCGTGCATTATGGTTTCTTGTTCCCGAAGAAGCGTTTCAGCTGTTTCTTGAATATCCACTGTTTTTTGAGGGGCAAGTTGGTAATGCGAAAAAATATGGAATAGCTGGGTAAGCGAATACCCCAGGCAACTTCTGGGTGGCATTCCACCGGGAACTACTATAAAATCATTCCCGTCTTTTTTTGCCAATTCCAATAAGGCTCCGCCGGAAGTAATACAAACAATTTTTGTTTTCCTTTTTTGCGCCAGGGAATAGCATTCCAGGGTTTCCTCTGTATTACCGGAATAGGACGAACAAATAACAAGCGTATGCTCATCGGCATATGATGGCAGGGAATAACTTTTTAAAACTTCTATAGGTACTATAGCTTCGTCAAAAAGAATTTCCTTGGCCAGTGTTCCTCCAATGCCGGAGCCTCCCAGTCCGCAAACTATTACATTATTTATAGCAGTTTTTAAAGGAGATAGCCTTGCTTTATTGGCAATTTCAACTGCATCTTTTAATTGAGCAGGAAAACCCTTTATCAAATCTTTCATCATAATTCTTGATGTATTAAAAACACAAAAATAAGCTTCCCCGCGGAATTATGGCAAAAAAGGGGATTTATCATCTTATTATTGGGTTTATGCCGGCTTCCCAATCAGTTTTTTAAGGTCAGCTGCCATTGTGGGATCATCGGGAGAAAGAACAATTTCAATTTCAGCTTCGCCAAGTATCAGTAATATTCTGTTCTTATTATTGGTAGCGTACATCCTGAAACTTCCCAACCTTGAATTGGAAAAAAGGCCGTAATACCCAAATAAACCTCCATCACCAAAAGTCCTAACAGTCCATTTAAAATCATTGCTGGTTAACAACTGTACGCGTTTAATTTCCGACAAGGGTATTTGTTTATCAAGCATTGAAAGTGGTCTTTTGATAATCAACTTTTCATCGGTAATTTGATAGCCTTTTACACTGTGCAGATAGGCAGGAATAATCAGAATTGTTAAAAGTACCCCTAACAGGGCCTGCACACTATCCCATGCATTATAAATAATGGCTGTTCCAATTCCGTAAATTGCTGCTAATAGGACAACTCCTGTAATTATTTTAGCGGTTATGTTTAAACTTGCTTTGTATGTTTTCATAGGTTTTAAAATTACATAATTGAAGCAATAATAATTTTTGAAAGTATCTCTGCAATAATAAGAGAAACCGCAAAGCTCCATCCCGCCTTTTGTCCTTTTAAATTGACGGATGTAGAATAGGCATTATACATAAGCGCCACCGTCCATATAATAAAAGGGATTATTAATAAGCCAACAAAAACGAGTTGAATCATCAGATGGGGATTAGTTTGAATAGTGCCAAGGATTTTTTGTGGAACTCCTATATCTTTTGGGATAAGCATATTTAAAAGCACCGCAAAAAAAATAGGATAACGGGCAAGAGCGGTAGTACCTGCTATATCTATAAACCGTATAGCCGATATTGAAAAAATCCGTCCGGAAATATAAAGAGGTAAAACAAGGCAGAGCCAATCAATACCAGGTTCCAAGAAATAGAAATAAGCCGGACTTTCCATGCCTTTGTGAATATCAATCACTCCATCTAAATGTTCTGTTGTTATTAGGCATACTATTGCAGTAATAAGCATTGATCCCAGACCTAGCAATAAGGCTTTACTGCCGGCAATAAACTTAAAAGGGTTAAACAGCCATGCTTTCATTTGGAAGATTTTAAAGGTTTTTCAATTTCGTTTAGCCTTGCAATAATCTCATCAAGCATGTTACGGACAGTAGGGTAGCTTAACTTCATTTTTTCAGCCATCAGCTTTAGGCTGCCGCTGCTCTTAACAAAATCAACTATAAACCGGCGGTCGTCTTCTTCAAGCCTGGCTAGCGGTGGTAATTCAAATTCTCCGGTAACCTCGGTATGGCAGTTCCCGCACGAAAGGCTTTTAACATTCAGCGGCGATGAACAGGAAGGACATAAATGCGGCAACTTTTTTAACATATCGTATATTTGAGTGCACAAAGATATATTTAATTTTAATATTATTTAACTAAAACTTAATATAATTGAATTTTATTTACTATTATTGCATCCTAAATTAAATAATCAGACTATGAAAAACCTGTCGAAAATAAAATTACCAAGCATATTGTTTGTGCTTTTATTGTCATTGTTTACTACTGATTCATTTGCTCAAACAGACGAAAAGCAATTATCGCTTCAATTTGCAAGCGATTTGAAGAATGCACAGTACCATGAGCTGTTTATTATGTTGGATTCGTCTGTTGCCAAACAATACGGAGAAAATAATCTTAGCGCCACCTGCCAGGCTATTATAACGAAACTGGGCACCATTGAAGATTATTCTTTTATAAACGAAGAAAACACCAATGGAATGATGCTAACTTCCACAAAATGCCGCTTTAAAAGTATTACGCTTAACCTTCAATTGGCATTTAATAAATCGCTGAAGGTTATTGGGTTTCATTTTACATCCGGTGATGAATCTGCCGCCTATATACGGCCGGTTTATGACAGCGCTAAGCTTTATACCGAAAAAGAAATTACGGTCACTACAGGCATGTATAAATTACCCGGGATATTAACTGTCCCCAGGCATGTAAAGAATCCGCCGGTAATGATATTGGTGCATGGCTCGGGCCCGGGTGACAGGGATGAGAGCGTAGGCCCCAATAAAACATTTCGCGATTTGGCAGTGGGACTTGCAGCCAGGGGAATCGCAACCATCCGTTATGATAAACGCACAAAGGTATATGGCAAGCTAAGCTCCGATAACATGCAAGACTTTACCGTTAAAGAGGAAACCATAAATGATGCCCTCTCTGCCGTTAATATGGTTGGCAGCTTAAGCAAACTGAATATCGATTCCGGTGCAGCGGGTATTCAAATGCTGGGATTGGATTCTAACCGCATATATCTTTTAGGTCATAGCCTGGGTGCCATGCTTGCCCCGAGAATTGCACATGCCAATAAAAAAATAAAAGGCATAATAGTCATGGCAGGGCCTTCCCGTCCGTTTGAAGATGTAGCCATTGAACAATTTAAATATCAGGCATCGCTGGATACTATTGCTGGGGACAAGACAAAGCAGGCTACTGAAAAGGAAATCAAGAAAATGGAACTCGCCAAAAGCGCGGATTTAAATACCGATACACCCGACAGCCTTTTACCATTCAACTCTCCCGCGTCCTACTGGATCGATCTGAATAATTATAACCAGGTAAAAGTGGCGGCGGCGCTTACTATACCTGTTTTAATTATACAGGGAGAAAACGATTGCCAGGTAAGCATGACAGACTTTAATTTATGGAAAGAGAAATTAGGCAGCCAAAAGAATGTAACCTTTAAATCGTACCCTAAACTGAATCATTTATTTATGGTGTGCGAAAGTAAAAGCACCGGTGCAGACTATGGAAAACCCTCCAACGTGCCCGTTTATGTTATTAATGATATTGCAGCCTGGGTGGGAGCCAACAAAAAATAAAAGTTTACACGTCATTGCCGGGTTGTAGCAATTTAATCTCATTAAAGAGATTGCTTCACTGCGTTCGCAATAACGTACTATCCCTCTGCCTAATGATTGTTAAGTACCTCTTTAAAACTCTATTTGCTAACGCGAAACTTTTTTCTTCTTCTTTTTAGGCTTGGGAATTTTACCTATTCTTTTATCGCCTTTTAAAACAAGCTCGCAGGCTTTAATGGCGAGTGCCTCAAAATCATCGCTATCGGAAGGGAGCATTTGCCAGGCAGTTGCATTAGCACCATCATTCAACACGGAGACGGAGGTAAGCGAAGGAAATTCTTTCTTCAGGCTCTTATGATGCTCGTGCGAAGTGGCAATCCAAACCCCGTTGCAGTCGGTATGGGTTTCTTTATCCCGCAGGATAAAAATAATTTGCTCTCCCACATATACCCCATAACAACCGAAAAAAGGTTTCATATGCGGCTCCAGCGGAAGGAGGTAATCCAATATAAAAGGGAAGGGTATATTTTTACTGCGGGGCATTCTACAAATATAATTCTAATTTTTTGCCAAAAAGTCATTGACTTTTTCTGAAAACACTTTTTCGTACTTTATTTTTGCAGTATGAAAAAGAAAATGATAATTCAATTCCTGCAAAAATTCACATGCTTTTCTTTAACACAGCCCCTGTTATTCCCTGTTATAACAGGGAGACAAGTCCGTAATATCTTGACTTTCAATAAATCACAAAACCTCTATTTCCCCTGTTATTCCTGTTATTTCTCTGTTATTTTTCCTGATAATTCCCTGTTATTTTAACCTTAAAAAAACCGAATATTTATGCAATTTGAAAAAGGACAAAGCGGTAATCCCAAAGGAGGCTATCACAAAGTAAGTGTTGAACAACGCGATTTTTTGCGGGATTTTATACTCAAAAATAAAACAACCTTCAAAAAACACATGGAAAACCTTAACAGTAAAGAATTTTTGCAAATCTATATGGCGCTTATGCAATATGTGCTTCCCAAACCTGCCACTGCCGTATTAAAGGAAGTACCGGAACTGGAAGAATTCATTGCCATGACAACGGAAGAAAGGCAGGTTGTTGTTGATGAAATACAGAAATCACTGGAAAATGAAAACCAGTAAAATATAATGTGTTCCCTTTTTCAAGTTGGCGATGCACTACATTGGTATATTTCATAGCATTCACAATATTTAGGCTAGGATATTTCCATCACAATCAGAAAATCCACCTTAAATATAAACATTAGAATTATATTAAAATTATCTATATCAAATCTACGGAATGTATAAAACCATTATATTTGCATCGTACAAAAAATACCTGTTATTATTTAATTACTATGGAAACAATTAACAAACCTGCATTATTGCAGGATGAATCGGAGAGCGTATTTGAGAAAAATATTGCCAATGAACATTTTCAATTTAAGTTTACAAACCGCCCTGCTCCGGAAGGCTTTCCCGAAAGAAATGATAATTGCTGGCCCAAAATATATGATCTGAAAAAGAGTCATTTTGAAATTACTATTAAACCGGAAAATACGCCTTATTGGAGGTTTGGATTCAGGTATTCCAAAACAGGTAAATTTCCTCATAATGCGGAAGTGAGGCACAGCGACATAAGCATTGCCGATATTCACATTTGTGTTGGCGATATGAGTGAAAGCAGGAAATGGGTGCGTCCCAATAAAATGTATATACAGAGTTATCATGTGGCACATAAACACGGCACCCCTTCATTGATTGAAGATAAATACAAAGGAGAGGAAATTACATTAATTAGCTCGTGGAACCCGAAGACTTCACTGGTACATTATCAATTAAAATGCAATGGCAAAATAGCCTATGAGAATGCATTTGAATTGGGCAGCTTTAATTACTGCGTGTTTGGCGCCTGGTCCGATTGCAATGAGTATGCATTAGCTACCGATATAAAGGTGCTGAATAGGGCATTATAATTACTATAAATGTACAGTTTTTATTACCAAAAGAATATCCTACTGGAACAGTAATAAGGATGTTCTTTTTTATTTCTGAATAATCAGTTTCCCGGTACTAATCAAAGTACCTTTTTCATCCAAAACTCTGTATAGGTACAACCCGTTTGGATGGCTGTTTAAATCAACTTTATCGTTTTTAAGCAATGGTGCATTATATACCATTTCTCCCAACGAATTATAAATTTCCACTGTTTGCAATACATTAGAGGTATTCATAAGACTCGTATAAAAATTGAAAGTTCCATATGAAGGATTTGGAAAAACATTAATAGCATACTGTTGCAATTGCGTATTCCCAATTCCTAAGCCCACTCCCATCAACCGGAATATAAGACCATCATTATCAAGTCCTCCATATTGTGCCATCCCATATAATCCTCTTCCCACTATAGTTACATTACCCTCAGGATTTCCTCCATTGGCCCCATTAAAATTGAGCAGGTTTTCATATCCCCTTCCATTGGTATCAATTGAAAAAACCACACCGTATCCGGAATCTCCTCCATATTCAGTCATTCCGTATAATCTGTCTCCCGAAAGTCTCAATAAGCCTTGCGGAAACCACCCCTTTTCCAAATTGCAATCCATCAAGTCTTTAAATTCGCTTCCGTTGGTATGAATAGAGAAGACGCAACCTGAGTCGTTTGCACCTCCTAATGTAGTCATTCCATATAATACATGACCGGAAAGCGTTAAGGTACCGTAAGGCTGGGAACCATTTGTGTCATTAAAATTCAGCAAATCAACATATCCGCTTCCATTTGTATCGATAGAGAATATTGTTCCATTTAAATATTTTCCTCCCTTGGCTGTCATACCATACAAGGTGCCACCGGAAAGCACCAACGAACCGAGCGGATTGGTTCCGGTGGTTGAGTCATTAAAATTGAAGAGGTCTATAAAACCATTGCCATTCGTATCGATAGAAAAAACATCGCCATAATTATTTCCTGTCCCACTGCTCATACCATATAACTTGTTTCCGATATGAGTTAAAAAACCTTCCGGGTACATCCCGTCCAGCCCCATAAAATCGTGCAGGTCTCTAAAACCGCTACCATCGGTATTTACGCAAAATATGTTTCCCTCGGAATTTATACCCCCCTGGGAAGTCAAGCCATATATAACGTTTCCTATTAGCGTTACATCACCTATAGGTCCATTACCATCTGTATCGTTGAAATCGTGGATATCCACATATCCGTTTCCATTGGTATCAATAGAAAATAGACAACCTCCGGTCTTTGTTCCACCCGCATAGGCCATCCCGTAAAATTTGCCTCCTGAAAAGGTTAATGAACCTTGTGTATAAGCTCCATCTGTATAATCAAAATTAAAAAGGTCAGTGTATTGCGCTTTTATAGAAGGGATACTCAAAAAAAGGAATATTGCGAAAAGCAGGGAAATTTTTCTCATAATGGACCAAATTTATCACAAAAATATAAAAAAATGTTTTTTCTATTACTATTTAATTCTACGTTTCCACCAGTACTAATGTCGAAAACTCAAACGGATCGAAATTATCTTTCAGCAGATCGAAAAATGCCGATCCCTGTTGCAGGTAAAACGGAATAAAATTATCGATCCTTTCCTGAGGTTCTCCACCGGGGAAAAGGGTTTCTTTCAACTTACGAATTTGCGCTACAGACGTTTCTTCCTTTTGTTTTTTAACACGCATCAGTTTAGTCTCTAAGGTCTTCAGAGCATTTAATTGCTTCTGCAATTCCGCCTCGGTAAAGGCAACCAGGGTAGGGTCTAGCTCCTGCACTTTTTTGCCTAACGCAGAATAAATGGTTTTTAGTTCCGCACCTTCTTTTTCAAAACCGGTTATACCATCCGTGCTTCTGCCGATGAATTCTTTAATAAGACTGTCCGCATCATTGAATAAATCGCCCGCCTTAAGATTTAACTTATCCATTTTTTGAGCCACTACCTTATTTATAACCAGTGCAGA
>Ga0302186_10000393_pt1 | contig 39408 bp, 27 predicted proteins | sample II_Bog_E1_2_FD_198782 | JGI IMG/M metagenome (GOLD analysis project Ga0302186, IMG submission 198782) | Peat permafrost microbial communities from Stordalen Mire near Abisko, Sweden - II_Bog_E1_1 | ecosystem: Environmental > Terrestrial > Soil > Wetlands > Peat | place: Sweden: Abisko... | reverse complement strand
CAAAAAGGAGAGCCTGCGTAACACTCATTCGTTCACCCGGCAAAGGACGTGTCAGGGTTCTTTTCATGAGTTTGTCGGAATCTTTTTCAATAACTTGGTTAAAAGTATTGGCTGCCCCGGTAATTAAAAATCCGCCGATAGATAAAAGCCATATGGTTAAAGGTTCAACATGCCTGTCGGTTGCCCACAGGTAAGCCATTGATGCCGAGAATACTACAAGAAACGACAACCTCATTTTAATGAGTTGGGTATAATCGCTAAATCTGGCTTGAATTTTTTTCACGGCATGCAAAGATATACTACTTAGTGATTCTACACCATGAAAATATATGAAGTTGGAGCTTAATTATGTCTTATTTTAACTGAATATAAAGACTACAAGTAGGATTTTCATAATAATATTATTATTTTTGCCCTTCATTTAAGGACAGCAATGGCACAGACAGAAATATTTATGCCCAAAATGGGCGAGAGTGTAATAGAAGCGACCATCATTAAATGGACTAAGAATGAAGGTGACAAAGTAAAGGCTGATGAAACACTTCTTGAAATAGCAACCGATAAGGTAGATTCTGAAATACCGGCTCCTTCGGACGGTATTTTAATAAAGAAACTATGCAAAGAAGGGGATGTGGTTCCCGTGGGGAAAACAATTGCAATAATTTCAACGGATGGTGCTGCTTTGGATGCATCCGCCAGTACTCCGGTTGTTGAAACAAGCAAAACTTCCGTTGCTGCGCCTGTTTCTGCAAAAAGTTTAACCAAAACCCTTGTTGAACCGGCTACAAGATTCTCTAATTCCGGCCGGTTTTATTCTCCTCTGGTAAGAAGTATAGCCCAAAAGGAAGGAATTACAGTTAGTGAGTTAGAAACCATAGCGGGGAGTGGTAAATCCGGAAGGGTTACCAAAAATGATATGCTTTCCTATCTTCCAGAAAGGCATACAAATGGCAGTTCGCAAACCACTAATTTAAAGCCTTCTGTAGTTCAGGAAATAACAAATGCAGTAGTAAAAGAAAATCCTGTTAAGCCAATGGCTATTGGAGCGAATGATGAAATTATTGAAATGGACAGAATGAGGAAACTCATAGCCGACCATATGGTAATGTCTAAAAGGGTGTCCCCGCATGTTACTTCATATGTAGAGGCAGATGTTACAAATTTGGTTTTATGGAGGGAGAAAGTGAAAAAGGAATTTGAAAAGAAAGAAGGTGAAAAACTAACCTTTACTCCAATTTTTATAGAAGCCACGGTAAAAGCCCTGAAAGATTACCCCATGGTGAATGTATCTATAGATGGAACCCGTATTATTCGACATAAAGACATTCATATTGGTATGGCCGTTGCTTTACCGAGTGGTAACCTCATAGTGCCTGTAATACGATATGCTGACCGAAACAGCTTACTGGGTATAACTAAACAGGTAAATGATTTGGCCGGACGCGCCCGGATTAATAAGCTGATGCCCGATGACACTCAGGGTGGCACATTTACTATAACAAATGTTGGTACCTTTGGAAATATAATGGGAACCCCTATCATTAATCAACCGCAAGCAGCCATTTTAGCCACTGGAATCATTAAAAAGAAACCTGTGGTGATAGAATCTCCGCTTGGCGATATGATAGGAATCCGCCACATGATGTACCTTTCGTTATCGTATGATCACAGGGTGGTTGATGGGGCTTTAGGAGGCAGCTTCCTTAAAAAGGTATCTGACTATTTAGAGGCGTTTGATATTAATAGGAATACATGGTAAATAGTTAAATTTGGCAATACAGATTAACTATCCATTGTTAAAAAGATTTATTTCAAGCAGCGTTTATATCAAAGTGTACAGGGTATTTTTGTTAAAATTGAGCTATGATGACTAATTACGTAATTACTATGATCCATTCAAAGTGGCGGATATGCCTGACAGCAGTACTATTCTCAATGTTGTCTGGCCTTTGCCTTGCCCAATCTACTAGCGGAACAGGTGGAAAAGAGAAGGAGCTCATTAAAAATGCAGAGTCAGAATGGCAGCAAGGCCATTTTGGAAGGTCATTTAATTTATTCAAACAGGCAGTAGCTGTTAATCCGCAAAGTAGCTATGCTAATTTTCGCGTGGGCGAACTTTATTATTTATCAGATTCGGCTAAAATTAAAGCACTTCCTTATTTGAGAAATGCCATCAGATATACTCCTTCCGATTCAAAAGATACTGCCATTGTAGCGTATTATTACCTGGGTTATTGTTATATGTTAGAGCAGCAATATGATAGTGCTTCTTATTGTTTTGTAAAATACAAAGCAGATTTAGTTAATGATAAGTCCAATGAAGAAGTAATGGCGGAAATAGATGAGAATCTACAAATATGTAACATGGCCCCCGGCATTTTAAAACAAACGCCCGATTATACTGCGTATCTTATAAACGGGAAACTTAAGCAGGAGTTAACTGTTATCAATATGGGCGACTCTCTGAATACAAAATACCCCGAATATGCCCAAATTCTTTTTAATAACGACAGTACCATTTCTTTTACTTCCCGCCGTCCTACAAGGGAAAACCCTAAAGTAGACGATGCTACCGGAAAATACCTGGAAGATATTTATGAATCAAAAAAAGATAAAAATGGTGTTTGGTCAACTCCTGTTTTATATTCCCACCAAATCCACCTTCATGAAGAGGAATTGCATACAGCCACCGTTTTTATGTCGGCCGATCAAAAAACACTTTTCAGTTTTAGAGATGGAAGTATTTTACAATCGAAAAGGGTAAATGGAGAATGGAGTGCACCGCAGAATTTAAGTAAAAACATTCCAAAGCTGAAAGGTGCATTTGTTCCTTCCTTATTTCTTTCCAATGATGGTAAAAAGTTAATACTGGTAACTGATATGGCCGGAGGTTATGGCGGACGGGATATATATATGTGTACATTGGATAGTGCAGGTAATTGGTCAGACCCTCAAAACCTTGGTCCGGATATTAATACGGCTGAGGATGAAGATGGCCCTTTTTTAATGCCTGATAATAAAACATTGTTCTTTTCCTCAAAAGGACATGGTGGCTTAGGGGGGTATGATATCTTTGTTTCTCAATTTGACAATGGTAAATGGTCGACGCCTCAAAATTTGGGCGCTCCTATAAATTCACCCGGAGATGATATCTTTTTTACATATAAAGATTATCATGGATATTTTTCATCCTCGCGTTTAGGCGGGCATGGCGATTTGGATATATATTCATATGACATAAACCCCAAACCTCCTAAGATAGATACCGCTAAAGCGGATACATTTAATACTATTGGTGCCAATGCTTCTGCCATGAAATCATTAAAACTTTCTTGCATTGTTTATTTCCAGCTGGCAAGGTACGATTTAGATAAAAAGTTTTACCCGGCCCTTGATTCTGTTGTAACCATGCTGAAGGCTAATAAAAGGCTAAAAATAAGTGTTAACGGATATACATGCAGTCTTGGAGATGAAATGTACAATAAAGACCTCTCTGTATTACGCGCCAGTTCTATTGCAAACTACTTCTATCATCATGGTGTTAAATTTGAAAGGGTAGTCTATAAGGGTTTCGGTAAAACACATTATGTAGCCCCCAATGACGGCAAACAGAATTATCTGAACCGCCGTGTTGAAGTTTTTTCATTGATTAAATAATTCTATCTTTGTTACCCTAATGAGGGCAAAATCTATCTTTAGAAGAGTCGGTTCGCTATTCTTTCTCGGCATATTCCTTTGGTTTTATGCTGTTAAAGATATCCACGATGTAGTACACGCCGATGACATACATTGCCATGTTCAAAATGCTCACCACTTCCATCAAGGTGAGCACCATTGCCCTATTTGCGATTTTGAATTTCCGGGTTTCGATGACCAATCAGTCCACATAGAGGTATCTTCTCATAATTTCTTTGTTAAGGTTCAAAATACCTTTTTGGCTCAAGCTGTTTCTTTTGAGCCCTTTTCTTTATTTTCCTCTCGTGCGCCTCCTATGGTAGCGTAAGGAATTATAATCCAATTTTTTATATCCCCGGAACCTTGTAATTCTTACTGGGACTTTTACGCAGTATTTACATTATTTAACAATATTTGTTATGAAATATATATTTCTATTATTCATTTCGCTTTTATTTGCCTGTTGGCAGATAGATGCACAATCGCTAAGCGGCAAGGTTATAGACTCTGCCAGCGGTCAAACTATTCCGGGTGCGGTCATTTATTTACCTCAACTTCAAGTAGGTGCGACTTCAGATATAAAAGGAAATTATAAAATTGCTTCCTTACCAAAAGGCACCTATATGGTTGAGGTTGAAATTTTAGGGTATGCTACATTAACCAAATCAATCAACATAAAGGGCGATGTGACTTTCAATTTTACCATGGCTGTTTCTGCTGCGGCCACGCAGGAGGTAGTAGTTACAGCATTGGGCAATGCCACGAATGTGCAACGGGCGCCCGTACCGGTATCTATTGTTACGCATGACTTTTTGGTTCAACAAGCTTCTACCAATGTGGTGGATGGTATTGCAACACAACCGGGTATTACAGCTATAACTACCGGTCCGGGAGTTTCGAAACCTGAAATACGCGGATTGGGATTTAACCGTGTACTAACACTTTTTGACGGAGTAAGGCAGCAGGACTTTCAATGGGGTGATGAACACGGTATTCAAATTGACCAATATGCTGTTTATAATGCAGAAATAATCAGGGGACCTGCTTCCCTTCAATATGGTTCCGATGCGGTGGGTGGCGTAGTTAGTTTCAAATCGGCTCCCTTCCCGGAAGAGGGAACTATACAAGGCAGCGTTCTTGGCGAATATCAAACCAACAATGGACTTATTGGGACCTCTGCTGATGTAGCAGGAGACAAAAATGGTATTGTCTGGGATTTAAGATTAAGTCAGGAGGACACCCACAGTTATTGGGATCCCAAAGATGGATATGTCTGGGGTACCGCATCCAGGGAAGATAATGCGAGGTTGACTATCGGATTGGAAAAGCAGTGGGGCTATAGCCGCTTAACGGTAAGTGTTCTTCAACGCACAATTGAAATCCCGGATGGCAATCGAGATAGTGCCACAGGGCAATTTAAGTTTGATTTTCCAATCAACGGACAATTATATCCGAATCAAGGTAACTTTCTATCCTATAATCCTACATCGGTGGGTTATCAGCAAATTCAACACGATGTAATATCCTGGCAAAATAGTATAAATGCCGGTAAGGGACGCATTGTTGCTGATATAGGATATACGCAAGATCACCGGGAGGAAATTGATACAGGAACCGTTCCTCTTTTAAATATGACCATGCATGATATACCTTATTCTGTAAAATACCAAATTGCAGGTGATACCTCCGGATTGAAATTAACGGTAGGAGCCAATGGTATGTATGAAGCTATGAATAATGCAGCCGAAGCACCTTCTCCCTATACCTCCGTATTTCTTGTTCCAAGTTACAGCCTGTTTGATATTGGCGGATATGGCATATTAGAGAAAGATTATAAAAACCTTACGCTGAGCGGTGGGTTGAGATACGATACAAGAACGGAAACAGGGCAAAGTTTGTACTTGCTTAATCCCGGAACATCAAGCCAGACAGAGGTACCTGAAGGCACATTATATCCTAATTCCAATATACCTGCTTATACCAACTTCTCCGGTTTCCATAGCGATTATAACGGTTTCTCAGGATGTATAGGTGGAAGTTACCAATTACCAGGCAACAATTACGTTAAACTAAATGTGTCGAAAAGCTACCGTGCGCCTGCCATTACCGAAGTTGGAGAAAATGGGATACACCCGGGAACTAGCAACTATGAAATTGGTGATCCTAATTTAAAACCTGAATCGGGGTACGAGGCAGATATTGCATTTGGAAATAACAGCCGGGATGTAAGCTTTGAAGTAGATGGATTCTGTAACTATATTGGCAACTTTATATTTGCAAACCGACTGGCAAGCAAAAATGGCGGTGATTCCATTACGGAAGGTTTTCCAACGTTCAAATTTCAGGCTAATACCGCCATTATCGCCGGAACGGAGGCTTTTTTGAATATACATCCTGCCGGCTTGAAATGGATTCAGTGGGATAATGGGTTTACCTATATCTATTCTATTCTTCTGCATCAAACCGATTCAACTGAACATGTGCCTTTTACACCGGCTCCCCGTTTAACATCTGATATCAAGTTCAAATTTAATGACAACCACAGGTCGGTGCTAAGAGGTACCTATTTTAAGATTGGGCTTGCTAAATACTGGGCTCAAAATGATGTATATAGTGCAAATTGGACAGAGCTTCCTTCCGTTGGATATATCTTGTATAATGCCGGTATTGGAACTGATTTTGTTAATCCGAGGACCTCAAGGGTAATGTGTTCGTTCTATATAAGTGTTACTAACTTGACCAATATTGCTTATGTCGATCATACAAGTCGTCCCCAGTACTTTTTATCCTATAATGGGCTTACTCCTGTAATTGTTACCCAACAAAACCAGGGAATTTATAATATGGGAAGAAATGTAGGTTTTAAGTTGGTTGTTCCTATTGGGGGTGGTCATAAAGGTCATGAAGATGATGCTCCGTCAGGAGATAATTAAAGAATGATTTGGTTTGATTTTCAGTATGAATACCACCATACATACTATTTTAAGAATAGCCGCGTTATTATAAATGTAAAGGGTTTGTTTATTGGGGGGTGCGAACAACGGTTAATACCGATAATGACCCCTGACATGCTCCCTGAGAAAGAGCGTGTATAGTTTTTTTGTGTGAAGCCAATCCCGCCTTAGGCGGGATTGGCTTTTTTATATTGGCGCATTTCAACCGATTTATGTAGGTTTGTAGTAATGAAATTAAGCGCCAAGCCTAAAATTATAATCAGCCGTACCGATAATATCGGTGATGTGGTGCTTACGCTCCCGCTTGCAAGATATCTGAAAGAAAAATATCCGGAATCGGAAATACTTTTTCTTGGGAAAAAATACATAAAGCCTCTGATAGATTGTTGCGAGTATATAGATCAGTTTATAGATTGGGATACGCTTTCTGCCATGCCTGAAGATGAAAGCACTTTCTTTTTTAAAAATATAGGCGCTGAAGTTATTATTCATGTTTTCCCAAAGTCCGAAATTGCAAGAATGGCCTATAAGGCCGGAATCAAATATAGAATTGGCACAAGCCACCGCTTTTATAATTGGCTTTATTGCAATAAACGGGTTGATTTTACTCGTAAAAATTCTCCTTTACATGAGGCCCAGTTAAACTTTAAACTGGCAGAACCATTAGGTATTAATGACGTTCCATCTTTAATAAAGTTGGGCGGAAGCTACGGACTTACCAAGCTACCTGCGCTTTATGAAGAATGGAAAAAGTTGATAGATCCGAATAAATTCAATTTAATAATCCACCCTCTTTCACGGGGCAGTGCAAGAAACTGGGATTGGAATAATTACAACAAACTGATAGAAATACTTCCACAAGATAAATTCAAAATATTTGTAACAGGTACCGAAGCCGAGTCAGCAGCTATTACAGAAAATATGTTGCTCTACCATCCTGAAGTGACTGATTTAACAGGCAAGCTGGACTTCACCCAATTAATTGCATTTATAGCAAACATTGATGGGCTCGTTGCCGCCAGCACCGGCCCTTTGCACATAGCGGCTGCACTTGGCAAAAAAACAATTGGCTTATATCCGTCCATTCGTCCTATGCACCCGGGGCGCTGGGCTCCATTGGGCCCAAAAGCAAAGTATCTTGCTCTTGATAAAGATTGCGTAGATTGTAAGAATGGAAACCACTGCACCTGTATAAATACAATTACTGCCGAGCAGGTGAAGGTGTTGTTATAATTCCGGCAAGTCATTGACTTTTTAATAAACCACTTTTTCATGCACTATTTTTGCAGTATGAAAAACAAAATCCCGTATCATTTCTATTTGTCATTTTGGGTGCTTTTTGTTACGTGCTTTTCCTGTTATTCCCTGTTAATAACAGGGAATAATTTTTTAATGCGCTCTTATTCAGTATCTTGCAAAATTGAGAATTCCCTGTTATCTCTGTTATTTTTCATGATAGTATCCTGTTATTTTTCTGTTATTTTTTTCTGCAATTTTCGATGGTTTTTACATCTAAAACCAGGATAAATTATTATGAGGAAAGAAATAAAATCGCAGTGAAAATACGCTCTTAGCTCATCTCTTATATCTCATACCTTATAGCTATTTCATATAATCATCCCTGCACCAACTGTTTCATTGGTGGCTTCATCAATTAAAATCAGGCTGCCTGTATGGCGGTTTTTACGGTAGTTGTCGAAATAGAGTGGGTGGGTGGTATGTATTGAAATGCGGCCTATGTCGTTTAGCCCGATTTCTTTATCATCTTCAATACGATGAAGCGTATTAATATTGATTTTGTATTGCACATCCTTAATTACGCAACGGGCATCGTGCGTAGTGTGTTTAATGGCATATTTACCACCCACAACTAATTTCTTCTCATTCAGCCAGCAAATCATAATATCCATATCTCTGCCAACAGTCGGCTGGTTGTTTTCCCTTACCAGCATATCGCCCCGGCTAATATCAATAGCATCTTCCAGCAAAATGGTGACCGACATACCCGGCTCTGCTTCTTCTAATTTACCGTCAGCGGTTTCAATGGATTTTATTTTAGAAACTACGCCTGATGGCAGCGCCATAACAGAATCCCCTTTCTTAAATATGCCACCTGCAACTTTACCGGCATATCCTCTGTAGTCATGGTATTCATCAGTATGCGGACGTATAACATACTGTACCGGAAAGCGGCAATCAATCATGTTTTCATCACCGGCTACATGTATGTTTTCTAATAAATACAATAAGGTGCTGCCTTCATACCAGGCCATATTGGCCGATTTATCAACTACATTATCTCCGCCCAAAGCAGAAATAGGAATAAACTGCACATCTACAATTTGCAGCTTGGAAGAAAAAGCTTCATACTCGCTTCGTATATTTTCAAATACTTCTTTTTTGAATTCTACCAGGTCCATTTTGTTAATGCATACCACCACATGCTTTATCCCGATTAGGGAAGCAATGAGCGAATGCCTGCAAGTCTGTTCCGTAATACCATGGCGGGCATCAATAAGAATAATGGCAAGGTTAGCGGAAGATGCACCGGTAACCATGTTGCGTGTATATTGTATATGCCCCGGTGTATCTGCAATAATAAATTTACGTTGCGGTGTTGAGAAGTAGCGATAAGCCACATCAATGGTGATGCCTTGTTCTCGCTCGGCTTTTAAGCCATCTGTAAGTAAAGCAAGGTTTACCCCTTGTTCTCCTCTTTGCTCGCTGCTTTTTTTTATGGCTTCGTATTGGTCCTCAAAAATAGATTTGGTATCATAGAGCAGTCGTCCGATTAAAGTGCTTTTTCCGTCATCCACACTTCCTGCGGTAAGGAAGCGAAGCATGCTCCTTGGAGGAGTGGAGGGTTGTATATTTAATTGGTTCTTGCTCATTTTTATTTCAAAAGTATCCCACTTTTTTGCGGTCTTCCATAGCTGTTTCAGATCGTTTATCATCGGCTCTTGTACCTCTTTCCGTAAAGCGGGAAGCAGCCACTTCGGCAACAATCTCATCAATGGTTGATGCGGTTGAAAGCACCGCCCCGGTGCAGGTCATATCGCCAATGGTACGAAAACGTACTTGCATCATTTTCCCTTTTTCGCCTTCTTTCAAATTCAGATAATCGGACTTAGCCAAGAGCTGTCCGTTTCTTTCTATCACTTCTCTTTGATGGGTGAAATATAAATTGGGCAGCGGAATCTTTTCCTGTTTAATGTATTGCCATATATCAAGCTCAGTCCAGTTGCTAAGCGGGAAAACCCGGAAATTTTCTCCCATGTTTTTTTTGCCGTTGAACAAATCCCAAAGTTCGGGGCGCTGGTTTTTGGGGTTCCATTGCCCGAATTCATCCCGGTGGGAAAAAAATCGTTCTTTCGCTCTTGCTTTTTCTTCGTCTCTCCTGGCGCCTCCAATACATGCGTCTAATTTTAGTTCTTCAATAGCCTCCAGCAGGGTAATGGTTTGCAGAAGATTCCGGCTGGCATTATAACCGGTTTCTTCTTTAGCCGTTCCCTTATCTATCGAATCTTGTACATTACGAACTACCAAACGTGCATCTATTTTTTTTGCCCATTCATTACGATAAGTAAGCGTTTCCGGAAAGTTATGCCCAGTATCAATATGCATTAAAGGAAATGGAATTTTTGCCGGTGCAAAGGCCTTTTTTGCCAAATAACTCAGTACAATAGAATCTTTTCCACCTGAAAAAAGCAGTGCCGAACGTTCAAATTGGGCAGCTACTTCCCGCAAAACATAAATAGATTCTGACTCTAATTCCTTTAAATAGATATTCTTTGTTGGCATAGGTTTAGTCTGTCAAAGATAGGGAATAAGGCTAAGCCTGAATGTCTTTAATATTCAGTTCAAGAGATTTTATTCCATTCCACTCATTTTCTTTAAGGGAATAGCATATTTTAAAGGGCTTATCTGCAGATACTGTATTATAATATTCATGCATATCATATCCAATGGCGGAGAAGACGACGTCGGGATGGTTAACCTGTGCTAGAGAAAGCCGTAAATGTCCATTCCCCACAATCTGTGGAGGCCTTCGGGTAATAATATTTTCAGCCATAAAAACGGGTGTCATATTTCCGGGGCCAAAAGGTGCAAACTGCTTCAGGACAAGATTAAATTTATTGCTAATGGCGGAAAAAGGCAGGGCACTGTCAATATCAATTTCGGGATGAAGCATGTTTTCTGTTATGGTTTTACTTACCACTTCTTCAAAAAGGTCAATAAATGCAGGCAGGTTTTCTTCTTTCAGGGTAATTCCTGCTGCGTATTTATGTCCTCCGAATTGTTCCAGCAAATGCGAGCAGGATGAAATAGCCTGATAGAGATTGAAGTTTTTTACCGAGCGCGCTGAGCCTGTAACGCTTCCATTCGACTTTGTAAAGATGACGGTTGGGCGATAGAAATGTTTCTCAATAAGCCGGCTTGCTACTATGCCTATTACACCTTTGTGCCATTCCGGATTATAGAGAACGGTTGTTTTTTTGTTTTTTTGTTTTTCATTTGTAACAATCATGTTGAGCGCTTCCTGCGTAATGGTCGCATCAACATCCCTCCGTTCCACATTGGTTTTATTTACAGATTCTCCCGAAAGCATTGCTTTTTGCGGAGTGTCGGCAATCAGAAGTTCTACAGCATTCTTGCCCGTTTCAATTCTGCCGGCTGAATTAATTCTCGGTCCGAATACAAATACCAGGTCGGAAATAGTAACTTCTCTTTTCATTTGGGCCAAATCCATAATTGCTTTAAATCCTGCCCGTGGGGCAGAATTTATTCTTTTTAAGCCATGAAAAGTCAGAATGCGGTTTTCTCCCGTAATGGGAACAATATCGGCAGCAATACTGAGAGCTACCAGATCAAGATAAGGCTCAATAGTTGAAAATGGAATTTCATAATGCTGCGCAATAGCCTGCACCAGTTTAAATCCAATGCCGCATCCCGAAAGTTCTTTATAAGGATATTTGCAGTCAGATTGCTTCGGATTAAGAATGGCCTTTGCTTTTGGAATTTGGTCATCCGGTTCATGATGGTCGCAGATAATAAAGTCCATACCTTTCTTTTTGGCATGTGCTACTTTATCTTTTGATTTTATACCGCAATCCAGCGAAATAATAAGTCCGAATCCATTATCCGCGGCATAATCAACGCCTTTAAAAGAAACTCCATAGCCTTCTGCATAGCGGTCGGGGATATAGTAATCGCAATTTAATCCCAGCCAGCGTAAAAAAGTAAAAACAAGAGAAACGGCTGTGGTGCCATCAACATCATAATCTCCATAGACTAATATTTTTTCTCTTTTTTGGGTGGCCTCCACAATCCGCTGCACTGCTTTTTTCATGTCCTTCATAAGGAATGGATCATGAAGTGACTCTAATTCCGGACGGAAAAAATCCTTGGCCTGCTCGTACGTTTCAATTCCTCGTTGAACGAGTAAATTCCCTATTACATCATTTACTTTAATAGCCTCAGACAAACGCTTCACCTTTTCCGCAGGTGCCTGTTCTTTTACATTCCATCTTTTTTTCATTAATAAAACATTGTTTGCAGATTGCTTCATACGTTCGCAATTACGATTTATAAGTATACGTCGCTGCGAACAATGAAGCAGTCTCGATTAAAGTGCTTCCTAATTTCAAAATCCTAATTCCCAAGTAACATCAGCCGGCTTTTGCTGCCGATTCTGTATATTCATTAAAACATTTTTCACTGCAAAAGCTTTTCATTTCTGTTGCGCATTTTTCACATTGGATAATCAGTACATGACAAGCAAGGTTTTCACAATTCACCTGCCTGTCGCTCGATGCTCCGCAGCTATGGCATTTGGCAATTATATCCGGTGTAATACGTTCGCCCATGCGCTCGTCAAATACAAAATTCTTTCCAATAAACTTCGATTCCATTCCAATTCGTTTCATCTCTCTGGCATATTGAATAATGCCCCCGTCAAGCTGATAAACATTCTTAAACCCATGATGTTTAAAATAAGCGCTTGCTTTTTCACAACGTATGCCTCCGGTGCAATATAGCATCAGGTTTTGGTCTTTCTTATCTTCTATCTCTTTTAAGATTTTGGGCAATGATTCACGAAAAGTCCTAACATCGGGACAGATGGCATTTTTAAAATGTCCCACTTCGCTTTCGTAGTTATTACGCATATCTACAAGCACAACGCCGGGTTCTTCCATCTTATTATGGAATATAACAGCATCTAACCGTGTGCCTGTATTGCTTGCATCAAAACTATTATCCCTTAATCCGTCGGCTACTATTTTAGGTTTTACTTTCATTTTAAGTGCAAAGAACGATTTGCTGTCGTCTTCCACAGCCTGTTTTATAGGAACATCTTTAAAAAGCGGATTCTTATATAAATGGTTGATAAAGTCCATTACAAAATGCTCGGGTACATTCAATTGGGCATTAATACCTTCGTGGGCTATATATATTCTGCCATATACCTTGAGGCTATCCCAATACGCATATAATTCATCCCGTAGTTTTTCGGGTTGATCAATATGTACATAGCGGTAGAATGACATCGTAATCCGGCGGAATGGCTCGGCTGCGACTTTTTTTCTGAGTTCTTTTTTATTAACGCGATTGTAGAGAAACATCTCTTATGGAATTCCTATCTGCAGGCAAAGATATAAAATAGATATTATATCCCAAGCATATCCTTCATCCCAAACACCCCTTTTTTATCGACGAGCCAGATAGCTGCGTGTACTGCTCCTTCGGCAAAGCCCTTTCGGCTGTAGGCTTCATGGCTTATTTTTATTTCATCTACTTTGGATGTATAAGATATCATGTGGGTTCCGGGTACTTCCCCCTCTCTTTTACTATTAATAGGCAGTTCCCCCGGATTTGCTTTTTCTCCCAATACCCATTTGTTTAATCCGCCGTGTTCTTTTAATATGCCTTCCGCCAGTGATATACCTGTTCCGCTGGGTTCATCTTTTTTATGGATATGGTGTATTTCTTCCATCGATGCAAAATATTCAGGGTGGTCCTTCATTAACCTTGCTAGGTATACATTCAGCCTGAAAAATAAATTCACCCCAATGCTGAAATTAGAAGCATAAAAAAAAGCTTGATTCTTCTCAACACAAATCTTTTTTATTTCTTCCAATTTGTCGAGCCATCCTGTAGTTCCCACTACAACAGGCACATTAGCTTCGAAGCATTTTAAGATATTGGCTACAGCCGATTTGGGTGTCGTAAACTCAATGGCCACGTCTGCTTTTTTTAGGTTTTCAAGGGTAAGCTCATGCAAATTGGAATCATCAATTTTCAGGATGACTTCGTGTTTCAGGGCAAGCGCAATCTGTTCTATTTCCTTACCCATTTTACCGTATCCTAGCAGCGCTATTTTCATATTTTTTCAGATTAGGCATCAAAGATATATTTAAAAAATGATGTATGTTTTCTACGGTCAAAAATGTCATCCTGTGTCTTTGGCACGATAATTGACAGGATTTTTATACTATTGCCGATTATTTGGCGTAAATTTGCACCTATGAATGACTCTCCAGAGAAGAAAGACAGCTTGTTACATATCCTGAATTTAGATAACCTGAATGACGATGAGCATGAGTTTATTCCCATCCTTACCAATGAGGAAGAGAAGAAGCTGAATGCCGAAGAAGTTCCTGCGGAAATACCTATACTTCCGCTTAAAAATACCGTTCTATTCCCCGGCGTGGTTATACCTATAACTGTTGGCAGGGATAAGTCCATAAAGCTTATTAAAGATGCCTATTCAGGAAATAAAACCATAGGGGTTATAGCCCAGAAAAGCGATTCCGTGGAGGATCCTTCTTTTGAGGATATTCATAATATTGGCACCATTGCTTTTATTCTTAAAACAATTAAAATGCCCGATGGCAGTATTACTGCTATTATACAAGGTAAAAGAAGGTTTGAAGTTACCGAGCTAACCCAAAAGGAACCTTACCTGAAGGCTAAAGTCAGCGCCTTTGAAGAAATACTCCCCGAAAAAGGTGATGAAGAATTTGATGCTTTCGTCTCTTCACTGAAGGATGTGGCTTTTCAAATTATAAAGCTTTCGCCCAATATTCCCTCTGAAACGGCTATTGCCTTAAAAAATATTGAGAGCAGTAATTTCCTTATCAATTTCATATCTTCCAACATGAGCGCTCAGGTGGCGGATAAGCAGAAGATTTTGGAAATGCCCGATCTTAAAAAGCGTGCTGCACTTTTATTAATTACTCTCAATAAGGAGGTACAGGTGTTGCAGCTTAAAAATCAGATTCAGTCAAGAGTTAGAGAAGACCTGGACAAACAACAAAGGGAATACTTTTTGCACCAGCAACTTAAAACCATACAGGAAGAATTAGGCGGCGATACATACGGACAGCTTATTAAAGATTATCGCAAAAAAGCAAAGACCAAGAAGTGGGGCAAAAATATAAAAGAGGTTTTTGATAAGGAACTCCAGAAGCTGGAACGTATGAACCCCAATGCAGCCGAATACTCTGTACAAAGCAATTACCTGGAACTTTTACTGGAACTTCCCTGGAATGAATATACAAAAGATAATTTTGACCTGAAGGCTGCCGAAGACATCTTAAATCATGACCACTATGGGCTTGAAAAGGTGAAAGAACGCATCATCTCATACCTGGCTGTTTTGCAACTGAAAGGTAATATGAAGGCCCCGATTTTATGTTTGGCAGGGCCTCCCGGAGTGGGTAAAACATCGCTGGGGAAGTCTATGGCAGCTGCTTTGGGAAGAAAATATATACGTGTTTCATTAGGCGGAATGCATGACGAAGCTGAAATACGCGGACACCGGAAAACATATATCGGCGCCATGCCCGGACGCATTATTCAAAGTTTGAAAAAGGCCAAATCATCTAATCCGGTTTTTGTGTTGGATGAGATCGATAAAATAGGAAGGGACTTTCACGGCGACCCTGCTTCGGCGCTTCTGGAGGTGCTCGACCCGGAACAAAATAAGGATTTTCACGATAACTTTATTGAGGTGGAGTATGACTTGTCTAAAGTTTTATTTATAGCCACCGCCAATAATCTCGAAGCCATTAATCCGGCTCTGCTTGATAGGATGGAGGTAATTGACATCAGCGGGTATACGGTAGAAGAAAAAACACAAATAGCCAAGCAACATCTTATCCCCAAACAATTGAAGGAGCATGGCGTAAAAAAATCACAGATTAAATTGAGCGATGAGTTAATTGAAGCCATTGTAGATAATTATACCCGCGAATCAGGCGTTAGGAATCTCGAGAAAAAGATAGCCCAGGTAATACGCTCCGTGGCTAAATCAATTGCAATGAGCGAGAAATATAATTCGGAAATTAAAGTCGAGCAATTAGATAAAATACTTTCACCGGCTCATCCCAGGGAACGTTATCAGGGTAATGATACAGCCGGTGTGGTGACCGGCCTTGCCTGGACCCCTTCAGGTGGTGAGATTCTCTTTATTGAAGTAAGTCTTAGCCGTGGCAAAGGGGGCCTAACGCTCACCGGAAATTTGGGTGATGTGATGAAAGAATCTGCTACCATTGCGCTGGAATACCTCAAATCGCGGGCAGAAGATCTCTTCATTTCCTATAAAGCTTTTGAAAAATGGAACATTCATATTCATGTTCCTGAAGGTGCTACGCCTAAAGATGGTCCATCGGCGGGTGTATCTATGCTTACAGCCCTTGCTTCCGCTTTTACACAACGCAAAGTCCGTAAAAATTTGGCTATGACAGGTGAAATAACCCTGCGGGGAAATGTCCTTCCTGTAGGCGGAATAAAAGAAAAAATATTGGCAGCGAAAAGAGCCGGAATTAAGGAAATTATATTACCCCGGGATAATAAAAGAGACATTGATGATATTGACCCTAAATACCTGGCTGACCTTAAGTTTACCTATGTAGATAAAATGAAAGATTTACTGGACTATGCTTTGATGGATGAGTTTGTGAAAAACCCATTGCGCCTCGATGTAGCCTATGCCGAAGATACGGAAAGACATAATTAATTAAATTTGCAATCCCAATGATGTACGTCACCCGGCGTGAATATTTTAACGCTGCACATAAAATCTATAATCCGGAATGGGATGAGGCCAAGAACCTGGAAGTGTTTGGTGGATGCGCCAATCCTAATTGGCACGGACATAACTATATTCTTTATGTAACCGTGAAAGGTGATATAAGTAAGGAAACAGGCTTTGTGGTCGACCTTAAAAAATTAAGCCAGCTAATCCGTAAAAGTGTTATTGAAAAAGTAGACCATAAAAATTTTAACCTGGATGTCCCTTTTTTGAAAGACATACTTCCGAGTACCGAAAATATAGCCAAAGCTTTTTGGAACATTTTGGAAGTACAGGTTGCCGGTATGGGATGCAGACTACATGCCATTAAACTGCATGAAACAGAAAATAATTACGTGGAGTATTTCGGAGAATAATAAAAATTGAATTTTGGGAAGAAAAAATCACATTGAAAAAGGCTTGGAGGAACTTACCGGCGAGGACAGAATGCCTTTAGATGAAATATATAATGTTCATCATGCCAAAAATTTGGCAAGGGACTATGAAAATATTTTAAAAGAAGTAGGAGAAGATCCCTCTCGGGAAGGGTTGTTAAAAACCCCTTTGCGTGCTGCCGGCTCTATGCAATTTTTAACGCAAGGCTATAAACTGAATCCAGAAGCGATGCTGCGTAAAGCTATTTTTAAAGAAAAATACAGCCAAATGGTTATTGTAAAAGATATTGAACTGTATTCCCTTTGTGAACATCATATACTGCCTTTTTTTGGTAAGGCCCACGTTGCCTATATTCCTGATGGTAGGGTAGTGGGGCTTAGTAAAATACCCCGTATTGTAGATGCATATGCCCGCAGATTGCAAATACAAGAACGCCTTACAGACCAGATAAGAGATTGCATTCAAAACACATTAGAACCTCTGGGTGTGGCAGTGGTTATTGAGGCACAACATTTGTGCATGCAGATGCGGGGAGTACAAAAACAACATTCTATTACCACTACATCCGCCTTTACAGGCGAATTCCTGAAAAATGAAAAGACAAGGCAGGAGTTTATTAGTTTGGTAAGGGCGCCCAGGCATTAATCAATTTTTATAAATAGATTGTCGTACCCGTTATAAACAGGTAGAAATATCTCTTTTTAACAATAAATACAACTTTTTGGTGTTTATCAGATTAGTACAGTAGTATTTATTCCCTATATTTGTGACTACCTGAGAAATGATTAAAAAAGTAATACTCTTTAGCGGACTGGTTTTGTCCATAAGCAAGCTTTATTCACAAAGCGCTCCAAAATACAGTAACGATTTTTTAGAAATTGGCGTGGGTGCAAATGCCCTCGCTATGGCGAATTCAGTGGTGGCAAGTGTAAATGATGTTACGTCCGGATACTGGAACCCGGCAGGATTGATGGGAGTGAAAAGCGATATTGAGGTAGCCTTAATGCACGATGAATATTTTGCAGGTATTGCGCAAGACGATTATTTGGCCCTAAGTTACAGGTACGATAGCAATAGTGTTTTTGGATTGACTATTATCCGCTTTGGCGTTGATAATATACCCAACACGCTTAATTTGGTTGACGCTACAGGGAACGTAAATTACAATAACATAACCACTTTTTCTGTTGACGACTATGCCTTTCTTTTTAGCTATGCACGCAGCTTTAAGCAGTTGCCCGGTTTATCTGTTGGCGGAAATGTAAAGGTAATAAGGTCCATAGTCGGTGATTTTGGAGGATCCTGGGGTTTTGGCCTCGATGCCGGCGCGCAGTATAAATATAAAGATTGGTTATTTGGCGCTATGGCCAGAGATATTACCTCTACCTTTAATGCCTGGAGCTACACCCTTAGTCCTGCCGATATAGCGGTGTTTGAGCAAACCGGGAATGAGATTCCGGAAAACGGGCTTGAAATAACGCTACCCAGCTTGCAACTTGGCGTTGCACGCACTTTTAAATATTTTCATGATAAGCTTTCCATTATGCCTGAATTAGGAGCTGATATTACATTTGACGGAAGACGAAATACTATTATAAGTACTAACCCTGTTAGTGTTGACCCACATTTGGGAGTTCAGGCAGGCTATAAGGATATTGTGTTTTTGCGTTTAGGAGTTGGCAATGTGCAAACATCTTCCGATCCAACAGGTGCCGCAGCCACCTATTTTAGCCCTGATTTTGGAGTGGGAATAAAGATAAAAGCTTTTACACTGGACTATGCGCTTACAGACAATACTACAGCGGGTTTATATTCTAACATTTTTTCTGTTAAATTTGATATTAATAAGAAGCCTGCGAAATGAAAAAAATATACTTTGTATTTTTTCTTTCGGTTATCATGCCGTTGTTTTTGACAGCGCAACAAAAACCTGTCAGCCCTCCACAAACGCCTGTTCAAAAAAGTATATTGCCTGCCCCCAAGGCAACACAACCTAAACAAACTAAACAAGCTTCTTCTGAAAAACAACCTATGGCGGCGCCAGCCGGAAAAGGTAAACCTGCCCCCAAGCGCAGAATTAAACATGGCCCGGTTACATACGGTGACGAATGGATTAACTATTCCCAGTTTTACTACAAGATAAAAGTAGGCCAGAATGGCATTTACCGGATTGATTCATTAACCCTTGCAAGAGCGGGAATTACTGTTGGTGGAATTGATACCAACCAGTACGAGCTTTTTTTTCGGGGGCAGCAACAATATATTTATGTGAGATCGCATACTGCTGCGTTGAGTGAGAAGAATGGGGATTATATTGAATTTTACGGCCAATATAACGATGCTACCGAAGATTCATTAACGTATTATAATATACAATTTCTACCCAACCCTTACTTTAGTTTATTTACCGATACATCTACCTATTATCTTACATGGAATCTTGTTTCCAATTCTCATAACAACCGCATGAAAGAGCAAACAGATACTATCTGGACGGATGGCGGTACTGCTGCCCCCTATGTAATGACCTCTACCATTATAGCGGCCAGAGCCATTTCTAATGCTCCTTCCAATAACAGAGCATCGAATATAGATTTTCAAAATCCTTACGGTCCGGCTACGAATTATTTCCCGGGCTCCTGGACACCCGATGGTGACTTTACGCCCAATGATCCCCGGTTCACACAAAACTCAGCATGGACAACAATTCCCTGGATAACGTATAATTCCGGGCAGACATTTGACCTGAATGTTAATAATACATATACAACCGGGGTCGCTCCTCCTGCCTTCCTCCGGACAGTTGTGCTTGGTGTTGATAATGGTAATTGTACTATAACCATTTCTTCCAATTTTGGAGCCATCTATAATAACATACCTTTTAATACCTATATTAATTTTTTGACTGCTGGATATTTTTTTAGGGCAATGGATACTACATATACATTTCCTGTAAGTGATATTCCAACGAAGATAGAATATTATAATAATGATGTAAGCAATACTCAAATTATTACCCCTACTTATATTTACCTGAGCTACCCACACACTCCCAATTTAAATAACGATACCTCATTTGTTATGCAGATTCCCGATAATGTTTCTGGCCCGGGAAAATCCTATCTTAATTTTAATAGTTTTTATACAAGCAATCCCTCTGATACGGTGAGGTTATATGATTTAACAAATCACAATCGCTTTTGGGTAAAAGCAGAAGGAGGAGGATTTAAGGTTGTTGTTCCCAATAATGTTCCAAGTGGTGGGGTAAAGCAATGTTACATGACTTCTGATTATGCAGTAAATAAAGTCACAAACCTCACTCCCGCGGGAACGAACTATTCGAATGGAGGCACAGGAAACGGGCTATTTACCAATTTCTCTTCCGAACCGGATAGCGCCTATATAATTATTACCCATCCTTCATTATGGTCAAGTGCCTTAAACTATAAATCCTACAGGTCAAACAGGTATAATACAGTAATTGCAAATGTGCAAGAACTTTACGATCAGTTTGGATATGGGGTTGATTATAGTCCATTAGGAATAAGGAATTTTTGCAATTATGCTATTGATAAATGGGCATCACCGCCTTCCAATCTCTTTTTAATTGGCAAGGGAATACATACTCCGCTTTTCCGCTCCGATACGGCGGTTTGGTCGCGGTCTCAATTGCTGGTACCGTCTTTCGGGTATCCATCTTCCGATATTTTATTTACCAACGGGCTTAATGGAGATTCAGCACTTGTGCCGGCCATCCCGACGGGTAGGTTAGCCGCAGCAAACAATACTGAGGTAGCTGATTATCTAAATAAAGTTAAAATATTTGAAAGCGCTCCTGCAGCAATATGGATGAAAAGAATAGCGCTTTTTGCAGGGGGGGTTACTGCATCAGAAGAAAATATTTATGCCAGTGATTTGGAGAATTATGCTGCTACCATTGCGGACACCCTGTTCGGCGCCCATGCTTACTTATTCCAAAAATCTACATCGGCTTCTATTAGCGGAACGCTTACAGATTCTATCGTTAATCTGATAGACTCGGGTGTTTCTATTATGAACTTTTTTGGACATGCGGCTGGAAGTAACTGGGATGAAAGTGTTGATTTTCCTTCTGATTATAATAACAATAACCGATATCCTTTTATGATTGCCGATGCCTGCTTTTCGGGGGATATTTTTGAACCCATTGGGGATGCGGTAACCAGTGTGAGCGAGCAATGGGTGCTTGGCCTTCCGGGAGCCATTGGGTTTCTGGCATCCGATTATTTGGGCGACCCTTCGCCCTTAAATGGTTATACGGGCTGGCTTTATCGGGATATTTCATACAGGCCTTTTTATCGTAAGCCAATGGGGCAAATAGTTCAAAATACGATTGCCAATGTTGGTGTTGTAAATCCAAATGTATTTATGACTTCCACCTGTCTTGAACTGACTTTGCATTGCGATCCTGCCATCGCACTCAACGCCATGGACTCCTTGCCCGATTATGCGGTGAATAATCAAAGTATATTTTTTACCCCTTCCAATGTTACGGTATTGCTCGATTCTTTTAAAGTGAATGTAGTCGTTTATAATTATGCGGAAGCATTAAATCAGCGTGTATCCGGCATATTAACACGCACTTTCCCAAATGGTCATGTACAACTATATCCTTTTACTGTTGCACCGCCTCCCGGAAATCACTATTTATATTATACCGATACAATTAGTATTAAGGTTCCGGTTAACGATTCAAACATAGCGCAGGGAGCAGGGTTTAATTATTTTTCACTTTCTGTTGATTTGAACCCGAATTTACCGGAAATTACGCTGACTAATAACAGTATAAACAACGTCCTGCTCTGGATAACTTCTGAAGATGTAACGCCCATTTGGCCTTACGATTATGCGATAATACCCAACGATACAGTTACACTGAAGGCAAGCACAAATGACCCTTTTGCCCCGCAGCGAACCTATATTTTTGAAATAGATACTTCCCATAGTTTTAACAGTCCCCTCTTTCGGTCCGATACAGTAACGAACAGCGGAGGCGTTATAATGGCATCTCCTTTTGCCAATTGGGGCACCACCCATTTTAATGGCTTGTATCGTGGTACACCAGGTACAAACAAAATGACGGTAAATAATACCGCAGGTAATAAAGGGGTGTTTTCGCAATCCAAGCAGAGTATTTCTACAAATGCTTCTACTTCGGTGAAAGCTGAAATGAATATTGCTCCTACTACAAGTTCCACCTTTGGCGAGATTAATAAAATGACTCCAGCACCGCAGGGTTCTTTGCCTTTAAGTAAACAACCAGTCATGGCCGGTATACCGGTTACATCATCAAGCGGTTTAGGAGGACAGAAGAACAATATTATTCCGGAAAAAGCAGGAAGAAAGCGCGGACCTATTAATGAATCTTTTAAAAATGGTTATGTTTATTATTGGAGAGTGAGGCGTGATACGGCCGATTCTACCGGAATATATAACTGGGTAAATACCTCGTTCCAATATATTCAAGGTAAAAATGGCTGGGGGCAGTCAAACTTTTATCAATATGACAACGATGAAATAACAAATGATAACAATAATTTCATCACCTATAATAACCCTCCAAGAGGCTGGGCTTTTAATCCAAACGGCCATACCCTCCAATGCACTACCTATGGGATGTTAAATTTGTGTGAAAATTGCATTTTTTCAACCAATTATACCATCGATAATTCCGGGGGGTCCTACGGTGGCTGCCAGTATAATTGGGGTATTTATGTGGTTGTAATAGACCCTACAACGCCTACTACTCCGTGGAGCACTGCGGCGCATAATGGTTTAGGAAATATTAATAATATTTTTAACGAATCTCCCGCCGGAGAACAATGTATTTATCCCGACTCGAAATTTATTTTTTGGGATAATAATCCGACACAAATGCAAGCTCTTGTTACCATGTTAAAAGACTCCGTCCCCAATGGAGATTATATTCTTGCCTATTCATTTTATGAAGGGGCATTTAAAGCGCCCGCACTTCAAAATGCTTCTGCTGTTGTTGCTGAGTTTGCAAGCCTGGGCGCTACACAAATGCCATACCATGCCAGCACACCCGGATTGGATTCTGTGCCCTGGATATTTTTTGTGCAGAAAGGTGTTCCCGGTACGGCTAAACAAATTTTTGGAACAACTTCCGTAACTTCAAATACTACTCCCATAGGCCCCGGACTCCAATTGTCGGTTGATTTGAAAGGCAATGGTACCAATGGCTCTATTACCACACCGCTTATTGGTCCGGCTGCCAAATACGATTCTCTTTCCTGGTTCCAGCATGCAAAAGATGCGGACAGTACCCGCCTGAATGTTATTGGTGTTGAACCCAACGGAACTGCAAAAACGCTTATGTCAGGCATTACACCTACCGTTGCCAACCTGTATATTTCATCCATCAATCCTACCTTATTTCCATGCATACAATTAATGTTGTACACTAAGGATGTTGTTGGCCATCCTCCCACACCTGCTCAAATGAATTGGTGGAGGGTATTTTATCAACCTGTTCCCGAAATAGCCATGAATCCGAATATATATACCTATTACCATGCCGACACCGTACAATATGGTGATGTGCTTAAATTTCAAACTACGGTGCAAAACGTCAGCGACTGGCCTATTGCCAGCACACAGTTGCTTACCTGGACTGCCAATCAAACGAACGCCGTTACTTATTACAACCCCGGACAAATGGTGAAGGCGTTGAATCCGGGTGATACAGCGAAAATATCCTTTTCATTGACTGATCCCAATGCAAGTATCAATACCATGCAGAGTGTTTGGTTCGAAATAAACCCGGAAGATTATCCCAATACAAGGCTTGAACAATATCATTTTAACGATTATGCCGAAAAAACTTTTTATTCCTATGGAGATAAAATAAATCCGGTAATGGATGTTACCTTTAACGGGATACACATTCTCAATAATGATATCGTATCGGCCCAGCCCAGCATACTTATAACGTTTATGGATGAGAACAAGTTCCTGGCCCTGAATAATGCGAATAATTTTAAAGTGTATTTAAATCCTATCGGTGGCACACCTACCTTAATTCCATTTGGGCCTACCCTTTCTTTCACTCCGGCGGTGTTGCCCCAAAACCATTGCAGTTTGCTTTTAACTCCCACTTTGCCCGATGGTAACTACCAGCTTACGATTCAGGGAACGGATATATCGGGCAATCTTTCGGGCAGTAATAGTTACACTATCGATTTCCAGGTTATCAATAAATCTATGATTACCGAGGTGCTGAACTATCCCAATCCATTCTCCACTTCTACCCGTTTTGTTTTTATACTTACCGGATCGGAGATACCCTCTGTTTTCAAAATTCAGATAATGACGGTTACGGGAAAAGTAATCCGTGAAATAAATGAAGATGAAATTGGCCCCATCCACATTGGCAGAAATATTACTCAATATGCCTGGGATGGAACTGACAAATATGGCAGCAGGCTTGCAAACGGTGTATATTTGTATAGGGTGATAACATCCATTAATGGGCAAGGCATAGATGAATACCAGCAGGGATATCAGGGAGCTAATGTCGATCAATATTTTACCAAGGGTTGGGGCAAAATGTACCTGATGAGATAGCCGGAAGCCTTCAACCAATAAAATACAAGTGTGAGTAAACAAGGAAAAGAATCTGTACAAAAGGAAATTAATATTAAGAACCGCAAAGCGTCTTTTGAATATGCTTTGTTGGATAAGTATATAGCGGGGATTCAACTGAAAGGAACGGAAATAAAATCGATACGGGAAGGAAAAGCTTCTATTGCCGAAGCCTTTTGTTTTTTTGAAAAAGGAGAATTGTTTGTTAAGGGTCTGCAGATTACCGAATATAACAAAGCCAGCAATTACTATAATCACGATCCCTTGCGGAACCGTAAATTGCTTTTGCATAAACGGGAAATGATAAAGCTATCTAATAAAATGGACGATAATACAACAATAGTTCCTTTGCAATTGTTTATTAATAAAGGAGGCTGGGCCAAACTGGAAATTGCATTGGCAAAAGGTAAAAAGCTTTATGACAAGCGCGATACTATTAAGAAAAGGGAATTGCAAAGAACATTAGGAAGAAAGATAAAATAGCCGTGCATTGTGGCTACGCAATAATTGATTTTTAAAATAAAAAAAACCCGGACTGTTTAGCCCGGGTTTTTATAAAATAACTAAGCTTCAACTAGAAGTGGAAGTTTATATATAATGAACCTGTACCGCTACCAAAAGCTTGGTTTAAGCCATTATCAAGGGAGAAACTTGAATTGCTGGAAGTGTTATAGGTATCTGTTTGGTCAAGGCCAGTCTTTGGATTAATTTCTTCCCTAGAATAAGTACCTTGAGAGGTAGATTGGAAGCCTAAGCCCCAGGTATATTCTCCACCAATCGAAATTTTAGGTGCGAAGAAATATTCAAAACCAATAAATCCTACTAAGCCAACACCAAAGGTTGAACCGGGAGTATTTTTGGTTTCTCTTGGAAGACCATTAAGAGTTCCTGATCCTGCGTTCCAGTTGTAGTGGCTAGGATTAGGATCTTGGGTAGCGCTATAGGAGTTTCCATAAGTATAGCTGGTATCGCTACCGGAAATAGAGAACATAATTTCCGCGCCATAATAGCCTTGCAGACGGGTACTTCCTCTTCTTTTTTCCATACCGGCACCAATGCCAACAAAATGGCTTGATACACTTCTTGAATCTTGAACTTGTGATTGTGGAAAGTTCGTATCGCTAACGGAACTTCCGGTAATTTGCTGGTTTTGAGTATAGGAGTTGATACCAATGCGTATTAAAGCACGATATGCTGTATGGTCATCTACAAAATACTTACCGAGAATGGTGTTATTACCATTTAAAAACGCAGCGGTAGGAGGGCTTGTAGTATTGTTGCCATGAAAAAAATTGCCAAAATAAGTAAGCCATGGTGTGGCATCCATGCTAATGGCCCAGTCTCCTGCCTGAGGAAGATACATTTCGCCTTTTTTGTCAGTAAGAGTGCCTCCGGAAGAAGGTGCGGTTCCGCCTTGTGCAAACATTCCTGTTGCAGTTAAGGTCATACCCATGATAAAGAGAGCTTTTTTCATATTCATGTGAAATTGGTTTTGGTTAATTAGTGTCAAAGATAAATCATATTTGCTATTTAGAAGATTACAAAACAGCATTATTTATTGACCAAAGGTTGTTGGTAAGTTGTTTATATTATTGACAATCAATTTGTATCGCCCAGAAGAGGAACGAAGGAAAAATCGCCAAATTCCTTTGTATCATACTCATTATCACTTATTTTTCGTATTTTCTTCATCAATTGCTTGCCTTCTGCACCCACCGGAATTACTAATATCCCCCTTGGCTTAAGTTGATGTAAAAGAGGCTCAGGTATATAGGGGGCTGCTGCTGTAACCAGTATGCGGTCGTAAGGGGCAAACTCGGGAATTCCTTTATATCCGTCTCCATAAAAGCATTTTACACTGCACTTTAACGTTTCAAGCATAATTTTAGCTTTTTCATGAAGCTTTTTTTGCCTTTCGATAGAATATACTTCGGCTCCGAGAGTGCTTAAAATGGTAGACTGATAACCTGAACCTGTTCCAATCTCAAGGATTTTGTCACCTTTTCTTACCTCAAGTAATTCCGTTTGGCGTGCAACCGTATATGGCTGCGAAATAGTTTGCCCTTCACCAATCTGAAATGCCACATCGTCATATGCAAACTGCAGAAAGGCGCTATTGAAAAAGAAGTGCCTAGGAATTTTTTCCATGGCTTGCAGCACTTTAAAATCTTTTATACCGCTCTTTTTTAAATACAGGATTAATTTTTTCCGTAAGGCCTGATGTTTGAACGAATCTTCCATCGGGCAAAGGTAGTTATTCGTGCTCAGTTGGCACGTATCAGTTGTCAGCAATGAAATGTTGATAGAAACTGACTAATGAGCACAGATTACTGGTAACTAATTTTTAATTTTGCCAATCTATTGAAAATAATTAAATGCTTAAAATAGGAGTACTTGGTGCGGGCCATTTGGGTAAAATTCACTTAAAACAAATCAGGGAGATACCCCAATACCAGCTTGTAGGTTTTTTTGATTCGGATCCCGAAATGGCTAAACGCGTGAGCGAAGAGTTGAATATCACCGCGTTTCCTTCGGCCATTGAGTTGATAAAAAATGTAGATGTGGTGGATGTAGTTGTCCCCACCCTGGCACATTATGAATATGCCACCATAGCCCTACGCCAGTTTAAGCATGTTTTTATTGAAAAGCCGCTGGCTGCCAGCATTGAAGAAGCTAAAGCTTTAGTAGCATTGGCCCGGGAGGCCAATGTAAAAACACAGGTAGGCCATGTAGAGCGGTTTAATCCTGCCTTTCTGGCTGTTAAGGATCGCTGCGATAGCCCTATGTTTATTGAAGCCCATCGTTTGGCACAATTCAACCCCAGGGGGACAGATGTATCCGTGATTCTTGATTTAATGATTCATGACATCGATATCATTCTTAGTCTTGTAAAGTCCGACGTGAAACGGATAAGCGCAAGCGGTGTGGCTGTTGTTAGCGACACTCCGGATATCGCCAATGCGAGAATAGAATTCGATAATGGCTGCGTAGCTAATCTTACCTCCAGCCGGATTAGCCTTAAAAACATGCGAAAAATACGTATGTTCCAGAAAGATGCCTATATTTCGATAGATTTACTTTCACATAAAACCGAAGTGGTAAAGATTAAAGAAATGGGACTGGATGATGATGAAGGCATGTTTTCTATGGTAATAGACCAAGGTCCCGGCAAACCCAAAAAACAGATTACCATGGAAAATACACCTGTAATACCTAACAATGCCATCCGCATGGAACTATCTGAATTTGCCGATGCTATTATTCATAACAAGCCTACTATAGTTACTATTGAGGACGGAGCCAAAGCCCTTGAAACGGCTACCAGGATTATTGAAAGAATAAATTTCATACAACCTGAATAAAATATCGTTCACAAGATATACAATAATGTAATTTTCCTACCGTTTTTTATGCTATGTTAAAATTAAACTATCGGACACTCTTTTTAATATTCCCCTTAGTGCTTCCAATTTGCATTTCATCATGCAGTACTTTCGACCCGCCCGAAATGGTACCTGCCTATGGGCATATTGACAGCATACATTTTACTATGCCTGCTGACAGCGTTGCTCTTATGGGTAGTCCTTCTGCCAACATTCCTTATGCATGGGTGTACCTGGATGATAATCCGGTAGGCGCTTTTCAAATGCCTTGTACTTTTCCTATGATTGCCGCTAACGGATCACATAATATTAAAATTTATCCCGGAGTAACTCCCGTAGGTATAAATTCACCGGCCGCCATTTATCCTTTTTACCAGTTTTATTCTTTTAATATTAACTTACAACAAGGCTCTACGTATAAATTTCATCCCACATCTCTTTATTACACATGGGCTAAATTCCCATTCCTTGAAAACTTTGAAAGTGGTGGTGAAATTGCAGGTCAACCATCTATTAGAATCATCAATTATCATGGAGGAGGCAGTGCTACCGGTGCAAGCACTACATCTATGTATGTTATCCAAAATCCAAACCTAGTATATGGTAGAAGCGGTAACTCGGGGATGGTTGTTGTTAATCAAAGTACTCCATATTATTGTGGGGTCACTTTCTTTGGTAAGGACTCGCTTCCTAATTCCAATACTCCAGTATATATTGAATTAAATTACCGATGTACGGCAGATTTTAGCATAGGGTTATTTGAAAGTAATATAGGAGGTGATACAGCTTCGCAAGCATCTCCCACTGCTATTGTTTACCCTGCTTCCAAATGGACTAAAATGTACGTTTGCCTGAATACTACTTTGCAACAATTCTCATCAACAAGCTATAATCATCAGCTCTATTTTACCATGCAATGGCAACAAGGGGATCCGAATGATACCTTGCTTTTAGATAATATTAAAATATTGTATTAGCCCTTTGAATCGCCGCAAGGAAATATCGAAATATATTCTAGCAGACTACCTGTGTTCCGCTTTAACATGGGCTGCATTCTGGATTTTTAGAAAGCAATTCATTGAATCGAAAAAATTCGGAATTCAAATGGCCTTGGCCTTTGATACCAAGTTTTTTCTTGTCGCTCTTCTTGCCATTCCCTGCTTTTGGATTTTTCTTTATTTGCTTTCCGGCTTATACGCCAATGTTTATCGCAAATCAAGGATAGCGGAGATAAAGCAATTGTTTATTACCTGCGTTATAGGGGTCCTGATTTTATTCTTCACCATTTTATTGAAAAACGTTATTATAAATTACAAAACCTATTACTTCTCTATTTCGGTGCTTTTCTGCATGCAATTTGTTTTAACCTCCCTTGCGCATATATTTATAACCACCAAAACAAACCGGAAGATTCATAGCCGGGAAATCGGTTTCAATACCATTCTTATTGGAAGCAATAGCAGGGCAATACAGCTATATGATGATTTGCAAAGTCAGTATTCATCATCGGGAAATAATGTTGTGGGATTTGTTCATGTAGATTCCGGCAACGGGTTGTCATCAGAATTAAATAACCGGCTCAAACATCTCGGTGAATTTGAAAATATTCATTCTATTATTAAACAGGAAAATGCAGAAGAGGTGATAATTGCCATTGAGTCTTCGGAGCATAAATATATAGAAACTATCCTGAATAAATTGAGCGATACCAATATGATGATAAAGGTTATTCCCGATATGTATGATATTCTTACAGGTTCAGTAAAACTTTCTTCCATCAATGATGCGCCACTGATAATTGTTTCAAAAGATGTTTTAGAACCCAAGCAGGTTATTCTTAAACGCACTTTTGATATCGTTGTTTCTTTGTGCTGTTTAATTCTTCTTTCTCCCGTTTATCTTGTTATTGCCCTTATTATAAAGCTAACATCCAAAGGTCCGGTTTTTTATTCCCAGGAAAGGATTGGGTTGCATGCCAGGCCATTTACTATTTATAAATTCCGCTCCATGTATCAAGGGGCGGAGAAGAATGGTCCGGCTCTGGCCAGCAAAGATGACACCCGTATTACCAGGGTTGGAAAATTTCTCCGCAAAAGCCGCATGGACGAATTGCCCCAGTTTTTTAATGTATTGATCGGAACTATGTCTCTGGTGGGACCGCGTCCGGAACGTCGCTTTTTTATTGACCAGATTATCCAGCGCAATCCGCAGTATACCTACCTTCATAAAATAAAGCCTGGCATAACATCCTGGGGGCAGGTAAAATATGGGTATGCCGAAAATGTAGAACAAATGGTGCGCCGGATGAAGTACGATATCCTTTATATTGAAAACATGTCCTTCCTGCTGGATTTGCGTATTATTATCTATACCGTGCTTATTGTGTTCCAGGGAAGAGGCAAGTAACGTTTTTTCGGTTACTTTTGCATTTGAAATTTAACATAAGATGAATTCCATTAAATTTGGCACCGACGGATGGAGAGCCATTATTGCGCAAGATTATACCGTTGATAACGTTATAAGGGTATCGGAAGCAACTGCTGTATGGCTCCGGAAAAATTACAAAAAACCTATTGCACTTATAGGCTATGATTGCCGCTTTGGAGGTAAAATGTTTGCGGAGACAGTCGCAAAGGTATTTGCAAGTAATGGAATTAAAACATTGCTTTCAACCGGAATTGCTTCTACACCCATGGTTTCACTGGGTACTGTAAAACATAAGGCAAATGTTGGGGTTGTTATTACAGCCAGTCATAATCCGCCCGACTACAACGGGTTTAAACTGAAAGGCGAATACGGTGGTCCGCTTTTGGAAAACAAAGTAAAGGAAATCGAAAACCTGATTCCGGCTTTGCCGACGGTTGATACTGCGAAATTAAACCTGGATGATTATATAAAAAAAGGATTGGTTGAATATACCGACCTCGAAACCCTCTATTGTAAGCATGTTGAGAAGAACTTCGATATAAAGCTCATTAAAAAATCGGGCGTACATATCGCATACGATTCTATGTACGGAGCAGGACAGAATGTGATGAAAAGGCTTTTCCCCGATGCAACCCTTTTGCATTGCGTTCATAATCCCGGTTTCGGCGGAACAGCCCCAGAACCTATTGACCGCAATTTGGGAGAATTGCGCGCATATATCAAGAAAAATAAAACCATTGACGTGGGACTTGCAACAGACGGCGATGCTGACCGCATTGGACTTTATAACAGTAATGCAGAGTTTGTAGATTCCCATCTCATCATATTAATATTGATAAACTACCTCACCCAATATAAAAAGATGAGCGGTATGGTCTGCGTGGCGTTTTCTGTTACCGAGAAAGTGAAGAAAATATGCGCGTATTATAAGCTGCCTTTAAAGGTTGTGAAAGTGGGCTTTAAATATGTTTGCGATGTAATGATTAACAACGATACCCTGCTCGGTGGAGAAGAATCGGGCGGTATTGCCATTAAGGGCCACATTCCGGAAAGAGACGGTATTTGGATTGGCCTTACTATAATTGAATACATGGCGCGTACCGGCAAAACATTGGATGAGCTGGTAAAAGAAGCACTTAAGATAACAGGCAAATTTGCATACCGTCGTATTGATTTACATTTGACCGAAGCCATTAAGCAGCAAGTTTTGAAAAATTGCATCGGGAATAAGTACAGCACTTTTGGAAAATATAAAGTAAAAAGGGTGGAGACAATCGACGGCTTCAAATTCTTCTTTAATGATGATTCCTGGCTGATGATTCGCGCTTCGGGAACCGAGCCCGTGTTGCGCACTTATGCCGAAGCACCTACTGTCGCAATTGCCGACGATATACTTGCCGAAGCAGGCAAACTAATAACTAAAAACTAAGAGCTAAGGGTGAAAAGTATTTGTTCTGTGCTCTTAGCTCTATGCTCTTAACTAAAATAGAATGGCTGATTCGAACTTTGTAGATTATGTAAAAATATGTTGCCGCACCGGTAAGGGCGGAGCAGGTTCGGTTCACTTTTACCGCGATAAAAAGGTTGCTAAAGGCGGGCCCGATGGGGGAGATGGAGGCAGGGGAGGAGATGTCATTCTGCGGGGTAACAAACAACTCTGGACTCTCATCCATTTAAAATATCGTAAACATATTATTGCCACCGATGGCGAAAATGGCTCATATCAAAATATGAAAGGAGCCGATGGTAAAGATGAAATTCTTGATGTACCTATTGGAACCATTATACGAGATGATATAACAGGAGAGCAGGAGCATGAAATTACACGCGACGGTGAAGAAATTATTATTGTAAAAGGCGGCAGGGGAGGACTTGGCAATAGCCATTTTGCCAGCCCCACCAATCAAAGTCCGCGCCATGCGCAACCCGGGGAGCCCGGCAAAGAGCAATGGAAAGTTCTTGAACTTAAAATACTGGCCGATGTTGGCTTAGTAGGGTTTCCGAATGCAGGAAAATCTACCTTGCTGTCGGTTGTGTCGGCGGCAAAGCCCGAGATAGCCAATTACCCCTTCACTACCCTTGTTCCCAACCTAGGTATTGTAAGATACCGTGGAGCACAAAGTTTTGTTATGGCCGATATACCCGGAATTATTGAAGGAGCCTCCGAAGGCAAAGGCCTTGGATTGCGCTTCCTCAGGCATATTGAACGTAACTCCGTGCTACTTTTTATGGTGCCTGCAGATGCTGCCGATATTACCGCCGAATATCTTATCCTCCTTTCGGAGCTGGAGAAATACAACCCTACCCTCATCGACAAAGCCCGCATATTGGCTATATCTAAGTGCGATTTGGCCGATGACGAACTGTTGGAAGGATTTAAAAAGGAATTAAAAGCCAATGCGAAAAAGCTTAAAAAGGTTCCGGTGGTTTTCTTTTCTTCAGCTACCGGAAAAGGTGTACCGGAATTGCTTGATGTTCTTTGGAAGGCGATTAACGATTAATTACCCTTCCTTTCAATCTGAAGGGAGTTGAAAATCTTTTTTCTATCACCATTCTTTATTGTATTAAGCTATAAGATATTTGCGGTTATCTCTTTTAGTTTATTGTTGTTTAATGGGGGGCGGCGTAGGTTGATGCGCCGGTTCAATAATGGTGCGCGATTTCATGGAATTAGGTGGAGGTGCAAGCGGTGGGGGATTGGCTGCTGGGGGCGGAGCTATTTGCTGTTGTAGAGGCCCTGTTGTATAGGGTGTTGTTGAGCCGCCGGTAGGGTTGCTGTAAGGTGCATCCGGGGCGCCTGTGGGTGTGATAGTATATGTATAGGTAGGTGTAATAATAGGATTGGGGTAAGGCCGTGTTTGCTGTGCCGAAGCAGTCATCTTAAGCATTATAAATAGGACTGCCGGTAAACCTGGTATTTTTGTTTTCATAGCAAAAATTATATGGATGCAAACCTACGTACAAAGATGCCCATGGACTTTACATGCTAAAAAGATTATATTGCATAGTTCACAGTATATTGCTATAAGCGGAGAACTTTGCCTTTTAATTATATCTCATATCTTTTAGCTGTATTACTGTATCTTTGTAAATATGAAAAAGCCCAAAGCACAACGCAGAGCCCTGAGGGCAAAAAAATACGAACAAAAGCTTATTAGCAAGTTAAGTTTTACCGATTTAGCCGAGGCTACCACTTCACACGCTCATAAACTGGAAAAGATTAAAGCCAGTAAAAAGGGCAGGAGTTGGAGATAAAATAAAATGGGTGCATAGATAATTCTAAGGGTAAAAAACATAATACTCCCATGTCCTAAATAAAGTATAATTTGTAGGAAATTATATTTCGATGATTGAGGCACCGATATTAGAGCAATGCATATACTGTAAGCTCTTTTTCGATAAAAATAAGGTGGATAGAATAGATATATATCATTCACCTGTTAATTTTTATACTTGTGATGATTGCTTAAAGATTAACCCGCTCGTGAAAATACATCCCCAACTTCATATAGAATCTTCCCACTAGTGTAAATGGGTGTTTATTGCCCAGATAAGATTTGTCATCTTCTCCAAATTCAATAGGTTTTTGTCTTTTGGTTCATAATCAAGGTGAAATGACATTATATAGCATAAAATTCATTGACTTTTGTTGCCTTTCGCAACGCATTTCATATTCATTCATTTATAGTCTTATGAATGATAAAAGCGAATCGCCCTACCCTGACGGAGCTTGAGGTATGCCTGAAGCTTTAAATAGGATTAGTTGGACAATTACAAAAAAAGGCTAATTTTGAGGCTCACAATAAAAATCTATGAGCATACTAGTAAGCAAGAAATCGAAAGTAATAGTACAAGGATTCACGGGTAGTGAAGGTACCTTTCATGCCCAGCAAATGATAGACTACGGAACAAATATAGTGGGAGGGGTAACTCCCGGCAAAGGAGGCACTAAGCATCTCGATCGTCCGGTATTCAATACCGTAGCTGATGCTGTAAAATTAGCCGGAGCCGATGTTTCCATTATTTTTGTACCTCCACCGTTTGCAGCCGATGCTATCATGGAAGCAGCAGAAGCGGGTATAAAGCTTATAGTCTGCATTACGGAAGGAATTCCGGTGAAAGATATGGTTCAGGTAAAATCGTACTTAACAGATAAAGATTGCCGTTTGATAGGCCCAAACTGTCCCGGAGTTATTACTCCCGGAGAAGCGAAAGTGGGAATAATGCCCGGCTTTATTCACCGTCCGGGCACCATTGGCATTGTGTCACGCTCCGGCACGTTGACATACGAAGCAGTTGACCAGGTTACCAAAGCGGGTTTGGGACAAAGCACCTGTATTGGTATTGGCGGAGATCCTATCATTGGAACCACCACCAAGCAAGCAGTGGAACTTTTAATGAACGACCCCGGAACCGACGGCATTATTATGATTGGCGAAATTGGCGGTACAATGGAAGCCGATGCAGCTTATTATATTAAAGAGCATGGCACCAAGCCGGTCGTAGGCTTTATTGCCGGACAAACAGCTCCTCCGGGGCGTACTATGGGCCATGCGGGCGCAATTGTAGGCGGAGCGGAAGATACCGCAGCAGCTAAAATGAAAATTATGCGCGAATGCGGAATTACCGTTGTGGAATCTCCGGCTATTATCGGCAAGACTATTGCAGGTATGGTGAAATCAAAAGTGTTGAATTAATTGTCTGAAAAAAGAAGCATATAAAATAAAACAGTCAACCTTCCGTTTATGGAGCAATCCTTATTGTATGCTCTTTAACAGAAGACTCTTTATTTCTTTTCTAATATTTTTTTGCGTAAAATCGGGTTTTGCACAAATTGGCGGTAGTAGCACATATAATTTCCTGGAACTACCTGTATCTGCCCGGTCTGCGGCTTTGGGTGGTACTTATGTCGGTGTTAACGACGGCGATCTGGGGCTTGCCGCTACCAACCCTTCTTTCCTCGATACCTCTGTCAATAACCACGTAATAATGAGTTATACGCCTATGTTTGCCGGCATCAATTATGGATATGTTGCTTATGCACACACATTTTCAAACATCGGCACATTTGATATCGGGATTAAGGATATTGACTACGGAACATTTACCCAGGCCGATGATGCAGGTAATATTACAGGCACTTTCACCGCAGGTGAATATATGTTTAACTTAGGATACGGGCGGGCGCTTAAAGATTCTCTTTTCTCGGCAGGAGCAAACCTGAAAATGGTTTATTCTTCTCTCGACCAATATTCTTCAGTTGGAGTTTTAGCCGATTTTGGGGTTTCGTATGTTAGTCCCGGTAAATGCTTTTTCCTCGGAGCGGTTATTCAAAATGTAGGAAGTGAGATAAAGGATTACATTCCCGGTAATTCAGAACCAATGCCCTGGGATGCCGATTTAGGTGTATCGTATAAGTTTAAACATGCACCTTTTAGAATTAATGTGGTAGCCACCCATCTGCAAGCATGGAAACTAACCTACACCGATCCAACCGATACACAAACGGTAAATCAACTAACAGGTCAGCCAATTACCACCAATAACTCCGGTTCCTTTTTAAATAATTTGGGAAGGCATCTGATTGGAAGTTTTGAATTGCTGTTTGGTAAAAATTTTGCTTTGAGGTATGGCTATAATTATGAAATGAGGCAGGAACTTGCTCTTACCAGTGCACCCGGTTTAGCCGGTATGTCGGGCGGTTTTGAAATGAAAATTTATAAATTTCATATCAGTTATGCCTTGACTAAATACAGTATTGGCGCTGCGGCAAGTACCTTTTCATTTGTTTTTGATACTTCAGAGTTTTACTAAACCGGATGCGTAAAATTACCATTGCTGTTGACGGATATTCCTCCTGCGGGAAAAGCACACTTTCAAGCGATCTTGCGCATGCCCTCAACTATGTTTATATTGACACAGGTGCTATGTATAGAGCTGTTACGCTATATTGCATGCGTAAAAATATAATTAGAGCCGATAATTTTCCTGCGGAGAAAATAGTAGCCGAACTTCCGCATATTAAACTGGAATTTGTTTTTTCCGATAAATCGGAGATATACCTGAACGGCAAAAGTGTGGAACAGGAAATACGTTCCATGGAAGTAGCATCACTGGTAAGCAGTGTTAGTGCTGTGCATGAAGTAAGGGTGCAAATGGTAAACCTTCAGCGGGAAATGGGAAAACAAGGCGGCGTTGTAATGGATGGCAGGGATATTGGCACTACCGTATTTCCTCATGCGGAACTGAAGATATTTATGACCGCTGATGAGAATGTACGTATTCAAAGACGGAAGCTGGAAATGGAAACCAAAGGAATTAAGGTAACAGAAGAAGAAGTGCGGAAGAACATCCACCAGCGCGATATAGACGATACTACCCGTAAAGAAAGCCCCTTGCGCAAAGCTGATGATGCCTTGGTATTAAATAATTCTCAGTTGACAAGAGAGCAACAGCTGGCTATTGCCTTGCAATGGGCGAAAGAGCGTATGTCAGGTTCAAAATAAAAAACGGCACTAAAATGCTGCTCAAACTAGCGTATCAATTGAACAAAGCCTTGCTTCTTGTAAGTATTGTTCTGGCAGGTGCCGTCTATTATGTAATAATATACTCCGGCGGGTGCTTGTCCTCCGCTTTCGGTATTGCCATTCCATGATATATCCGGATTAGTCGATTTGAACATTTCCTTACCCCAACGGTCATATATAAGTATTGACCATGAACTAATATCGGAAGTTTTAATGTAGAAGAGATTATCTAATCCCAACACTCCCGGATTGGTTGGCGTAAATACATTAGGTACTGTAAAGTTGAAACAAGGTGTTTCAACTACTATCGTAACCGTTCTGGATGTTTCACATCCTTGTTTATCTCTACCCGTTACAGTGTAGGTGGTAGTTACTGTAGGTGTAGCAATAACAGTGGCACATGTATCGCAATTTAAATCGGAGTTGGGTGACCATTGGTATGTTGTGATTCCTGTACCAACTGCCGAAATGGTAGTATCGTTTCCAATATTAATTGTTGTATTGCAACAAGCTGAAAGGGCAGGGAAATATGGGATTATTGTAACTTTTTTTGTAATGGGACAACCATTGGAAATTATAACCGTAAGAGTAGTTGTATCGGGAACAGTTACAATTACAGTATCGTATGTGCCGCCGGTAGACCACTGGTAGGTAAATGGCGGGGTACCCAAAGCATTAGCTGTAATGGTATCCGGGTTAGATCCGCATTCGGGATTGTATTTAACGGTAGCAGTTGGATAGGCTTTTTCTGTAATATGAAAGGTATCCGTAACCGGGCAACCCAGGCTATTTTCTGCTGTTACGAATATGGTTGAATCGGCATTGATATCGCCGGTAATGATGGAAGTAGAGGTACTGCCATTGCTCCAAACATAGGTAGTTGGATTAATGGAACTAGTAACGGTAAGGGTATCTTTTAATCCTTTACATTTCAATAGTGTTCCGCTAATTACAGGGTTCGCAAGTGGAACAACCGTAATAGTTACTGTGTCTTTCACTGTATTGCAAGCTCCTGTAACAGTTGCAATATACTTAGTAGTAACGGTTGGAGAAACATTTATTGTGGATGTTGTCGCTCCTGTACTCCAATGGTATGTTACTTGCCCACCCGCACCTGTTACGGTGAGTGTGGTGGTTGTAGTGGGGCAAATAGTATCTTTTGAAGCACTTGCAGAAGCTGTTATTAAAGGGGTTAGTTTAACGGTTACCTCAGCCGAGTCTGAACAGGTAATAGATCCGTGGGCATATAAGGTATAGGTTGTATTTATTATTGGGCTTACCCATATGCTCGATGTGGTTTTTCCGGTACTCCATTTATAGGTTGTGCCGCCGCTTCCCGAAAGTAATACACTGTCTCCTTTGCAAATAGAATCATTAGCTGGAACAGATGTAATAGACGCCACCGGTAGCGCTGATACATGAACAGTAAACGTAGTATCTTTACTACAGCGCCCATTACTAACAGCCAGTGTATAAGTTGTAGTTATGGTTGGAGTTACTTTTATACTGCTGGTTGTTTGGCTATTACTCCATAAATAGGTTCCTCCGCCACTTCCGATTAGTAAAGCGGTGTCGCCCCTGCAAATACTATCCGTGCCATGTATTCCGGCAAAGGCAGGTAATACGGTTACTTTTACATAACTGGTATCAATAATACATCCGTTATTAATGATTACATAATAATTGGTTGTGACACTCGGTTTAACGGTAATACTATCAGTGGTTTTTCCATTGCTCCACGTATAGGTTGTTCCCACTATCGAAATAACCCTAAGTCGAATGCTGTCGCCTAAGCATATTGAGTCATTATTGTTATTACTATTAGAAATAATGGCAGGAATAACGGCAAACTTACTCAGGAAGCTGGTGGCGTTGGATAAGTACCTGTTAACAGTATCGTTTCCTATAACAAGTGTTGCCGGGTCATCCAATTCTGTTACAAATAATGCTTTAGAAAGACTGTCAACTGCCAGGTAATTGGAAAATGAATTAAGATTTTGGTTTGCAAGCGCAGCACCGGCAACAGCAGTGCCATTGGAATCCATTTGAATAACATAGGCGAAGGGCGTGCTTTGATTAATTGATCCTCCGGGTACAGTAACTTTTACCGGCCCCACTCCAAATGTATCGGAGCAGAGTCCCGACCAATACACATTTTTGCATCGGTCTGTCGCAACAGAAGACTCAACAATAACATCTAATTCATTTGCTGATATGCAGTCTGCACAGGTAGCCCAAATGGGAACTCCATTCCGGGTATATTTAATTAGCATAGCATTAGAAGCGCCATCTCTGGCAGTATTAGTTACTGTAGAATGATTAAAAGT
>Ga0302186_10000392_pt1 | contig 39454 bp, 17 predicted proteins | sample II_Bog_E1_2_FD_198782 | JGI IMG/M metagenome (GOLD analysis project Ga0302186, IMG submission 198782) | Peat permafrost microbial communities from Stordalen Mire near Abisko, Sweden - II_Bog_E1_1 | ecosystem: Environmental > Terrestrial > Soil > Wetlands > Peat | place: Sweden: Abisko... | reverse complement strand
AATAATTATTTTATATCACCAAATAATTGCAAATTAAAAGTTAAAAATTAAAATTAAAAGAAATATTGTTATCAATATAAATTATTAATTTTATTCTGATAAAATTTATATAGATAATTCCTATAGAATTTAATAATCAGTGATTTTATTATTTTTTTGCAATTAGAATATTTTGGCCACAAATTGGCACAATAACTATTGGTTCATTAATTTGCTAACTCTCCTACCGCAATTTACATCTATACTAAGGCAAATTATTTTGCAATTATGCCAAAGCTTAACTATGTCGAGTGCTAGAATTATAAGCCCTTTATATTTAGGTTAGAACACGTTAAATTTTGCCCTTTTAGAATCTAGTATCATAATAAAGTAGCTTGGCCCCGTTGAAAATTTGAAATTCTTTTTTAGATTCTAATTAGGTAAATACTCCTGTAAATTTATTATCAGAGAGGCATATTTTTTCAATTTTATAAGCTGGACATTCCTCTAAACATTCCACTGAGAAACCCTCCTAAATTTACCCATTTTTAATAATTCCTACATTCAATATGAATTACCAGTGTAGGTCTTTTCATCATACTTTAGTTAAGCATGATTAATTTTTAGATATTAATCACACTAAAATACTCCTGATATAGTTCCACCCTATAATATTAAATTACCAGATTTGTTGATATAATTCTCCTAAAAGTAACCACAATAACTTTTAAATGAACCTCTATTCCATACATATTCTCCGTAACCATTTTTTTCTCCATTAACAAACCTTCCTTTAAAATTATCTCCATTAGGAAAGACTTATTTTCCATTTCCTTGCGGTAAATTTTAAACCCATTCCCCTTGATATTCATAATTGCCATCCTTTAATGTTCCATTATTGTTTTTCTTAGTTTTAATGATATCTCCTTCATATATAGCTCCATTTTTCGATATGTACACACACTAAGGACCCTTTGCTACTCCGTTAGCAAAATATCCACGAAAATATGAGCCATCTTTTAAAATAACTTCTCCTAGGCCGTGAGGAACTCCTTTCTACCATTACCCCTTATAGTATGCATTCGAGCTGAATATGTAATAAAAAGAAGCTTCTTGAAAAGGAGATGGACTGTAACCTTGAGGTACAGCTAATCCTAAGTGTGTATATTTTTACTTTTGAATTAATATCTTTATTTAATATGATTAACATCGCAGGCTGACATCGCTATAGCATCTGTTACTTCCTTTGCGAATTTCCTATTCGGAGCGTGGTGCAATATTTACTATTTTGATAAATCTTTATTATGTTATTGGCCATCCTTTTTTAAAAATGAATCTTTTTTTTCATGCCTTTTATCATCTAACTTAATGGCAGATCTTTCATCTTATATTTAATTATTATGAATAACTTGTTTCGACTAGTTGTATTGACTATACTACTTCTATTCTACTGCAGCACAGCAATCATTTGAAGTTTATGTTCCCATTTTTCTCTGTAATAAATTCAATTAATTAACTGGATTTGCTTGATTTATCAATTTAATTAAGCACTCTCACTAAACTATCAAATAATAAAATGAAAATTAATCATAGTAAAGTTAATTTATAATAAAGCAAATGCCAAAATTAATTGTTCCCTCCAAGTATCAATAGTAGTTTTCCTTTCGATAAAATATTCGTAAGCGGTTCTTCTTTGAGTTTAAAAGCATAAAATAAAAATACGAGCTAAGCAGCATGGTGCTAGTATTGGATTTGGTGTCTGCCAAAATAATTTCGTCTCTTTTTACAATCACTTAACTTGTTAACTTTGGAATAGTATTTATTTAGAAATTGTAAGTCATTCGTAAACCATTAGATCATCATGCTATTTATTTTATATCCCCGACAAAATCATCAGTGGAAGCTCTTCTCAAAGATTTTTCAAGCTAGAAAAGCGGACAATATAGGAAAGCCCATGTGCTTTTGACCTCTTCACTTGATAAAAATTTAATGAAAACTATATCAAATTCACCAACTTTTCTCAAGAAATTAGCAAAACATTCATTTAAATAGTTCTATTGTTAATTGGACATTGTTTCTGATAATTGTGTAAGTCTTTCAATGCCCTATCTGCATTTAGCACTCAGTTAGGACAGCAGTTCTTAAAAATAAGTGAGATTTAATATTGGCAGAAGGTTTATTGATCTTGTAGCTGGATATGAGCCTCTGAATACAGTCAGGATATATTATCAGTCTTCAGCAAATAAAATATCAGAACGTATAGCATAAAGAGTCTCAAAATAAATAAAAGGATATCTCTTTGGCTTACTTGACGCCAAGTCTGTAGCAATAACTCACGATGCTCCTGATTTAACTATTTTTATAGCTGATCGTAACCTAGATACCATCACTCCTTTAATTCATGGATATGCATACGAGTCTTTGCTTTATGATCTGTTAGGATGTTAAAAGGGAGAAAAAAATAACTTTGATATAAACCTTTTAAAAGGATAAATTTTTTAAGAATTTAGATATAGGCATATATCTCATGCACTAACAGTGCTTCCCTAAAGAATATAAGAGTTAACTAATAAGATAAGCAAGATAGGAAATCTTGGAAAAGAAGGAAGAGTCGATTTGAATGAGTTAATAAAATAAAAATAGAATTTATAAATTCATTAATAAATTTTAAGTAAATTATTTTTAAAATTTCAATAAAAAAATCTAACTAAAATTGGGGAGCTTGAATTGAGCCTTTCCACAGGTATTGATGGGGAAGGTAATCAAACAAATAGCAACTAAATATTTAACTAGATAGTCAGTATCATAAAAAATAATACATCCCTCTCAAGAAAATAATTAATTAGATTGGCTTTATTAGTCTTGATTTGCATTAAACTCAGCAAAGAAGATTATTTTACGATTCTAAATCTTTTCAATGAGGAAGAACAAATTATTCTGAAGAATTTAGTTGTGTTTGGAATTAAATATGACAGAAAAATATCAAAAAGTACAAAATCAATAGATAAATTGGCCATGGAAAGAGCCAGAACGCGCCTCAAATTAAATAGCATGCCTTCTGAGAGATTTACTTCAGGATTAGGTAAATTCAATATCATTTAGAAATTGTATTGCCAAGATTAATTGAATTTTTAAAGTTTGAGCAAACTAAAAGTAAACAGTTTATGGAAGAAATCGTTGTTTCAATCGCAGAAGAAGGGAGAGGGCCAAAGTTCGATGATAAACGACTTATTTGCTTCATAAGTGGTGGCTTAAGTCAATCTTAAATTTGCTGCGTCAAGAGAAATAGTTAGTTGTCAAATGTGCTATTAGCAGCCGATTGCATTATCACCCCAACTTAATTTGTTTAAGCCTTGAGTAAAATAAATATCCTCAGCAAGAAGTAAGCATAAAACTGAATTTAATGGTCATAATCCAGTATTTGCTTAAATTAATAGATTTAATTACAAATAATATAAGTTATTTTTAATGATTAGGTTCTTTTATTGTTTTTGATACATTTTGTCTCGGTAATGCTTTTTATAATTTATATTGTTAATATTGTGGATGGGAGTCAATGATTCTAGTGAGTCAAGGCCTTCAGCAAATTAGTAAATGATGGATAAAATGGTTTTTTACGACGAGAGTGAAACATAAAAATTTGGGAAGATTAAAATATATAAATACGGAGTAAACCCTATTCGATACTTAATGTTGTTTAGGTAAATGGGTATTGATTAATCAAAAACAAGAAATCGGTTAATATAGAAACAAGAGTGGTATACTTCGTTACCCTAACATAAGAATATTGTCAATATTGAATCGATTAAAATAACTGAAAGTAAGTCTTGTTTTATTAAGCAATTGAAATGTGCATTCGTAAAGTTAGTTTAGATATTTATGCCAGATATTTCAACGTTACTCTTGAAGACACCATTGACATCAAACTTCGAAGAGGAAAAAGATTTAGAGAGGGTGACTTATTTTATATTCTTGAAAGTTTATTATCCATAGCCCAATGCATGCACTAAAAGCTGACCAACCAAGATACTGGCTTATTTTAGTCCAAAAACATTTTTGTCAGTCCAGAGGGATTTATCAAAATATATCCTTTTCCTCTTGAGTGTGAATCGTCCTCAAAAAAAATAAGTGCTAAAAAAAAGCATAAGTATAATCGATCTGCTTTAGAAAATGAGGAAGTGGTAATGGATGTTAGCCAAAAAACTTCAAAAACTTTAAACTCAATTTCGACTGGTGTGCGATAAAAATTAAATTTCAATGATATAAAAGAAATTGGAGTTATTCTTTTACAACTTATCCTTTTGCGGAAAAGAGATGATGGTTCCATTCACAATTTGGATAAATTTTAACAATTTATCGATAATTTATGGAGAGATAAGATCATCTCGATTGAGCTAAGAAATATTTTGGCCAAACTATTCTAAAAATAAAAGGGAGTTTCCCTGCAAGAAATTTTGAATGATTTACACAAGTTGAAAGAATCGGGTCGCATCTTTTTTGCATCCTTCATTAATTTAGAAGAGGGACCTGCTCATCTAGAAAACCACCATCAGTTGATCAAAACTTAAAAATTAAAAAATCTTTCGGAAATTAAAAGTCTCATTCCGGGGAGAATAGCAATTTGCTCGAGAATCAAAAAGCAATGAATGATTGATTATATTTTTGGGATAAATCTTGCAATGTGAATTTGTTCGAATGTAAATAAACTTAATATAAATGCTGATTAGGATCATATTAGGTAAATTGATGTATGTTTTTGCTTGGAATGAGAATTATAAGAAAAATAAAGATACGAATTTCTATAATTATGATTGTATAATTTAAAAGTACTTTTCAAAGGATAAGATAATAATGATGCGTTCAAGAGTATGGCTTTTTGGGCTCATGTTTTTCTCTATATTCGGGTTTGTTCTGGCAGAATAGCATTTTTGGAGTAGAGTAGTCTATTTATAAGGGCACCTTGGAAACTAAGATTATGTAAGATTATATTTATAAAGACTTATCCTAGTTATGAAGGCAGTGATATTTACCGAGGACCTTTTTCATTTTAGATTCTATCTGACAATACATTTATTTTTAAAATTGACTACCCTTAAAATGTTCCCTCAGCAGTAATAAAGGGAGAAGCCTCATACAATGATAAATTTTCTCTGATTTAAAGTGGTTATCTTTTAAGTTCAAAAGAATCTTTCACTGGCTTTGTTACCTATGAAATTGGATTTGGAGTTAATTGGAAATATTCTCTTAAATCTAACAATCAGCATATGAATATACAAAGATCATAGATAAAATATGCCCATTTAACCTGGATTTTATTATTAATTTTTGCAGTTGCAGGGTTAGTATTTATTCCTATTACCGACCAGCAAAGGAATAAACTGCTTTATAATTTAAAAAAGAGAACCCATCCCTTAGCTTTGATGATAATTGTTATTAAATTAATTAGCATAGTGTCTTGCTTTATCGCAATTGCATACCAGTCCATAATGACGTTATCTATCTGGTTAATTCTAATTATCTATGGAATTTACCTCTTTTGCCTTGCCCCTTCCATTATACACTCTCTTTATCTCCTTACTTCATTTCAGAAAAGCATGAATCAATTTTTTCAAGCCCTAAGCAAAAGGAAAAAGAGTATTTTAATATTAGTTGCTTTTTCTTCTATTTTCCTTTTATCCATTTGTATTTTTTTGATACAAAAGGGAATTATCTTCTACTATATCTTCAGCTTGGCTAATATTGCAATGTATATTCATGCATGTAGAATTAAAAAATATGCATATGGTCAATTGATTCTATACGATGCATCTTTGACAGCAGTTCTAACTACTTTGTCCTTGTGTATACCAGTCATGAACTATGTTTTAATTTCTTTTAAATAGGCCGTACTTTTTTGGAATTATTACATTTTTCTTTTTCTTTTTGGTCTGATACTGATGAAAAAGATGATCAGATTGGAACAGGCTGAATAAGTTCAAATTTCGTAAAACTAAGTGGATGAACCTGGAGCAGAAATTTCAATGAATTAAAATATAAATAAACCTCAAAGTATAGAAATTATTCAATGATATAAGTAAAATTTAAATACTTATTATTTGATTATTTGATGATCTGTAGTTAAAATGACACGTATTTTAGATAGGAATATTAAATCATTAAGATAATAATTTGATTATTAACGGATACTAAAGATCATAGAAATATGGTAGTATAAAATATATCTCAGCTTAAAATCTATCTTAAGAAGTTTTATCACTCTTTTATTACAGTTATAATAGGTATAATAAATTACTTTTTTTTAAAAATATTTATCAATAAATCTATGCACCATAAATCAGGTTGACAAATATTATTTAAATGCAAAATAATAAATAATTTCCATCTAATTATCATCGATATTCAATGAATGAGCAAAATTAGTTATCAGCGAATCATTGACAATGAAGAAAAATACAGGAGAAAAGTAATGAGTCACATATAAAAAACAATCACTTTGGGCAAAGAAAAAGCAACATTCATTTAGATAAAGAAACAGAAAATTGTAATTAATTTGAACAGATATTAACTTTTCTATAAGCTAGGACTCTTAAAAATGGTAGAATGAAATACTTTTAAACATCCATGAAGCTTAAGCCAATAGTCATTCGAGAAAAAGTATTGAATAATCCTGAAGAGTATATTGGTTGCATGAAAGAAATTGAAGAAAATCACTGGATAATGCAAGATAACAGAATGATTTACAAATAACTAAAATATACTCCTGCTTTGTTAAAACTTTACTAAGATTTGCTGATCAATGCTGCATAAAATATAATCAAAAAGGATAAAAATACCACTATTATTTAAGTAACTATCCGATAAGACGGGTTCATTTCAATATCAAACGATGGAGATATTTCCCTTATTGATAAAATAGATGATTAAAATTATCTTCTTCAATGTATTTTTGGAAATTCAAATAGTCACAAAATAAATTATTAAATGGGATATAGCGCTAAATTTGTAAATATTTTTTCTAAACATTTTGTGGTCTAAACTGGAAGTTAAAAATAAAAAATAGCTGTAAAAATTTAATGGAGAAATAACATGCAGCATATGGAAGAACCAACAAAAATGAATTACAACAAAAAAGACTATTTTAAGGTTTCTTATCAAATAGATTTCACGAAATTCAACATTTAGAAATATTCTCCAGATTTTATTTGTCTTATGGAAAGAAGAGCACATGATATTGCTGGGTTATTGAGGGTTAAGTGTATAATAAATAGTAAAACTGTTTCTTATGACAATTTTCTGACTTATGCTCAAAGGTTCGTTAAAGAACCCAGTTAATTATTTTCAGATAGCAGTGAAATGAGTCCAAGATGGAAGGTTATAATAGCAAAAACTTAATACAATAAATTCCAACAGGTATCATTTGTGAATGGCTGTATATGGACAAAAAATGGAGGCAATCATGTTAATTATGTGATTTGTCAAATAGCCAATCGAGGACTTGAGCTCTATCAAAAGCGAATGATAGATTCTCTGGATGCCTATCATAAACCAGATAAATACAAATCAAACTATTTTATTATGGTCAGCATCTATCTTTAAGAGCCCAAATATAATTCTCCCACTCGAGAGACACTCTTGAATCCAATTAATTTCTTTGGATCACTTTATAATCTTTCAGATAGAGGTCTATAGTTTTTGAAGAAGAATAATCTCCTTAAAATATTTCAAGAAATGGCACAGCAGAGAGATGCAAATAAATTGAATTAATCTTTGTTATGCAATACTCAGAATTTTAAAAGAAACAAATCAAATTAATCAAAAGATTGCAATATTAGTTCTAAATGCTTAATAGTAGTATAAAGCCAGTCTCTAAAATCAACGATATTCAAATGTCTTGAAGAAGGAAACAAACAGGATTTTGATATATTTACTCTCAAAGAAAAATTTGTAAACACCAGAAACGCTAATACAAATTAAATAATGAATAATCAAGATATTTGGAAATTCATCAAGACTATAGGATTAAGTTTTAATAGAGTTTATACTTCTGTCAAAGATTTGAAATATAGAAGCATTTTAATAATGGCCAATCAATACACTGAGGGAACTCTACTGAGAGGCTTAATCTTAAATTTTTTAGAAACATTTTGGCCTTCTTTATGCAAGATTAAGGGATTTATAACTTTTTTTTATCCGCCTGTCGTTAAATGCATTCATCCAAACGGAGCAGTCAAATAATTTAAAAATAAAAATGAATATTAGAATTGGAGTACAACCTCAAATTCCCCCTCATAATGGACTGTCTAATTTAATGAAAAACTAAATTAAATGAGTGAATAATCAATGAAGCAACTACTTCTCACCCACTAAAAATGGACCTATTCTGTAATTTATCGAAATTAAGATGATAATAAAGCTTTGAAGCTAGTTTATAGTAAAAACAATACTGATCATTTAAAAAAATGGTTAGAAAACAATAAAATGCAATTTGATGTAATTTATAACAGTCGCAACATTACTGTGACAAATTTTGTCAATAAATAACTTAGCAATGTATTTGCTCTGTAAAATTCAAGATATGTGCCTTCAGTTATTGATGGTTTAAAACTCATTTAAAGAAAAATATTACATTGTATGCTTCAATGTCAAAATGAAAGAACAATTTCAGTTACTAAACTGGCAGCAAATGTTATGCAAATAGTTAATTATAATATTAGTGTTAATGAAATTTAGAGCAACATCATCAAGATGGCTCAAAGCTATGTGGGCTCAAATAATTTACCTATTTTGAAATCAGTTGGCCATTTTGGAACAAGAATGAAAAATGGAAAAGATTCAGATTCAGTAGAATATCTGTCAGTTGGTCTTGCACATATGACTCGTTTATTATTTCCTTAAGATGATGAGTAGGGGCTATCATACGTTAGTTAAGATGGTGTTAACCTTTAACCTAAATACTATGTACCTATACTGCCTTTGATGCTTATCAATGGATGTAATTCGAACGGATCACTTTGGAATACAGTTGTATATGGTCGAAGAGTCGATTAAATCATAGAAATGGTTAAAAATAGAATAAATGAAAAAATTATAATAAAAGCTCCTTCTTGGGAAGGATTTTAAGGAATAGTTTACGAGTAAAAAAAAGGGAATTATAAAGTGAGCGGAAAATTATAAATAAAAAATCACAATATTTTTATTAAGGAGGTTCCGATAACAAAATCTATTAAATAATTCAAAGAGTCTCTTTAAGCACATGTCCACAATACTTAAAGATAAGGGGAGTTAGAGTATTTTCAATAAGGCTTTTATCCTGACTCTGACTTTTTATTCATGCTTAAATTTTAAGAAGGAAAATAACCTCAATAAGGCGAGCTGTAAAAATATCTTTAGTTATCAGAAAAAATTAAAGAGATAAATATGACCTTGATCAATTAAAAAGGAAAGTTTAAGGGATATAAGACAGTTTTTGATATTTTTGAAGAGTACTTTAAGGCGAGAATATAACTGTATAAAAAGAGAAAATTATATCTAATCAGTAAATTTACAAGAAGTATTGAGGAACTTACTGAAAAGATAAGATTCTTAAAGGATATTCTTAATCTTTAATTTATTTTAACGGAATCAAAAGAGGAATGGAGGAAAAAATTTATTGAAAAAAACTATAAAAGATGGGAGAATTTTAGTCCAATAGCACCAACCAAAAAGATACAATTATAGCCACAATTGAATGACTATTAGCACTTGTATAAAATATAAATTCGATAACTTTCAGAAGAAAACATTAATCAGTTGATATATAAACAGAATTAACAAGAGGAGGCATTGGTTTCTCTAGAAAGATTAAGTTAAAAATAATTATGGCTCAAAGATATCTCCATTTTTTAGTAACATTGGAAATAAACAGCAAAAAGGCTATTATAACAGTAACCTTTTTAAAGGATTTCTCAATAATTACTTTAAAAGTCAGCACAAAATCTTTCTATTATTCATAAAATTGGTTAATAAGAGTCTGATATTAGTTTAAATTCTTAATAACGAGCTGAACTCGAGAGATCAGTGTCCTAAAATCAATCATAATACCGGCTGCATAGATAAAACAACATCAAAAATGATATGAGTATCTATAACAATTAGCTGTCATTCAATAAAAAATAAAAGTTGTAAGAAAAGATCATTCAAACAAATAATAATTCTGCTTCAATAAAGTAGGAAGTGGATAACAAAATTGAATAGTCTTAATTAACAACAAAAAAGGAAAAAGATATTCTTCAGAAAATACGATTGTAATCATTAAAAAAATTAAAATCAAATTAACATAAAATAGAAAGACTTAAACAGCAAGATTATGAAGACAAATAAACGAAAAAAGATAAAATACAAACATTTGAAAATAACTTTTGGAGTCACCAAGGATAAAAGAGAAGAAAAAAATTGAGAAAATAATTTAGATCGGGAGATAATAAAATGGGGACTAATTTTTAGATTACACCCAAAAAAGATCAAGAAAAAATACCTATGGATCATTTACTTGAACAACCAGCATGCTAATATCCATAGATCACAGTTCCTTATCAATATAAAGATATGTTTTCTGTCAATCAGATATAAGGAAAGAATTCAGCAGCACATCTCAAAAAATATGAGAAATAAAGGGGATCCTCAAAAATGACTGCAAATAAATCGAAGGCAAATAAGTCTAAAATTGTTCGTGATTAGGATGAAGAGTGATATTAGTTCATTATATAATTATACCATATTTGTTGTCAAATTAATAAAATTTATGGAATTTCATTTGACATTATTTGGAATCGAAAAAAGCAGTTTTCTAAAAAAGAGATTTGATGATCTAAATCGAAACTCTCATAAAAAAAGCCATGAAAAAGGATCTGAAACGAACCTACCCACTGTAACATCTTTAATTTGGGTTTAAATATAGGAAAAAATATTTATTGGATCTGACGAGATTGTATTAAAATGGTGGTAGATCAATAATTTACTTAGGAACGCGACTGGTCAATAACTATATGATAAAATTAAACACCTTTCGTATTGCTCGAGTGACATTGCCATTATCATCTATAATATACAGTTGCCTGGCGATATAGCTGAAATTGAAAAATAGGTTTAAATAAAAATATGCAGTACAAGACAATACGATCAATAAAAGATTCCAGTCAATTGCAAATATTCTTTTGTCCTGTTCCTTTTGATCATTCACTTTCACACAAGTAATATTATGACGATGGAGGTTATAGACTCTAAAAAAAGATTATGAACAAGATAAAAATGCTACCTTTCTCAATTCAGAGCAATAAATTTTTAGTCTAATTCCTCTGAAAGCAAAAGAAATGTTAATGGACCAAAGGAAGATGTCGAAATTGTAAAATTCTTCAATGAATTGCTGCTGCTTAATTTGATAATTAATATTTATCATATTGTAGTCTAAACTATTACTTTACATTTAGTCGAATGGCTCGTGTCCAGAACTACAATAAATTATCCTTTTAAAATAGATTTAATTTCAACTCTGTTGACATTATTAATAATTTAAAATAATCCTCAATTATTCTAATGTAGATTGAAGAAGTAATTAGTGATGGACCATTCATAACTCTAAAGCCAATGGCAGTTCCATAAATGAAGCATACGCCAATATCAGCATTTTTATCTCTGGCTGGATTGATAATTCCTTTCCTGCTTTGGGAAGATACATTTCTAACTTATCTTTTAGTAGTATCTCCGTTGTATTTGGTATATTGTTCTAAATATCTTTCAGTTGGTTTGTTTTTAACTTCAGTATTTTGGCCGAATGTGACCTAGACTAACCTCTTAATGAGAATTATACTAATTATGAATGCTGTCTATATTTCAATTGCTTCCAACCGTAGCATAAAGTATAAAATGACACCCACCAAAGTTCCCAACACTGATTTTGCATTTCTTATTTGATTTATTAAGTGTATTATTTATGTAGAGTATCAAAACTATTTCAGTTAAAACCCTTCTATTATAAGAATTCGTATTTAATAATTTTGATTTATTACAATTATAAAATTATATTTTAGGTTTATGTAAAGGTCATTTTCTCCAAATAAACCCAATTTCGAAATTTAAGCCAATTTAAAAGAACAAAAATAAGTCAAAAAAGCAAAGGATCGAACACTGAATAAATATAGATATTTCTGTCACTACAATAATGCAGTTTATATGGGAGGAATGAAGGCTTATAAAAAACATGGAAAAGGTATTATCTTGCATGACGACGGTTCAGCAGCAATAACAGAGTATCTTCATGATACCCCTAGTGGCCATACCATTATATTTCGATAAAATTCAATAGCATCAATATTTATAAAAAATAGTGCTGAAATATAAATCGCTTATAAAATTGGAAAGACTATCATTAAAATACCTTTCAATGAAGATAAAAGTCAGATAAATGGAAATGGAGTCCTCATTGACTGTGAGGAGCATAAAATATATTAACTTATATTCAAAAAAGGAGTATTAATTCATAAGATCCTCCATTAGGAGCCAATGGACAATTAAGGTATTTTTAGAAAAACAATTTTAAAAATGATTGGAGCCAAGCATGATCAAGCATTTTCATTTACATTCGAAAGACCAGATAATATGCATGTTAAATTTGATAAAAATCTCTTTACAATCGGCTATTTTGATGACTTCAGCCAGATTCATGGATTAGCTTTTAAATTTTATGCCGAAAATGTGCTGCCGAATAGAGGAAAATTATAATTAAAATCATTAGAAAGGGGATACTACAACAACTCTAAATTATAAACATTTGGAGAAAAATGTTTTAAAAATGGGAATAAATTTATAGGAGAGTTCTAAAAAGGGGAGTTTTAGGGCCGAGGCATTTTATTATGTCCATCTGTATTAAAGTGGGTTTATGGTAAATTTTAATCAAATAAATTAGTTGATGTTATTACTTCTAATAACCAAAAATAAACGTAGAGCGAGTATGAAATGTGGAAGGAGAGTTTGAAGTGCATTCATAAAAGGTATCAATAAAGATGGATTGATGTAGATATTGAGTTGCCTTCGGAATATTATTTATATCAACTACTAAAGAATGCTGAATCACAAGAAATTACTGAAATCAGGAAATACTATGAATCAATATAAAGAGAAGATGAGAATAATCTCTCTCGTATTCAAACATAATTTGAAGTGGGGAACTCGGATCAAAATTCTTCGTTCATAGTTGATGATTCAATCAATAAGCATTATATCAATAAATCAAATCCATATCCAAGGAAAGTGGGCAATATTTCCAACAACAACCGAGTTATTAAAGAATAATCAAAATAAAGTAGAAATCCACTCGTGAATGAATAATATCATAAGATTAAAGATAACCAAAATTATCATTTATAAGGAAAGACCCCATCTATTTTTTAGCAACAAGCTCTATATGAAAATTAAAACCATACGAATTAATAGTCTCGTAATGCGCGAGACCGCTATCTAATGCAAGATCCCTTTAAAATTGAGCTTATTAAAATTTCATCAAAAGAAGAAGAAACTGAAAAAGATTAATCTTTAAAATTTTTTTTAATTTAAGTTGATAAATTTTCAGGGGGCTCTCAGTAATTTCATTCAAAATAGTCGTCCCCTATCAATAGAAAAAAATAGATTGCGTACCAAATGGAAGCAATAAATCCCTCGAGACCTCTAGATGGTGTTTAAAATCGAAATAATTTATAAAAATTGTAGAGAAGAAGGCAGGAGTTAAAACCGGCAAAATACTAAGAAAAATAGTTGAATAATAAAAAATAATTTTCTGTTAGCCCTGTTCATAGAAATTATGATAGTACTCCAACGAAATAAGTGTAATTTTAAAAATATTTGGGAAAAGTTCATAAGAGACATTTTAATTATCGAGATCCTACTGAGTTAATTGTTCATAAATGGCATTAGGATAGCGTCAGCAATAAGGAATATAATAGTAAAGATTATCAAGATTATAAAAAGCAATCAATAAAAAGAAATTGTCCAATTCAATATGATTATCAAAATAATGAAAATAGTGGTCGACTGAATTTAAAACCTAACTATGTCCAACATAACTATCAATATTGGACATGATTAGCTAAATTATCAATACAATATCAATATGCAGATCTATTTAATGCTTATATTTAATAAAACATAATTCTTTAATTCTATTTATTCTTTCAAAAAGATGTAAATTTAAATCATCAAACGAATTAATTAATTTTCTTTTAGAGATAATTATTTCAAATCAAAAGTCGATGCATTTGCCTCTCACTTCCCAATCGCCATATCTTGTGGGTTATGGACCTTTTGGTTTATATCCATATTATGGCTACATAGGTGGCTTTGCACTGACTTAACTCTTGGCATTTTCGCATGATTTTTCTTCTTTTGTGCTCACTAAAATATCAGTTTGCACTATTTTTATGCTTTCCTCGATATCGATTTTTTCTTCCTCACTCATAAATCCCTTTGGATCCATGAGGATTCGAATTTCCTCAGTACTCAGCTTAGTCTCAAATGATTAAGCCACAGTTGGATCTCTTGGCCTTGGTATTTTATTTAATTTGCTAAACTGGCAAGTAATTTGTAAAATTTTCCTCAACATGAATAATGTAATATGAATTATATAATGATGATTAATTGTGCTTAAACATACAATTGCCTCATTGGAGCCTACGAGTTTTAATAATAAGAATATTATTTAAAAATAATATAATTATTGCTGTATTTCTAAAGCTTTGCCTTAATTTTATTAGTATATGAGTTTAAAATGGGTATTTTATTTATAATGGAAAGCAGAAGTCAAATTCATCTCGCTCTTTTAAGGAAGATTTCGAATTTGCCATCAACATCAAACTATAGAGCAAGATTCAGCCAATTTAAACTCAAGAGATCCTCCATAAAATTTGATTTCAAATCAACTCTCAATCCGATGCCAAATTTGGAAAAGATTATCACTGAATAGCATACTAATAAACAACATCATATTATCAGTTTGTCAAAGCAGAAGTTAATTCCAATACAAAAGCAAGACAAGTAATAGAATATTACCATATCTGCTTGGAGAACGGAAGAATCATTTATTCCTAAGATAACTCGGTCAAGCAGATATTTCTTATAACATAGTGAGCAATCTTAATGTATTAACTCTCCAATTTTAAAGAAAAAACACTTATATTAATACATAAATATGCCAAGCAAAAAAATACTAGAAAGCTCTACTAATAATAATTGTAGTTTGGGAAAATTATTGATGAAAAGTTACAATTAAAATCGAGTTATTTAAAGATTCAAGCAAATCAGCCATATTAATATTAGCCTTAATAAATAGAATTTAAATTTAAAGCTTAGGCCTATTCGTACAAGTGATATGGTATATAAAGCAACAAGGGTATCAAAATCCTCTCATAACCTTCCTTCTTTTAAGACTGTTATAGAAGTAATCAAAGGATAAAATCAAAGATCATTGAAATATTGATTTTAATGCAATTAATCATTCTATAATCACAATTAATCCAAAGATTGTAAAGGATATTACTGAGGAATCATATGCTAAAATTTTATTCTTTTAGTTGGGTGCTTAATAATTCTAGTTTAATTCTCATTTTTTTGAACTATTGTAATTTTTTTTGATAAAACTATTCGTAAACCTGATCCTCGGGCTTGGTCTCTTCTGGGCTTTCTTATTTGTCTTTTTACTCTTTTAAAAGACTGGTTCCATCAGGTATCCAATCATGCTTTCCAGTTTAAAGGCAGTTCCATACATAGTCCTCTTATATTCCATATTCCTTTTTGGACTTTCTCCTCAAATAAAATAGATAATAAATGTAGTGTAACTTATTGTGAGTTTTGGAAACGTGTTCATCAAATCCTTACAATTCAAAGTCAATTTAAAATCTTTCCTGCCCGCAAATAAAACAAGTTGATTTTTAATCTTCTTCAGCGGAATCCCCCTTCTCTCTAAGCTCTGAAAATTTATCGATGATGGTACCTGCAAAGATTTAAAAGATCACTTTTTGAGCAAAGATAATATAGACAATCTCAGATAGTACTTGAGCATTTAATGTCATATCAACATAATTGGAAGTATTGTTTGCCAAAAATCCGGAACCAGCCTTTAGACTTTGATCGAGGAGCATTAGCAAACAAACAAATAGATTTGTGCAAGTTGGGCCGTATCCAGTGGCACTTGTAAAGGCTGTATATATATAAATAGAGTATATATAATTAAAAACAATTAATAATCCAGTCGCAACCAAAAAGGAAAACCAAGTTTATTGAATGGCGGTGATTATTTTTTGCCCTAATGAAATGCGAGTGACAATATACACTAGGAGAAAACCAGTAAATAGTGGATGAAGAAGAGAAGCCGAGCAACAAATTATGACATAAATATCGTAGAATGTTTCTCCAATTATATTTTTAATTTGAAAAATAGTCTGATGGTTGGTGATGCCTCCTTTTTACTTTTCTTAGCTGAACTAATATTTGGAGCCATAGTAAGTCATGAAAAAAGGGATTTTTTTAATAAAAAGATTGATAAGCAGAAGAAGAGCGAAAACTACATTTATTAAGACGAGGATTAATAGCAATACATCCAAAAATGATACTGGAGTGATGAAATACCCTAAAGAATCAACGAAAATTTTCATAGGAATATTGAAGTCATCTATTAGATAGACCAATGTGACCAAACAGGCTACAATCCAGATATACAAGAATATTTGCTATTAGTCCTTGACAAGCTTTGATATCCGATAAGCCATTGCTGACTTTTCTTATATTTATTTGAAATAGTTCTATTATCCTTGCAATATTTTATAAGTTTACTCCTAAAATTCCAATAAACTCTTTATTTTCTCATCTTGGCTGATACGTTCAGCCTCTTAAATCAATTTCTATTCCAATTTCTATGTTATCTTGCTGCAGAGAGGGATCTTTGGAAAATATAACTTCACGAGATGTCCATAAACATTTATTTCCAGACTTAATGCTTTTTTCTTATAAAACTCATAGGCTTCATAATATTTATTATAGAACATTTTCATTTATTCAGCAAATGGCTATTTTTAAAGAGCGGACATTTTCTATTTTTTCTTTTATTTCTCAGAAATAGAGTTAAAAAACTTTTTTACAATTTTTTATTTTTCTTTCTCAACATCGTGAATGGCTTAGACTTAGTCGTCGTCTGTTTATTTTTAAACTTAGTTATGATATTGAATGAGGTGATAGTAATAAAAGCCTATCATTAGAAAAGTGCCACTTAAATTATCAATTTTTATCAATTTATCCCATTCTTCTTTTTTCCTCAGAATTGTATCTTCACAGTATTTGATGTCTTCCTCTCTAAAATCTTGATAAATCCAGATAAGATTGATCTTTAGCAGTTAAATTGGAACCATTATGCGAACTTTACTCAATGATCTTTCATTTGCAAGCGTACACTGGAGCAGAGTTTTTAGTAGGCTATATTTAAGTCGATTGAGCAGATAAATATGATTGAAATCCAACAATTTTATTTTTTACAGTAAAATAGACTCGACTTCAATGCCATTCGATTGATAAAATAGTACAACTTATTAGAGAAGTCGGTCTCTTTTAGCTATTTCTCCTTTATTCCTAATATCATGAATTGCTTAAATCTTAAGAGCCTAAATCAAAATGTCAGGAAATTTATTATCAATAACAAAATTCTGATTTGCCTCGTTACAGCCATTTAGCATAGCTTGTACGCAGTTCAAAAGAGCCTCGCTGATATCAACGACAGTAATAGTAATAATTAATCCCTAAATGATTGCATGATTACCTTTTAATTATTTTTAATCATAAAATAGAATGTATTGTATATCTTATCTAAGAAATCTACTGATGAGGAGTAAGGCTGATTTCTTAATAAATCGGTAAATGGCACGTGATTACACAGTAACTGTAAAAACTTTAGCGCTTGCTTATCGAGTTCGCATTTTCTTTATTCTCCGCAGAGGTAAAGCTAACTAAGAGCTATATTTATTTGCTCATGGAATTTATTGCTCTCGATTCTTTCGGAAACCTATGCAATAGAATCTCTGAGGCAATTAAAAAATCTGAAGCAGGTATTATTTTCATGAAATATTTTATAGAATATCCTGAGTAAAGAGCCTTACTTATCTTATTCCAAGAAGAAAACAAAGATTCTCAGAATTTAATAAAATGTTTTACGAGCTAAGAAATTATTAAACTAAAAAGAGTGCCTTGTAATATAGCCAATCAGAGTTTATATGAGCTCTTGTCCTTACCAACCTTTTTTTAATTTGGTTTCCTTCATCCTCCACACGAAATAATCTGCCAAGCTATGAATAATTTTATAGAATATTTCCAGAGACTACTGCATCTTTTCTCCGATATTTTAATCTTAAGAGGCCATTTTGATTAATTTGCTGATAACCTTAATATATTTTTCTTATTTCTTTATAATTAGAAGATGAAACTGCTCTAACTCCTTTTCAACTTCACTATAGGCCTTTTCATGGCGTAATATCTACAACACAGTCTTTTTTACAAACTTCTATTCGTTTGTATTATCTTCGTCATCGTCAACAAAATTTCTCCATTTCAAATGAATGTGATCAATTCCATAACTTGCTTGCTTGAGCAAATGATCTTGGACCAACTCCTGAGGTTTTACATTATCCAAAAGGATATATAATTTTTTATACAGTTTATTGTATGCTTTATTGGATATCTTCTAAAATATTGCATAAAGTTTAGCCAGAAAGGGTCGTACTTAATTTGAAAAATAATCTCTTTGATTTCTTTTGTCATAGTAGATGCTTTGCTGATACTCTTCGAGGTAAGGGATAAAAAGATGCTAGCCTTCTACCTGAATGTTTTTTTTTTCCTTTTTAGTTACAAATATATTAATAAAATGATCTAATAGGGAGTCCAGTTGTTGGCTTTCGTATAATTTTGAGAGAGAGTCATTCTTTTACAAATAAAGATTGAGCAGGGTTATCAATTCCTTCTTGAGAAGGAAATTTAATTACGGAACAATGCCAGTATGAGAATAGATATCGGGAAGAGCCATTATTTTAAATATATCATCCATACTGATATATCCTTTTATCCGATTTTTAAGGATATTTCCCGAATACTCCAGTGATTGAATGAGAATGTTAATGAGTTTGAATACTTTTTTATGATACAAATATGGGATCTGAATGGGGTCATTTCTATATTTTGACACATCTAGAGAAAGTTGGATTCGACCTCCCCCTTCTTCGATAAACAAGAACTTCTTTAGAATAACTTCTTTTTCGATTGACTTGTAAATTAAAGATAAGTTTTGCTTATAACTTTTATCGTTGACCTTGGATGCACACAACAAAAATTATACGTATTCGGGATTGTACTCGCAAATATCATTATTTTTATTTTTGTGGTCTTTTATGATTTTGGTAATTATCTTTTCGATCATGTTGAGACGAACTTGTTTTATTAAGGTGGGATGATGCCTATAAAGCAAAATTAGCAGTTTGGTTTGCCCCACCTCCGCCAATGATCGAAATCTATCAAATATTTAAATTTTGTCGACCATAGTCTTCATATTCTGAGGGCATCCGAGACAAAAATAGTATAGAAATTAGAAGCTGATCTAAAAAATGTCTTTTTGTTTTTTTGATAATTGGTTTCTAGTTTTTGATTCCAGGTGATAGAAATTTGAGTCCAGTAAATCAATTATAACTTCATGAATTCCGATGTTATGCAGAAGCAATTGCCTGTTAATATTAAGCCTGCTATTTTTTAACGAATCTTTGCTAATTTTAGAATTGAGGGAATAATCATCGAACATATAGTTAGTGAACTCTGTGATTTCGTTTACATACTCGTGAGCTTACGGCGCATTTTAATTGGGACTGCACAGCCAATACTATGAAATTGATGTGATATGATTCACTTTTTTATAGAGTTCAAACAGCAGCTAAAATGTGGTTAAGTTATCAGCAGTAATAACAATGCATTTGGCCAATAAATTGATAAAGTTTAATTTTGGGAAATTAAATCGAAGTATCATTTTAAAAATTGAACTCAAAATTTAAAAAGAATACTTTTCTCCGTTGATAAACATTTAGAAAATGTTATTGATAAACTCCTTATTTGGGTAGAGACCGTTGAGAATGTTGACATACTCATTAAACTCAGAGCGGTATTGGGTCGTATAATGAGACTATGAAACCGATTATGTCAAAGCACCTTTGTCATTGGTAATATTAGGATTGGGAAGTTTCTATGAGTTAGGGAGTAGATATGAAATTTCGTTGTCGCTTAGGGTATGAATGCCACTTGCAAATTTATATTTGAGGTAAGTAGTTTATTTTTTCAATTCGCGTTCTTCACAATAAATACAAATTTATTCCAATATTTCCATGGCAGAAGTAATAATATTTTTGGGCAGATCCTTCTCTAAAATTTTGGCATAAACCATTTCTTTCACCTATAAAATCTATTTATCAGAGTAGCTTTCTAAACCTATTAAAATTGAAATTGATCGAAGAAGATCCTCTGACCATATATTTTATCGAATTTTTTAGCTAAGCTATTATTTGAAAAGCGATAGTTCAAGACCATTTAAGGAGGGCTATAAGTTCATACCTCCCGCTAAGATGTTGGAGATATTTAATGGTCGAGAATAATAGCTTTTTTCCGCTTTATTTAAGAGAGTATCTTTAAGTCTTCCACTGAGTTCAGCTTCCTATCCACTCATTCGACTGGACTGCTCCTTAGCAAAAGCAAAAATAACGACAGCTAATGGTTTCTTGCGATTGATACGCGGAGAAGAATCAATATAGCAATTGGTGATAAGTGAAAAGAGGTTATTTGATAATTCCTGATTGAGCGGTACATTGAGGTAGGATATCATCACTTCAACTCCTTCTGGATTATTGCCATTTAAATATTAATGCACATACCTTTTGCTGATGAAATTTCTATTTTCGCAGAGGGTTGCGAAGAGATTGCAGGACTTTTAAATTATTTTATTCAGTTATGGCTATCGCACCTGCTCAATTTACATCCATCTCTTCTGATAAGGGTTATTTATTCTAATGCGTTGGTTCGATACTTTAATTTCGAAAAAAATGCGACTAAATGACCCATTGTTAAACAATTCCGTTGAAATTTGCCTTTGATTAATATCAATGGTTTTTCCTTTAAAAGAAAGAAGCACATCAAACATGTTAAAAATTTTGGTAATATTGGCCCAATACGCACTATTTTTCTATTTTATCTTTAAGGCCTGTATGTTTTAAAAGATCTTATGGATGAGGTCCACGTTGCCGAGTTCAGGAAGAGAATTAGGCAGCTTACATAAGAGACTATAGTTATTGCAAAATATTTCAGAAATGAGTTCTTCAGCTCCAAAATTTTTAAATATATCCTGTGTAAAGATAGATATGTTTTTAAATGATATGAGTTGGTTTGGAGAGTATTCCTTACATAAAACTTTTAGAATTTGGTAAATGCATTTAATTAAAACGGTTAACTTCTACACATTTTACTCTTTGGCTTCATATCGATCCCTATAAGACTGAATTTGGAAGCATAGATCTGGAATAGAAGTCCCTAATTATTCCTGCACATCCAAAAATAAATCAGATAGTAAGCTCAATTTTTTAAGCTCATGAAAGATATTATTATAAAGACCTTAAATTTATTATAGTTGCTTTTTCTATAAAAATTATCGTTGACCAAGGCAATGCCTAATAAATTTCAACTACTTTTTAACAGAAAAAACAAATCTGATCGCCTCCTATTGGAGTTTTCCAATCAGCCGGATTTCAAAAAGATCCTCATCCTCAAATTCACTAAATGTGACAATCGGGAGATATTCGTTCTATTGCATTGATTTTTGGCGACGAGTTCCGATGAATTACCCTGTTACCATATGCTTGAAAATTAGATATGAACCCTTTAAAATCTTATTTTCCTCGCCCTTCAATGATTGGAATATAAACTTACTCATTTATGAGGGTTTGTCCACTAATTAAAGACTATAGATTTTTTACTTATCCACAATTTTAAAGTATTAAGAAAAGGACAGATACTTATCAGTACAAAGACTTTTCAATCGAAAAGTATCATTAAAGCGTAGCGAACCTCCAATTTCAGAGTTAATGGATTCAATTAGCCAAAGACCATTTATTGATTGAAGATCATCTTCGAGCTACACAGACTGAAAGGCAATTTATGATTTATTATCAGGCCTGAGGGTGGTTAAAAAAGTTGCACTTTCTATATGTCCAAGCCACACAGCCTGCCCATACATGTACCCATTATCCTCTTTTTAGAGTTATTCGTAGGAATGCAATATCATTTTTGACCGAAAATTCAGCCCTATAACTGTTCGTTTTTATTAGTTTTCTCCGACCTTGACAGACAAATATCCTAGTTTAGTGCTGTTGAGCTAAGTAGCTATATAGATATCTTAATTGAACTTAACTTTATTTGAAATTTTAGTTTGGTACTGAAAGCAGGGGATTATTTTGAAAAAGCATTTCTTATCTGACAGCTGCAGTTTAACTGTGGAGTCATTCTCCTCATCTTCAAATTCAGTGGAGTAGGAGAGATATTTATTTGATATTTTATGTCGGAATATGATGTCGTGTTAGAATTCAATGAACACTTTGAATTAACTATCTCCAGCAGAGTCAGTCTATACGTAAAAGAGGTAGTTCTCAAAGTTACCTTAGAGCAAATGATCGGTGAGCAGTATTTAACTACCTAAATAAAGAGAATTTGCTACGAATGAAGGACTGATTTCCTAAGCAAAAGTATTGGTTATTATCATTATATTGGATGACTGCCACTGAAAAATTGGTTAGGAATTGATGAGTCATTTTCAAAATTATAAATTAATATCATTATTATTTGGGGAGGCAAAGATAATTTAGTTTGAGGACTATTCAAATGATCAGCAAGCTAAACAATTGTAATTCAACATAATAAAGAGCATATTTTAATTTTAAAGAACTGGTTGGGTACATTTTCGAATGAAGAATATACATAATAATTCCAAGACAAACAAGATAAAATCATTGAATACAAGATTGATACGAATTATGAATTGGTGGAGAGTAATATCCTGCCTTCCATTGCCGCTGTCTTTCATGTTAGTTATCATTGTGCATAGCTGTTACATCCATTTATTTTCTTGGTGAAAAGTATACATCTATCGGATATGTGTGATTTTACAAGTGGCTGAGCCTGCGCCGTTAAATATTCCACTGAAATGACAAGCTTACTTTTTTTGGTGCGTGACTTTAGTGTAGAGTTTTGCCATATACCTTATCCCTTGTAATTTTGTTGAATTTGAAATCTGATTTTCTATTGTTTCTTTTACTTTACTATTTATATTTCGAAATAGATACCTTTTTATTGTCTTTTGTCTTTTCCTGCGAATTACAGTTGGTAAAAGATTTAATTATTTTAATCTATGCTTCTGAAAGCCCACTTGTCGACTATAAAAAAACAATTTTATCAGATGATTGGTTCATCAAGCTTCGAATAAGCAATAATAGCTTTTCCATCGTGAAAGTTGTCATTTTGTTCTTTTTTTGTAGATATTAAGGACTTAATTCAGCCATTCTGGGTTAAATAATTTCAAGTAGACCCTTTATAAAATTTTATTCAGATACAATTCTATTGGAGGAAGGTTTGGAGAGATAAAGATTTTAATTAATCCAAAATTTACATTTTCCTTTTTGATTAAAGCAAATATTGATTTCATCAAGCAAGTAAAACTAAATTTTATGTTATCTCAGAATTTTATAACCTTCAAGGATACATTTGAGGACACATAGCCCTTCTTGAAAGGAAAGGGTTCCTAAATCACTTAATCGATAGGGTATATATTCAACAATAACTGCAGCTTATCGATTACTGGAGCAGAGATTGTTTTATTTTTATTGGATCAAATCGTAGATACTGACTAGGTTTGCTGGGTGATTTCGGCGTAGGACATAGGTTTGCCATTATGATTAAATAACTGCTAAATCTATACTATATTTTTATCCTAATATCTTGGTATTAGGGTCAATAACACGAGTGCAGTATGGAGTGACTCCAACTAATGACCACTCAAAAGTTTAGCTTTTTAACTGCCGCTTGGTTTAACGGAGCAAAGAATTGCCCATCCTTAGAAGTAGCAAATCGAACTATAATTAATCAACTTATAATTTGGCATGTAAAATAAGCCTTATCCTTAACGGGTGCTAATATGTAGAATCAAATTAGCATTAGGCTTGCACTTTATCCTTGTAATTGCTCATAAAAAATGTTATTTTTTGTGATTCCAGTCGATTATTGTGCTGAAGATAAAATATTTAATAAATGATAGCATTATATTTTTAATAATCGAAAAGCAATCATATTTAGGTACTGGGTTTCTCCTCTTCGATTTTTTCTTCATCATTTAAAAGTGAAATTTATTGTGTTATTTCCTATAAAACAAGCTTATTTTAGTTCAACTTTTACTGTAGAAGATTCTTTTCGTGCTTTAAATGTTTATACATGATCTATAGATTGTCCCTAAATACACTGAATATTACTCTGTAAATTTACATGAATAGATGTCGTATATATCTTGAAAACCCTACACATACTGCAAAAAGTGCTCTTTCCAAAATCTAAAATGCTTTTGAGCAGTGGAAGGATGAAGTCTTTGGTGTCCTTCGAAATAGTAAGGATTTGTAAAATTCTATTTGTTTTTAATAAAATAGCTCCACAAACTCACAGTCTTTGTATCGATATTGTTGTTTTTTATTTACAACTCGCAATTACATATAAAATTGCCGTAGAGGTTGGTTTGAGAAAGCTCAGCTATCTATTGCAAATATCTATTGTTAAATTAGAAGTCAGTGGGATATTGATATAGCAATTGACTTACACAATCCAGAAATTGCAAAAATATTGGAGATTTCTATTATCCAGTCGGATTATTTACACCTTGACCCATCCTTAATGCAAACTGGTGACCAAATCGCATCCAGTCCTTTTCGATCAACACTTGAAATCCATTAATAGTTCTATAATAAGGATCTAGTAAAATTTCAGCAAGAGAGCACAACTGGGAAGTTCTATCCCAACCATCACTACAATGAACGAGTGCATTTGCTCCATGTGCTAGAGTATTAGCTATATTTGATGCTCCTTCGAGAATAAGAAAAACATAGTCGTACCACTCTGATTCAGCTAGAGCGATATAAAAGCGAGAATCATCTCCTTGCGCAGCTCTAAAAGTTTTAATATAGGACTCTCGGACTGCATGAATGTTGGGTATATTTAAGAACTCTACTTTGCAGTTGGGATAAAATTCCTCTGATTCGTATCCTTTTCCTGCAACCTTATTGCCAAATGCTGCCATCTTATTCCGTGCATCATATATCACACAGTTTGTATTCTGAGAAATATTTTCTTGATAAATATACAATTACCCTTTGGGTCTCCTTGTGGATTACCAATTAATCTAAGCATAAGCTCATCATCAGGAGAGCGGCTATTGCTGACACCCACTTTACTTTGACTGGACCTATACAGTCCTGAAAATTATTTAGAGTTCCAGTGATATAAAAATGTTAATGCGGGCATACGACTTCTGCTTCTAAACTTAGAACATCTCACCAAGCAATCGTAAGTGATTCTTGAAGGAACTATTATTTTTTCAGGGTAGGTTGGACAAATTTTGCCATCTCTGTTTTCAAGAATTTTATAGTTAGACCAAAAATCAGAGACTGGATCTTCAGTATGGGGCATTAGTTCCACCCCCATTCTTTTGAATTCTTCAATTAAATCATACATCTGCCACCCCTTCGAGGAGTATTAGAGTAACTTATTGGCCTCAAAGTGTTTGAAGGCAAAAAACTATCGTTTCACTCGAATGAAAGCGAATTTTTAAATGTGATCGTAAACCTTTTTCCACATTAACTCTGTATTAATCCTAAATTTAAACAATCTTCCATCTTTCAGACCGATGAGCAGCTTGAAATAATTCTCTTTATTGGTGTATTTATGTAACTTTTCAATTTTACCAAGAGGAAAATGAACTAGTTCGTTAGGCATTTTTAAGAATATTTGATAGTCGCTAAGAATGAAGGTGATTTATTCATACTGTCCATAAATGGTGCGCGACCTCACAAATTTGCTATCCACTAAAATGGGTATTTAACCCTCGAAGATTTCGTCCTTTTTAATACCCAGATCCTTCCAGCTCTCTTTTGCTTCTATTTTATCGTAGCTTACTAATAGAAAAGTTACCGAGTATCCCCTTATTATTAATCTTCATCTCTTTTTTTGGGACTGCTATCATTTACTCCAAAACTAACGACCTGAATCCTAATTGAAATACTCTGGGAGCTGCTGTCTTTGAGATTTCTTTGGAAGCATTTGGAGGTGGGATGCTGTTACTTTTGGAATTAAAGAAATTCTTGACGCTCTTAAAAAAGCCCTATCTCATAAATATATTAATGTCAAGATAACATAAGTTTCTACATAAATTCTGAGTAATTAAATTTACTTTGATTTAAAAACAACAGATGGACAATAAAATTGTTTGTAAAAAATAGGGCTGATATTCCTATTTCATAATATAATCATTGAATGTTTGAATATTTAATTTTTGAATAATTTCAATAAAAGGAAGATTGTTAATCTTATTAACTCTGTATAAATTTAAATTTTAACGAGCAAATGCTGGTCTGGGGAAGTAACTCTTATACTATTCAGGAAATAATAATCATCTGTTTCGCCATAATCACAAGAAGACGTACTCCTTGCCTCAAAAAATACCCATTAATCGCCAAATTGCTAAATGCGCTGCTGGCTATGACTACATTCTCATTTTACATTCTCAGCCCGGATCTCTTTCATGCTATTATCAAAACGCGTTTTATCAAATCACCGATTTCAAAAATGTAATCGCCTTTGCCACCACAGACAATATGATAGTAATTGTTAATTCTGATGGAACGGCTTGGATCATGGAGTTTAATGCAGAAAAGATAATGTCCGAAGAACTTTCAGCCTCCAAGATATCAATTCGCTAACATGTCTGCAATGTATTTATGAACTACGGGGATATATTTTTAGTATGTTAGTCGCAAAACATATTCCACCTCAAAAGGAATGAATGGTATGAAACAAAAACATATACTGACCCAACCTTAATAGAAGGCTTAGATGCTAAAAATGTGAAGACAGTTGCCCCATCAGTTCATTTTAATTATTTTTTGACGGATGATGGCCAATTATGGCAAAGTAGCAAAAAATAGCCTAATAAAGTTATTTCCTGCAAAGTATCTAAAAAATTTGTATCAATTGGAGCTGCTGATTATTTTGTGGGGATTTCTTAAAGCGGAAGATTGTATATTTGGGGCCAATACTATGATCGTCTTTATTAAAATCTGACTGAGTTTGGCAAATTGTCTCAAAATTTTAAAAGTGTTGCTGTGAGTAATTAGAATGGATTTGCAGTAACTTGCTCTGGATAGGCATGGATATGGGGGAAAAATGCAAACGGATAACTGGGTATTAGTGATTATGAACCTAGAATGAAACCTTTTCCCCTTATTACTCTATAAAAATAAAAGATAAAAGACATATTTGTTGGATAGGGCTATACTGTGTGCTTGATTTAAATTCAGCAAGGCCATAAAAAATGTGCGAAAAGCTATGCAGTCGAGCATATTATAGAGAAGAATATCTTAAAATCAAAACATAAAAAATACTTAAGCCGAGATGATTCATCACTTTCGATAAGCGAAAATAAATCAATTTGCAGATAAAAGTAAAATATACTAAAGCCCATTCGAACAGAGATGCTCAGAGAAAGCAGCAGCAAGTCAAAGAAAAATAAAATGGACAATAAAGAACCTCTGAAAGGAAGCCAAAAATATAAATCACCTTTAAATAGTTATAAGTCTGCCAACCATTAGAAATCTCCTTCCTGCCACAGCTTCAAATCTCCTATCAAAGAGCACAAAAGGTAAAAATCTCTTTCGAATGTGTCTCATAGTAAATTAAAGAGATAGATAAATTCAAAGGAGAAAAAGGATTTAAGTTCTGTCAAAGGAAAGACAAACAATTAACTCAGATAATTAGAATAATAGAATGTAAAACTCAAAAAGATTATTGCAATAAAGGATACAATAATTGAAGATATAACTTCAAAAATCCGAATGCTGGAGGACGCTATTGAGGACTATTAAAAGAATTTAACAGCGAGGGATCACTTAATGGAAGAGTATCAACGCAGATAAAAGGAGTACCAGGTTCATATTGACGAACTCTAAAAATCCATATAAACTTTGATCAAAGGCAAGAGTTAAAAACAGAATAGCGAGGAGTATTTTAGTACCATGTATAAAAATTTGAAAAATTAATTCAACAGTTAAAAGTAGTATTATTTTAAGAAAATTCGGGGATATGAGGAAGAGTTAAAGGCTGAAAGAGGTGAGTACAAATCCAAGATAAAACAATTAGAAGGTTAAGTTCTAACTTATCGAAGCAGAATCTAAATGAATTATCAGTAAAATAGTCAGCTCGAGTCCTTTTAAAACAGAAGCATCCTCAAAGATAAGAACAGCAATGAAAACATCACCCGTTCATCTAAAAAGGAATAGGATCGTCAAAAAATGGATCTAATGATATCTAAAATCGAGCAGAATAAAATAAGAATCGGCAAGTCTGCCACGAAGCTCATTGAAATGCTTGAAAAATGAATCTGATTGATCTTGCATTAGAATTAACATTTGATATGCAATCATTTGCCTTGCTGCTCCTTCTTTTTCGATAACAATTATATTGCCAATAAAACTATGGCTTTCTACGTTTTTTTCTCAATTTTCTGCATTTTTTTACTCAGGTGATTTTTTAAGTCAATGGTATTTTTCTTGGGGTAGATGTTAATTTTTCCGTCTTGATACAACGACTATAAATTAAGGGATTTCATTTTTTAGAGGATTTATTTTTCGATAAGCGAGCAGTCAGTGGAAATGGGAATTATTTAGCATGTTTCTTTGAGGAGTGCAGAGCTGGGGAAGTAATTTTGAAATTTCAAGGTTTGTGGTTCGGATGGAGGATTGCCTCTGTATGATTCAAGACCGAAGGGAAATTCAATTTTCTCCTGCATGGATGAATCTCTTATATTTATTATTAAAAATTACGAAAATGATATGGAAAAATAATGAGAAATGTCTCTGAAGAATATTAAATAGTACCTTCAATGGATACGATGATTTATTTGTATGGAAGGGAGTTAAAATTAATTTTTACATCAGGTAGTAATAAATAAATAAATTATCGATGAAGATTAATCGATGGGGAAATAAAAGAATTGCCCATACAAAAACACCAATAATGGAGACTTGTAAAGAATTTTGGAATCATCCATAGCTGGATGTTTCATTTTTTTACAAAATAAAAGGCAGTGTTAGATTGCTCGAGCCAAGTAGAGAAATGCAACGGAAATAAATAGAATAAGAACTTTTCGGGACAAGGTTCAGTATTTCTAAAAGACTTTAGGCATTATCAAAAAGTAGAATGAGGAAGAAAAGGAATAGCCTGACAGCGAGAGATAATTAGAGACCTTTTAATACCATTCAACTGGTATCTCACCGGGTCAATTCTCTCCACATTCCAAAGCCAAATTAGTCATAAGATATAGAACTTTCAAATATTAATAAGACAATAAGTGGCACTCGTATTGGAGCATTATCGTCGTTGCAAATCATGAAAAATTTAGACGAAGAAGAAAAGAAAAAGCAATAAAAATAACTTCTTAGTTATAATCAACATCCAAATCCTTTATAATCAGAATCCTATGAGTAAATTTTTTAAAAGTAGGGATAAAATTTTTCATTTATAAACAGCGCAAAAAACGTATATATTAGAAGCAATATAAAATTAAAACCAGCAAAGAAAGGCAAAAACAATGAAGAGCTTCTGCAAAGTATATTTGGAGGTTAGTAATTTTTATAAAAGCACAAAGAGTATCAAACGATACTCATGGAAAAAAGCACATACTATAAAAGTAAGAGATTGAGCCTTGATTATAAGAATGAGTGGAGAATATGATACTTTATGGGCAATATAATTTTAAAGTAATGATCATTTGAGGAATTCCTTTGTTGTCTCAACACTGTTTTATATGTCAACAACATTGTGCATGAAACTATTCATCATTAAAGAGGTTCTGTTGCGTTTGAGCACAAGTGAGTTTAGATATGACGACAAATTGGTTGTATCTTGAGTTAACTCATTTCTGATCTTTTGAAGTAAGTCATTCTTTCGTTCAATATTCATTTTAATTAAGTTCCTCTTGATATAAATAAAGTTCTGAAATACTATTAGTCTCTATAGATTCATAGAGTACAAAATTATTGCAAATTGTGTTAAATGTATTAAAAATAAGTCAAAATTTGAGATAATAAGATTGCATTGATTTCAATCACATTTATTTATGTTTCAACTCCTTCCAGTTTCCAGCTATTTTTTGAAACTGATCTGGCTGATAGGTGCCATTGTTGCATTATGCTTAATATTGTCGAGATGTAGTCGTGTCACAGTAAACTTCCCTATTGGCCTATCCCTTTTCTGTGCCGCTACTTCTAATATATGAATATTTGATTTGAGTTTGGGTGTCTTTTTAAAGTTTATCTCTGAATGCGCTCATTCCTCCTTTAATGGTCATATCACTTAATCCATAGGCTTCCTTAAATCTATAAAACAGTTAAAATTGAGCCCCATCTTATTTCTTCTGATATTTGGTGAGGTTTAATCTAAATTATTTAATAGTTACAAGTACTGCTCGTAGTCAATCACTTGCAGAGAATCGTAGTCAACTGTCATTATTCTATACTATGGATGCTTATTTGAATAGGTTGTTAAACTAGGAGCAATTAAAAAGGAATTCACCAAAACTGATTTGTTAGAAAAGGAGGGAAATAGACCAACATGATCTGTGTGGGTGTGTCCATAGAACTGACCTCTTATGATGTAGGAATAGCGATCAGTCAGTGCATTAAATCTCATTGACCAATCATTCATCGCTGACTTGGGAGAAATATGCCCAATGATATGAACGAATTGGCCTTTACTTTCAGATTATTTTAATTAATCCTCTATCCACTTTAGCATACCTCCTGGATCAGTAGGATCTCTCAGCAAAAACCAATTTTGATCATTTTGAGCTTGAGTATTCACTGAAATAATTTTTAAATTGTTAAACTCTGGCAGAGTAATACTGTAATAACCCTTGGTGCGAAGCATATCATAGGCTTTTTGATCTAGAAAATCTTTCCAGGCTTCTGCTAATCCATTAATCAGCATTTTTTCCCTTTCTCCCTCGTAGTCATATACATTAACAGGATAACTCTAATGATTTCCCATTGCTCCAATAACCTTTGCTTTGGTTGCTCTTTTTAACTTCTCACTCAGCATTATTGTAAAATTGAGATTATAGCTTTGTGTCTGCTGCCAAATATCATGTGGAGTATTGTCTCCAGTCCAATAAATAAGATCAATGTCTAATTTCGCTAATTCTTTCAGGAAAAGATGAAAGGTTTGAATAGGCAAATCACAGCTATTTAGACTACCCCAATAGCCTGCTGGAGAATCATTAGCCTCTTCCTAAGAAGCTTGCAGATGTTAACCATTTTCAATTTTCTTTATAATTTCTTTAAGATCTAATTTAAGAGTGACGTTTGACCTACAGCATACAGGTTCCGAACACTTAGCTGGTGCTCCAACTGTATAAAACAAGTCCGGATGCAAATCAGATATATGCACTATTTTTAATAATTTTTTATTGGTGGGCTGCTACCATTCCTTGCTCGGTTTTCCCTAAAGTATCTTTTTGACATCGTCATTTAAATTTCTTATATTATACTCCTTAGGACAGAATCTGAGGTTATGGCAAACAGAATGAGGATTGGAAAAATGTCGCCAGAGGGAGTTTATAATAGAATCCATCATTTAATTAACTGCTCCTTTGCAAATATTGTGATTTTGGAGGTGTTTTTTGGTGCAATAAGTAGTGCCAATTATATCCAAGATTTGCTAAATTGGTCGACGAGGGACAGTGTGCTGAATTTAATTGACCATGTCATGACAAATCAAGCAAACAGGATTTATTGCTTCCAATGAGGCGATTGCAGAAATTAGGGTTAGAGCGAACAAAAATGCGTTGAATTTATTCATCGATAATAATTATTGACAAATAAATAAGATGTATTTCAATATATAAAGGGCCATAAGTTTATTGATGTGTTAAAATACAAGCTGGAACTTTATTAATTACTAATTCAGGAAGTATTTGTATATAACTTTATAATTGTTGTGATAATATCATCGAGAATAAATTTATGAAGGATATCCTTAATAGTTCGAAATTAGATATCATCGAAAGGAGCTGGACTGCCGTCAATCCAAACAAGGAATATACCATTTCCATTCCCAAGGTCACATAATTTTTACGATTACTTTGCGAAGAACATGAAAAACTATAAACTCCATCAATATAAAATACAATTTAAAGAAAAGCAAAGCTAGACGAAAAGATACATAATTTTATACTGAAGTACATCTTGCAGAGATAGCTTAATGATGCGTCCTCCAAAAAATAGATGTGTTGTGTTAAATAAGAAACATATATGCTGGATCTAAAAGATTGCTTAGAGATTTGGAGATGGCTTCGTGAAGATGAAAACAGTAGCTCGAAGATAAATTCCTCGCATTACGATTAATTGATGTAATTGAACTAGTTTGAAATCGGGCAATCATCAGAGCCCTTTGAAATTAAAAAAAATGTGAATGAGAGCAATAAGAACAAGAAATTATTTTCATAACTTTTACTGGAAGAACAATAAACAGTAATTAAAAAATCTTTAGAAATGGCTCATATGTACTATCATCAATTTAAAATAATTTTTAATCACTATTGCAAATGTAATAGATAAAATGAGTATCCTAAAACACTTATATTTGACGAGGTTTATGAATCGTTAGAAAAGATGAATGTTAATCGGTTTATGGTGTTCTGCAGGGATTTTGACATTATTAAGATCATATAATTCAAGCGAAAGAACGAGCACAATGCTGAAATGAATAAATAGCTGTTGGTGCACATCTTTAAAAAGGGAGCACATCTTCAAAAATATTTGAATTTTGATGCTTTCTTATTATCTCTGGTTAACATTTCTCTCAAGATTCATTAAAACTTTGACCCTCGAAGTTACATGCATATTGAACTATTCTTAAACAGTCTCAAAGTTAAATATTACGAATAATTTGTAAAACGACTTGATTAAATAGGCATAAAGTACAGTCCTACTTAATTTCTAAACTGCTACAAAAATATATACAAAAAAATGCCTTCTAAAAATAGATAAGCCAAAAGTTCTATATTTAATAATCCCCATTTTGTGTAGCTTAAAAATTCAAATTAGATCATCAGAAAGCAGGAAAGCAAACCAAAATTAAAATAACTTAAAGGTTTGAATAAAAAAATGAGAACTGAAAGTCTTCCAAATATCCACTCAAAATTGATTGAACAGCAAGTGTCCCCTATTAAAAAACCAATTAAATAATTGCATCATAGGAAAGTATCGTTGCCAGTTTTGCCTGCTGCTTCTTAAAATCGTTTTTTTACTCCTATATAACATAATAATCATTTGAATGGTTTCAGCAAATATCTTGAGACCAAAGTTGGAGAATCGTCTTCAGTGTTCAAAAACAGAATCACTGGATATTCGAATATAAATAAAATAAAGAGCAGCCCATTTCATCAGCTAGACAATCCAGAAGGAATAACAAAATAATCTTTCCGATAATTTATTACTGATGCTAAAAATAAGATTGATAAAATTAAAATAACGAAAGATACGCCTAGTAGAGATGTGAAGCCCAATCCACCAATTTAAAATATTACACACCATTAGTCACAGACAAAGAACTAAAAAGCAAATGACTTTAACAGTATTAAGGAAGTTAATCCATTTTAGAATCATTAAATACCATAAAAACAAATATTCAATAATTCGATTGATACTCCTCATCCAGTCATTGAAAAAGAGAAATACAAATAAATTAAGCTCCCAATTATAAACCGGCGATAAACCTTTATAAAATTACAACCCGACAATAGTATTCTGTAAAGTCTGAAGGCTAAAATCGATCTGCGCGATGATGATGAATTGTTAAATAATCACTTGCTTAATGAATAGAAAAAGCAAAGATCAGTAAACTAGAGAATCATATAAGCCTTGAAAAAATGCTCATAATGATGGATGAGTTCGTTATTTTTTGTCAGATTTATTTGCCTAATTAATTTTGATCATTTAACTATCATTATAATAATTTCAAAGTCGATGGTGATTTTCGCATGCATGATCGCAGTCGAAAACGAGCAAAAACAAATCTGCATCGTCCACAGAGACTACTAAGTTTCAACCATAGGCTTATTGCTCAGAAATTAAGTCAAAAATTCTTTCAAATTTGTTGTGAGGGAGTCATTTCCATGCATTGCCCGCAACACTCGCAATACTGTTGTGCATGACGATAAAGTTTGCCATATTCAGATGTCAAACAAGCCAGTTATCGCATATGCCTTTGTAAATCAGGGGTACCCAGAGAGAGTTATTTTTGGATTTTTGAATAAAATTTTGGACATGTTCTTTGACCAGATGGGAGATAAATGGAGAAAGATAACAGGAGATGATAACTTAAATATTGAAGCCATCTCAGCGGAATTTAGAAGATACCAATAGCCTAAAAATGCTGATAAATTAACCAAAGCTCTTGATGAAGTGGAAGGGACCAAAATTATTCTGCATGACAGCGTAAAGAAGCTACTAGAACGACAAGGCGACTTAGATAAGCTAGTTGAAAAAAGTAAAGATCTTTCAGAAGGGGCAAAACAGTTTTATAAGACTTCCAAGAAAATGGACAAATCTTGTTGTCAGCTGATTTGAAGCTTTTTACAATGGCATTAAATTTGTTAATATTATTTTATTATGGCCGATTAGTATCAACTTGACTCTTCCCTTGATCCATATATCAACAAACTTAAAACTTATGGAGTACAAGTAAGCTAAAAGCTACAACCTGCATATTTCTACCTTAAAAATGGTCTGCCGTATCCAGGCTTATTGACTAAATAAAAAATTGAAGGAGACTAACCATTGGTTAAAATTCCCATAAATCTTTTGCTAACTTCTCATCAAGCGCTGAAAGAGCCATAGCTTGAAGAAATATATGGGAATAGCTTTTATAAAGAGGGGTTTATCTGGCAAGATCGTGTATTAGTGACCTATCTGCTTTTTATATTATCAACTAACAAGGAGTGCATTTGGTTGGACATGGCGAAACAATTTTCGAAACATATAGATATTGTAGCTTTCTGGTAAAAGTAATAAATTGAAGGGTTTGTAGATAAGACCTTAGAGAAGGCTGCCAATAAATAGCGTGACCATTTCTAAAAATAATGGAAAAGATTCGAATAACTGCAATAGATATACCCCTTGCTTGCCAATACTTAATGGTTTAACAAATAAAACTATCAATGGATCTATATTCATACTGTCAGCCGATGTTTTGGCTCTTTTTTAAATTCCAATTATTTTGTTCCCTATTGCTAGCTATTCAATCATAATTGTGTCGATGTTTCTTATACCTGCGAACCAACAAAAACAGTTACAACTAAAGAAGAAGATTAACTGTCAGAAGCCAGTGATTACAGTGAATAATATCTATCAGATGATGATTTCGATTATATGAGCATCAATAGCTATTCGATAAAATGGTGCAGCAAAATAAGCTATGATTTGAAAGACAAGTAATCAAAGGTTATTGAAAAACAGTTAAAATAGATCTATTAATGGATGGATAAATAATTAGAATGGCGAGGCTTTACTCTTATTTATCTCGGACAAATTATTGAAAAACTTAAAATATTATAAAATTAGTATAAAGCGGGAAGAAAAAAGTTCCAGTATACCGTTGAAAAAATAGAAGAAACGAAGCTTCGTGTTTATGCATATAGAAAATATCTTTTAGAGTTCTATAGAACTCAAGGTACTATTCGAATTATGAAGGTCGTATTTATCAAAGGATAAAAAATGAGTCGAGAGTTTAATTTAACTCGCCAAAAGAAGTCAATTGGGAGCATTTCTAAAAATCAAAAGAGTAGCCCAATAATTATACACATTTCATTATGGAAGCAAGATAAAAAGCTCATTTTAGGCAGAATTCGCAAATTTATTTTTCATATGGGAGGCTTTCAAATCGATCCCTTTTGGTCAGGTACGGTTTTAGCCTGTAAGATAATATCCACTAGCATGTATGGGTGAAATTTCCACTGAGAAAATATATTGAACCTTACCCTGACCTGTTTGATAAAATACAATCAAAAGGCTTAGCAGTTAATTATAAAATGAAAATTAAAGCATTTACTTTGACTTTATCCCCGATATTATTAATGAGAATGGTAAAATGGCAATTAACTCATCACTGCCTCGAGGATATATTCTTTGTTACTGACTTGGACAAATAAATCTAGGCCTTAGAAAGAGTGAAGTAGTTTTATTAACAATTTTTATTGAGATATTAAAACATCAATGAAAATTTATAGGACAAATAATTGAGTTATCACACTTACTTTGTGAGAGTATATAATGCCGGAAAAAAGAAAATTATCAAATATCAGTTGAAGCTATTGGATTATTCTATTTCTTTATTGCAAGGATTTAAAAATCATACGATCGATTTGAAGAATTATTAAATTTTGGAATAATTTAAAAAGCCGTTAAAGCACTATGTTAAAGGATTCAGAGGATTATTCACAATTTGAATTGGCTGATATTTTATTTCATAACTGTTCTTTTAATCATTTAAGTGATCTATAATAAGAATATATTTTATTGGAATATGATTTTCAAATATAAATATCATCTTAGTCAGTTTTTCTTATGAAATGAGCAGTGCTTGTGAATGGTGTATTGAGGCTGTTTGAAGTTGTTTCTTGGAAAAAAGGATTGTAAATTTACTGTCTAAAATGCTCATTGGGTGCATAGTTATCGGATAAAAATGGTGTATAATAATTTGGTGCGTCCTATAACAATTAAATAAATTAGGCATAGATTTGATTCCAGTTGAAAGTAAACATGATTATTATATATTCCTGATTTTGCTTTATCCTAGCATACATCTTGATTATGCTCTTAATTTGATATATTGACTTTGAATTGATCATCTATCTTATTGCTTGACTTAATTTTTATTATTATTAAATAGTCATGCTATTGCATCTCAAAAGCAAAGTTTTTAGGAGTTTATTCTCTTTTAGAGTCCCTTGATAGATAGAAATCGTAGTTTGCCCTTCATATTGGAAGTATATTAATATCTTTTATTACCATTTTAATTGTTGTATTTTCTCTAAATCTGCAAATGTTTTTAAATTGAGAGATTTATAACAATAATTTTGATTTAAAGGATAAAAAATAAGTTGAGACTCAGAGTTTAACATCTATAATTTATCTCGTGCTTTTATCTTTTAAGAATTGTTCATTTAATTAATTTAATTTTAGTTCATAAATCGTCTAAGAGTATTACGCGAGATATTATGCTATTAAAGTTCAGTATTAATGAGTAATACTGCAGAATATTGATTATGCTCTGTCTCTTGAATTGTATGTTTTTAAATTACGCTTCTAAATACTTATTATAGCCAAGGAGGCTGAAATTTGCATGCCAATAAAGCGTAAATTTATAAGAATTATGAGAGTTATGTATTGTTTTCGGTGAAATTATCAGATAATTAGAAACTATACACCAAACTTTTATCTATTAATTTTATATGAAATTTACAGATCGCAGACTATTTATTCACAATTACATTTCTTAAATACATTTCAATAAAATGAATAATATAATCGCCTTGCTTAATAGACCTTTTATTTTTATGATGATTCGAAATGCTAAACTTATTTAGGGCGGCTTTTTTACACAAATATAAATTCAACCATTTGGACTAACTTGATAACTATTAATATGTCTTCAGCTCAGATAAATCTTTATTCAACTTGCATTATATGATCTTTCTGTCAAATGGAGGGCAATATACTATTTTGTCCCATTAAATACTTGTGCAGTCGATAAGAATAAGATAATTAGCACAATAAAGGATATCCTGGTTGAGAAGGATATTATTTTACTTTGTTTTTATAAGATGTATTTGTGGTAGCATGATCGACTAAGTTTGGTCATAAATATTAATCAAGAAGCAAGCTTCACATTTCCAGATGATCTTCTTTTATAGCAATACGAGTGAATTATTTTTTAAAGAATCGATTTTGGTTGGAAAGTAAAGGCAATTTGTGCATACTATAAACTTTTTATTACTGTACATTCTGTCCTCGTTATTAAACTTGCAATGAGATTATATTGATTTATAATATAAATGTCCAAGATTGAATAAAACAATTACATAAACTAGATAAAATTAATTATGAAATCCCTGGAGAGGTCATACTTGATGAGCGATTGAACGGGATAATATATATCTTATTTTATAATGTGAATGCAGAATTTGCCTTCATTAGCAATTGATAAAGATAATAATAATAGTAAATGAAAGAAAAGAATAAGAAAGTTGGCCAATTTATCATCAAAATGGACGACTGTCTGGGACGTGGTGGATTTGCTACAACATACACAGCCTTTCGCGATAAAAATTATAACTAACGCTTTGCATGCAAAATAATCCAAAAGCAAGACATCGAAAAAGTTCTAAAGGCTGAACTTGCGTATTTTGTAAAGCGCGTGCAGTAATAATACAAAGCTCTTCAAAATTTAAAGCATCCCAATATCGTTAACTTTTTAGATATCGAGGAGACCAACAATAACCTGTATTTATTTTTTGAATACTGCGAAGAAGATTTGTAGAAATACATCCAAAATCATCAGTTCGATCGAAACTAAAAATAGATATTTTAATTCGCCAAGCAGATTATCTCTGGCTGCGCATATTTTACTGCCAAAGGGTTTTTACATAGAGATATAAAACCTGCCAATATACTTCTCAAAAATAAACAAGTCAAAATTGCAGATTTTGGATTGGCCACTCAGATTGTTGATGTTGAAAAAAGTGTTACCTTTGCGGGAACTCCGCAATATATGGCTCCGTAGATCCTGAAGTAGGCAGTAAAGATGAAAGAGATAGGAAAATGTGATGTCTGGAGTGTCGGGGTAACAATCTATTAGCTCTGTACTGGGCAGCTCCCTTTTGGAATATCTAAAAAAGATAAGTCAGATTAAAAGATCATGACAAAGATTTAAAAGTAAAAGATTGAAATGAACGGATCAATTCATCCTTTGCTGTAAAAACTAATTCGAGGAATGCTAGTGTACGAACCTAAGGATAGAATAA
>Ga0302186_10000391_pt1 | contig 39508 bp, 30 predicted proteins | sample II_Bog_E1_2_FD_198782 | JGI IMG/M metagenome (GOLD analysis project Ga0302186, IMG submission 198782) | Peat permafrost microbial communities from Stordalen Mire near Abisko, Sweden - II_Bog_E1_1 | ecosystem: Environmental > Terrestrial > Soil > Wetlands > Peat | place: Sweden: Abisko... | reverse complement strand
TATTAATAGAATTAAAATTATTAAAAAATGGATTAATAAAAATAAAGATTTACAAATAGACCCAGTTAATAATATATTATATAATAATATAGATACAGCTACTGATTATTTACAAAATATTAATGATAGTATTGTATTATCTGATAATAATATTTTTAATATTAAATTATTAAAAAAAAAAATTTTTTATTTATATAATAAATTATATAGAATCTTGTTTAACATTGATTTAAATTATGTGAACAATGAAATAGTTATTACTATAAAAAATAGATTAAAACAGTTTATTGATGATATTATTAATTTAAAAAAATCATTATTAATTAATGAATTATCTAAGTTAAATATTATTTATTTAAATTTTATAAAATTTAAATGTGATTATATAATACTTAAAAAAAAATTATATCAAAATTTATATTTAGATAATAAAAATACATTTATAAAGTATAATAACAATTTAGGAAATAAAGTAATAAATAAATATAAACAAATGCTTAATACTAAAAAACATATAGATATAAAGATAGCAGTATATGGTTATAAAAATAAAATTTTATACAATCATTTATCGATAAACATCACTGATAAATCATTACGTAAAAAATATTTACTTTATATTTATAAGTTTATACGTTTTTTTAATAATAATGGAGATCTTCTACTAAAATACTATAAATATAAAATGTCATCCATATTTACAATTGAAGATTTTTATAATTGGAATAGTTTTAATAAAGTATTAAAACTAATTTTAGTTGAAAAACATAGTAATGCTCGTTATTTAATAATAAATGATAAACTTATCTTACATTCAAGATCAGTTGGTTCTCTTGGATTTTTTAAAAAAGATAGACGTATGAAAAAATGGAGAAAAAAACTAGGTGAATATCTAACTTATTGGACAAGTAAAAAATTGAAAGAAAGTAAATATAACTATATACATATCTATACAAAAGGAAAGCGTAGAGTTGTAAAATTTTTATATTATAAATTAAAATATTATTTAAGAAAAAGATCTAGAAAAATACTAAAAATGCGTAGATATCAAATTAAACAAATTAAATATATACTTCGTACATTTAGACAAAATATGAAAAGTTATAATTTGATAAAAGCTATAAAAAATAAAAATATAAAAATAAAGAAAAAAATAATAATTGAAAAACGAATGAAGAAGATAAATAAAATGAATAAAATGAATAAAATATTAAAAAAACCAGTTATAAAAATAAAAAAAAAAATAAATAGTAAAAAAAAAATATTAAAAAAAAAAAAAATAAGTAATGTTTGGGTTGGTAAAAAAATAAAAAAAAAAAATAAAAAAAAAAAATTATTCAATAAAATAAAATATTTTATTGAAAGAATAGGAAAAAAAAAATATATAAATTAATGTATTAATATCTATTATAATTCGTTTTGTCTATAATAGATAACCTCCCCCATCTACTTATTTATATTTATATATTATTTATAATTAATAAAATATTATATAGTGGTGTCATCCTATAGGATGACACCACATGTATGGGAATATTTGTATAGTTGGGGATATTTTAATATTTCCTATAGCTCAGTGGTAGAGCAATCGCTTGATAAGCGAGAGGTCATAGGTTCAAATCCTATTAGGAAGATATTGCGCATAGCTCAGTGGTAGAGCAACTGCCTTTTAAGCAGTTGGCCATGGGTTCGATCCCCATTGCGCACAAATAAAATATATAAATGATATAATTTAATTCAATTCTATTTCGGTTTACTTACTTTATAAGTCTTTGTTGTTTAAAGAATAAAATAAAGAGAAATGCATCAGTGATCTAGAATATAATTGTGTGGATGGCGCAATTGGTAGCGTATCTGGTTTGGGACCAGAAGGTTATGGGTTCAAATCCCATTCCACAGATGGGAGTGTAGATTAACGGTAGATCGTCGGGCTCATGACCCGAAGACCATGGTTCGACTCCGTGCTCTCCCATTCGTATTCCAGTAGCTCACCGGCAGAGCATTGGTCTGAAAAACCTTGTGAAGTGGTTCAACTCCACTCTGGAACATTTAATAAAAAATAGGATTTTTAAATAGAAAATAAATTTAATATAATTTATTTTCGTGATATGTTGGGTTTGATTCTGGCTCGGAGTGAATGCTACCCTTTAAGAATAGGCCTTACACATGCAAGTTAATATAATAAAACATAGGTAAGCATGAATTTTAAAATTCTAGTTTTTTATTTTATAGCATACGGGTGCAGAGTATATGTTGATTTTTTACCTAACAAATAAGGTTTATAATTTCATGAGAATGAATTGAATACCTGTAGCTAAATGCTTAGCTTTATTAGATAAACACATAAAGTATTACAGTGGTTGTTGGTGAGGTAAAAGCTTACCAAGCCAGACATGCTTTGCTGAATCTGGAAGGATCCCCAGCCACATGAAAACTGAAACACGGTTTCAACTTCGCTTGAAGGCAGCAGTGTGGAATAGTGGGCAATGAACTTAATCGTTTGACCCCGCAATATTCATTGAGTGATGAAGGTGTAAACTGTAAAACTCTGCCCTAATTAATTATTATGAAAGTCTTTTAGGGCGAGCACCGGCTAATTCTCGTGCCAGCCGCCGCGGTAATACGGGTGGTGCAAGTGTTACTCCTCTTGACTAGGTGTAAAGGGTGCGTAGACAGAAAAGAAGGTTTTAATTTAACATAAAATGGATTTTTAACTTCTTATTTCTAGAGTTTTTGAGACGATAATGGAACTTCCTGCATTAGGGTTAAAATCCGTTTAAACTGGAGGGAACACCAAGGGCGAAAGCAATTATCGATTAAAAACTGACGTTGAGGCACGAAAGGATGGGGATCAAATGGGATTAGAGACCCCAGTAGTCCATCCTGTCAACAATGGGTGTTCGATATTTTTTATTAAAAAGTGTCGCAGCTAACGCATAAACATCCCACCTGGGAACTATGATCGCAAGATTGAAACCTAAAGAAACTGACGGAGACTAGTTACAAGCGGTGGAGCATGTGGTTTAATTTGATATATCGCAAGGAATCTTACCAATTTTTGTCATCATATTTAATAGAATGATTATTAAACATTCTTCTCTCTTTACTTTTGTAAAAGATGTCTAGTTATTTTTATTTTATAATAGATTGTAAATAATTTTAGAAAGATATGACAGGTGCTGCATGGTTGTCGTAGGTCCGTGTTGTGAAATGTCAGACTAATCTCGATAACGGACAAAACCCCAAATCATTTAGTTAATTAATAGGTGTATTATATTTTTTCTAAAGATATTTCTTATTCTAATAAAAGAGGAAGGTTGGGAGGACGTCAAATCATTACGGCCTTTATAGATTGGGCTACACATGTGCTACAAAGGTAAATACAAAAAGACGCAAGGATGCAAATCATAGCGGAACTTTAAATATTATCTCGGTTCGGATTATTTCCTGAAACTCGGAAACATGAAGGTGGAATCGCTAGTAATCGTAGACTAGTTCGCTACGGTGAACTCGTACCCTAGTCTTGTACATACCGCCCGTCACGTCTCAAAAACTACTGGTTCTCCATGACTATTTTTCTATGCTTTATAATAAAAATTTATGAAAAGTTTAGATAAACGACTAAGGGATTGGGAGGGATTGAGATGAAGTCGTAACATGGTAGTGGTAGGGGAACCTGCCGCTGGAACAACATTCACTGGAACTTATAATAAAAAACGTTGATATGTTAATTAAACTGCTCCGTATGGTTCGATATAGGTATAAAAATCCTTTTCACGTAAGTTAAATTTAATTATATATTAAAATTATTATTATTTTATTTTATACTTCATGTATTTAGCAAGCCTCTTATATATATTTGTATTTATTTAATTATTTCTCAAATTATCATATAATAATTTTGCAGGTTCGAGTAGCTCAGCGGTAGAGCAAATGACTGTTAATCATGAGGTCGTAGGTTCAAATCCTACCTCGAACGCGTTATATTAGACTAATTTAATAGAGTTAATAGCATCGACAACATAATTCGTTTTTTTATGCGAAAGTTACTTTCATAATTTATAAGTAAGTTAGTAATGTAAATATGCCACATACATGGGCTGGTAACTCAGTGGCAGAGTGTTGGTTTGTCATACCAAAAGTCGCGGTTTCGATTACCGTCCAGCTCATTTTTTTTTATTATATATTATCATAATACATCTCCGTAGTGGATATAGAAAACATATATATTATTAATGGATTTCTTGGCATTTAATATTATATAGTGGCGTAGCCAGTAATTAATCTTGATTTCTTCTTGGTAGACATAGATTATTATAAATAGATAAAGTGAATTGAATCATCTTAGTAGCTTTTAAATTTAAATGTAAATAGAGTATGAAAGTAGTGGCGAACGAAATTGTATAAGATTTATTGTGGAAAAAAAAAGAATAATAAGTTGGATAAATTTAACATAGTAGAGTGCAAGTCTCTTTTTCTTATATCCATGATAAATAAAAGTAAAATGAGATTTATATTTTATTTGAATATCATAGGGAGACCACTTCCTAAGTCTATTATTCTTAGATGACCGATAGTGAATAAGTATTGTGAGAGAAAGATGAAAAGAAAGACTGAAAACTTTTTAAAAGAATATGAAATTAATAATATGTAAGCATTTTTAATTTTAAACTTGTTTAGAATGAAATTATACCTTTTGCATAATGAGTCAGCGAGTATATATAAATAGCAAATGGCAACATTTGAAGAAATTGTTTAAAGTTATTTTTATATGACCCGAAGCCAGGTGATCTATCCGTGATCAGGTTAATTGAAGACCGAACTCGTATATGTTGCAGTATATTGGGATGAATTGCGGATAGGGGTGAAAGGCCAGTCAAACTTGGAATAGCTGGTTTTCTGCGAAATCTATTCAGGTAGAGTTTTTTTTGTAAAAATAAAGTGTTAAAGGACGATTTAACCAATGGGAGTTAGTAGCTTTACTGCGTTTAAGTAAGCTTTGAATAGTTTATTTTTTAGAAGAAAAAAATCGGACAGTGTATGACAAGGTACATAGTCAAAAGGGAAACAGCCCAGATTGTAAATTAAAGTCTTTAATTAGATGTTTAGTGAAAAATTACTAGCTTTTTGTCAGATTGCTCAGGATGTGGTCTTGGAAGCAGACATCTTCTAAGGAAAGCGTAAATGCTCACTGAGATAATAAAAGTAGGTTCTAAATGTAAAGAGGCTAAAACATTTTACTGAAATTGCAATAATAGGTAGCAGAATTTTCCGTGATTCATTAATATTCGTTATTAAATTTCGAATGGAGAACCCGGAATAAATCATGCTGATATGAGTAACGTGAAATAGTAATGAGAAATACTATCGCCGTAAACCTAAGGATTCATACTTAACAGATTATCTAAGTATGTTAAGTCGGTTCTAAGAAAAAAAGAAAATTCTTTTTTCGATGAAAATATTAAAAACCTGTGATTAATTTTTTATTTTTTATTGAATGATAAAAAACAAAGAAATTTAAATTATTCAAGAAATAAATCTGGAAAATCTGATCTTATTTAATGACTTTTAATAGACCGTTCTTAATCTGACACAAGTGGGTGGGTAGAGTATACTAAGGCGATTAAGGGAATAGTATCGAAGGAACTCGGCAAAATAACTTCGTAACTTCGGGAGAAGGAGTGTTCTTTAATATTTTCTGTAACTGGAAATAAAGAATGTAACAGAGCAGGAAGAAGCAACTGTTTATCAAAAACACAGGATTCTGCAAAAATTGTTTAAAGTATGTATTGAATCTGACACCTGTCCGGTGCTGGTAACGAAAATAAAAAAATAAATGTTTTTTTTATAACGCCCAGTAAACGACGGTCCTATACCTGAGGATCTTAATAGTAGCGAAATTCCTTGTCATTTAATTGATGACGTGCATGAATGGTGTAATGACTTCTTTACTGTCTCCGGTACTAACTTAGTGAAATTGAAGGTTCTGTGCAAATGCAGAGTACTAACAGTTAGACGGAAAGACCCCATGAACCTTTACTATATTCATATTTTATTTATATCTAATGGATGTGTAGGATAGATAAGAGAAGTATATCTTCATATAGATGTTCGTTGCTCTATATCATCTATTAATAAGTTTGATATAACATTGTTAGTTCTATTTTTTAATAATGTGAGTAGTTTAGTAATTAAGTATTGATACAATTTAATTGATTTTTTTTATTAAACTGAATAATCGTATGCTGGTTTTGTTAAACTAAATTCATTCTTGTAATATTATTCTTCCATTACTATAATTTAATTGAAATAGAATAAAATGAAATTATTTTTATTGTGTATATAATATGAGTGGTAGTTTTACTGGGGCGGTGGTCACCTAAATTGTAACGGTGATGTGCAAAGGTAAATTTCATCAATCTAAAATATTGATTGAGTGTTTAATGGCTAAAATTTACTTGACTGACTAATTAACGTATTTATCAGAAACATTAGTTTGCCATAGTGATCCGATAATTTTGTGTGGAATTATTATCGCTAAACGGATAAAAGGTACTCTGGGGATAACAGGCTTATAATCTCCAAGAGTTCGTATCTACGTGATTGTTTGGCACCTCGATGTCGGCTTATCGCATCCTGGAGCTGTAAGTGGTTCCAAGGGTTCAGCTGTTCGCTGATGAAAGCGGTACATGAGCTGGGTTCAGAACGTCGTGAGACAGTTCGGTCCCTATCTGCTGTTAGATTAAGAAAAAAAGATCCAACTGTGAGCTAGTACGAAAGGACTGAAACCAGCATACCTATTATGAACTTGTTATTTTCTCAAAGTAGGCAAGGTAGTTAAGTATGGGATAATAATTGCTGAATGCATATAGGAGAAGAAGTATCTGGTCTTATTTTTCTAAAAGAAGAGTTTGTTATTCTAATTTATTAAATAGTTTAGTGTTTTTTCGACGTTACAATTCATATTTATTAATAATTACTCTTAAATTTTTCTTTATTGATTGTACTACAATAAAATAATTTTTATTTTATTTTTAGAAAACACTGACATCAAGTGTTTTTTTAATTTTACCTGTTTTCTTATAATTTTATTATATTTTTTATCGTATATAAATATGTCGGATTATTTAATTTATTACTTGAATTATATTATGAATTTTAGTATTTATTTAGCTCTTTTTGTATTTTTATTATTAACAATTGCATTAACCACGTTATTAGAACGAAAAGTGATGGGTAGTGTACAGAGGAGAAGAGGACCAAATATAGCTGGTTTTTTTGGATTTTTACAACCAATTGCAGATGGTTTAAAATTATTTCTTAAGGAAATAATTATTCCAACTAATGCAAATCTTTTTTTATATTTAATTGCTCCAGTATTTACTCTATTTAGTAGTATATTGTTATGGTTAGTTATTCCATTTAATACAACGGTAGCGCTACTTGATACTCCAAATTCAATGTTATTTTTGCTTGCAGTATCTTCTTTAGCTGTATATGGCATTATTTTTTCAGGTTGGGCTAGTAATAGTAAATATGCGTTCCTTGGAGGATTACGTTCAAGTGCTCAAATGATTTCATATGAGGTATGTATTTCTTTTGTATGGCTTATTGTAAGTTTATTAGGTGAATCTTTAAATTTATGTGATATAATAAAAAAACAGGAAGAATCAAGTTGGTTTGTTTATCCATTATTTCCATTGTGGATTATTTTTTTTATAATTGTCTTGGCAGAAACAAATAGGGCGCCATTTGATTTACCAGAAGCAGAAGCGGAATTAGTAGCTGGTTATAATGTGGAGTATTCCTCTATAGCATTTGCTTTATTTTTTCTTGGTGAATATGCTAATATGGGTTTAATGAGTACGTTATGCACTTTATTTTTTCTTGGTGGATGGTTACCTATTATACCAGTAATTTTATCTCCATATATATGGTTTGGTTTAAAAGTTACATTTCATCTTGTTATTTTTATATGGGTACGTGCTACTTTACCGCGATACAGATATGATCAACTAATGAAATTGGGATGGAAAAAAATAATGCCATTAACTATTATCTTGGTTTTATTAAGTGTACTCATTGTATTTTTTATTAAAAGTAATGTTGTTACACTTCCATTTGATTTTTTTTCATTTTTATTTTTTATATATTTATTTTCTATTATATTTCAGATTTATTTTAGTATCGTTATTTTTTATCATAGTATGGTAATATTGAGGTATGTAATAAATAAAGCTACGCTTACTTTTTTAGCAAAAAATTACACAATAGATGATAGAAAGGTATTTTATGGAAATTAAAAAAATAATTGATTGTAGTGATTATTTATACGAAATAAAAGAGCAATTTGAGATAGAAACAGAGCAACGTAGTAAAAATATATTTTACTCAACCTATCTATTTAATAAATTAGTTTCTTTATGTACCCGTAAGGGAAAGAAAAAAATGGCAAGAAAGCAAGTAGTTGATGCATTTAAAATAGTAAAACAGTTTTTTCGTTTAAATGCAATTTTTTTTATTAAAATAGCTGTATTACAGATGGAACCATTTGTTTTTTTACATAAAATACCAAGAGGAAATAAAGAAATTATTTATCCACGTATCTTACCAACTCAAACACGTATACATAATGCGCTTTATTTAATTGTAAAACAATCATTTGAAACATATTCCAGATATTATCATATATCACTTGCTCATACTATTATAGATAATTGTATGTCTAATAATATTTATAATACTAGAGTAAGAGATGCTATTGAAGTAGCTGAGTTAAATAAAAGAAATATTAAATATATTAGAAAGGAGAAGGGAAAACAAATATTATCTAAAATAAGACGATATGAGAGATTCAAATTATTTAAAAAAATAAAAGTATGGAAATGATTTTTATTAATAATAAACCAATTCAAATAACTAATTGGGATTATACTATTTTACAGATAAGTGAGCACGTTGGTATTAGCATACCACGTTTCTGTTATCATGAAAAATTATCTATTGCTGGAAATTGCCGTATGTGTATGGTGGAGATAAAAAATATTTCAAAACCTGTAATAGCATGTGCAACAAGTATAACAAAAGATATGTATATTTTTACTAATTCCGAACTTGTAAAAATAGCGAGAGAAAATGTATTAGAGTTATTATTAATAAATCATCCTTTAGATTGTCCAATACGTGATCAAGGCGGTGAATGTGATCCACAAGACCAAAGTATTATTTTTGGAACAGATCGTGGTAGGTTTATTGAAAGTAAACGTTCTGTTGAAGACAAAGAACTAGGTCCTATAGTAAAAACAATAATGACTCGTTGTATACATTGTACTAGATGTGTTCGTTATGCCGAAGAAGTGGCAGGAAATCCAATTTTAGGAACTATGGGAAGGGGTAAGGATATGGAAATTGGTACTTATGTGGAAACTTCGTTTGATAGTGAAATTATTGGTAATATAGTGGATTTATGTCCAGTTGGAGCATCAACATCTAAACCTTATGCTTTTAAGGCGCGTTCATGGGAATTACAGAGTAGTGATTGTTTCGATATTTTTGATAGTTTAGGTAGTTTTATAAGAATAGATGCGAAAGGTAATGAAGTAATGAGGGTATTACCTAGAAAAAATGATTTATTAAACGAGGAGTGGATAACTGATAAAGTTCGTTTTTTTTATGAAGGAGCTAGTATTAATAGATTATTATTTCCAGTTATTAATAGGAGTAGACTAATTCATTGCAGTATTGAATTTGCTTTTAATTTTTATATATATTTATATAATAAAGCAAAATTAAATTCTTTTAGTTCAATGGTTACTATTTTACAAGATAATTTAGATTTAACGGATATACTTCATTACCGTATTTTCAACGATTCATTAGGAATTTATACTTATTTTAATAGAGCAATTAGTAAAAGGATGTCTTCAGATTTAAGAAAAAGTTGGTTATTAAATAAAAATATTGTATCTTTTAGTAATACAGTACATTTTTTATTTATGAATGTAAATCTAAAGTATGAGTGTTCTGTTCTTAATGCTATATTATTTAGAAGTGTGTTTCAGCATGAATTTGATGTACAACATAAACGTGTTTATTATATTGGTAATTATTTTAAAAATACTTTTCCTATTATTCATGTAGGACTAACAAATAACACAAGTATGAATATTCAAGTAGGTAAGTCTTTTTTGTGTTTCCATCTATATTTAAACGACATTACTTTTGTGGATAGTTCCAATTTTCCAATGTTTAATTTTTCGGCAGAAGACTATGTAAATACTTTTAATATTTTTTCGCCTAGTAATATAAGTACCTCTTATATTGCGAGTACAAGTGGTGAATTAAATAGCCTTGAACTAGGTCTATGTTTTGATTTTCCAGAAGAAAAAAATTATAGTTTTTTACATCTTATTGGTAATGATTCCGTAACATTTTTACCAAATTCTGAAATTAAAATTTATTCTGGTCATCATTTACCTGAGCAGTTAATTTTTGATTTATACTTACCAACAGCTTGTTTTTATGAAATACCAAAACATAACATCAGTTCTCTTTGGTTAAATAATCAATTAGATTTAAACTCTTTTTCAGATAAAACTATTAATGTACCAGGTGAAGTATATGATAATATTACTATAATTAAGGTTCTTATTGATTTAGCTATTGGTAGTTCTGCTAATTTTAATGTACAATTTATTAAATTAATTGATTTAGTTTGTTATATTTCTAATAAGTCTGGTATACATTATTTTAATAATATTTCATTTAATGAATCTATTGTATTACAACCTCAATGGAATGCTTCTATTTTCTATCAATCCGATTCTTATAGTAAAAATAGTAAGACTTTATATTCTGCGTATAAAAATCATTTAAACCATTTATTATATTAATAAAATGTTATTATTAACAATAATATTTTTATATTTTGTTCGTTGCTTGTAATTCTATATTTTTTTAAATTTATGATTAACTTAACAACCTTATTGCAAAAACGAAGAAAATTTACCGATACTTCAACTATTGAATATTGGGAGAATTATGTAAAAATGGATACTAAATTTGTTCGTGATAGAAGATATTATCATTATTATAATGAAATACCTTATACACGTTGGCCGATTTATATATGTACTGCATTATTTTATGTAATGTTTTATGGTGTTCTTGCATTCAATAAATATGAATATGCTACTATTATAGCATTGTCTTCTTTAGTGACTATGATTTTTTGGGTAGCAATGTGGTTTGCCGATTTAATAAATGAATCATTAATTTTTGGTAAATATAATCGTAAGTTAAGAAGTGTAATAGTTGCTGGTTTTATGATTTTTTTAAGTAGTGAGGTTCTATTATTTGGTGGTTTTTTTTGGGCTTTTTTTGATAGATTTTTTCATGTTCCAGCAGTTACAGGTGGTACTTCTATTCCAATGGGATTAGAAATACTTATTTGGTATAAAAAACCATTATACGCAACATTAATTTTATTATTTTCTGCTATCGTTTTTAATGGTGCAAGTTATTGTATGAAGTGGGGAAGTTGGACCTATGCTGTTGCATATAGTTCATTTGGCTTGTTTTTAGGATATATTTTTCTTTTTATTCAAGTAAGTGAGTATCAACATTTGGCTTTTAGTATGAGTGATGGTGTATATGGCTCATGTTTTTATTTATTAACAGGTTTCCATGGATTTCATGTACTTGTTGGTATGGTTTTTCTTAATATTCAACATGAGCGACTTGTTTCATGGCATTTTTCAAGAGAAAGACACTTAGGTTATTCACTAGCTATGATATATTGGCATTTTGTAGATATTGTCTGGATATTTTTATTTATTTTTGTATATGTGTTTAATAATATAGGATTTCAAAATTTTATTATTGTATAACTAATGTTTATTTTTTTTTATCTATCGGCTTTACTTAGCTCTATATTTATGATTATTAGTTTAAATCCAATAAATGCTGTTTTATTTTTAATAAGTTCTTTTCTTTCTGTGGCGATGATTTTTCTAATGTGGAATATTGAATTTTTTGCTCTTATCTTTATTATCATTTATGTTGGTGCTATTGCTGTTCTATTCTTATTTATTGTTATGATGATAAATGTAAAAAAGATAGAGAAGGATAATACAACATATTTAACAATTGGTAGTGTTATTTTAATAATATTTTTTTTCCAGTTAATTACTTTAATTTATCATTCTTATTTTGAAAATGCTAATGATTATTTTTTTTCAAATTATTTTTTTTTTAATGAAGTAAATAATATTGATGAAGTGTCAAGAATAAATGTTATTAAAGATTTAGGTATTATATTGTTTTTAATACGACCATTTCCATTAATACTATCAAGTATGATTTTACTTGTGGCTATGATTTCTAGTATATATTTAACAAATCAAAAAAGAGGTTTTTCTATGAAAAAACAATTTAATCAGTTATCCAGAAGTAATCAGATTATTAATGTGGTTATCAATGAATCCTAGAAAATTAAAAAAAAAATTGGTTTCATATATTAAATTTAAGGAATTGGCAAAATCAATCAAACTTGTTGCTTTATCGCAACTTAATAATTTAAAAAAAAAAATAAGTTCAAGAGGTATTCCTTTAAGTAGTGTTATACCATTCTATGAAAATAAAGAATATAGTTTAGAATATTCAAAATGTTTAGTTATTCCTATAGGTGTTGATAAGAGTCGTTGTGGTCCACATAATGGTAATATATTTAAACGTACTGAAAAATTAATTGATAGTTTATTGGATAATAATAAATTAGTAAATTTATTCACAATTGGTAATAGAACTAAGGATTATTTTAAAAAATATTATTCGAACTATCTAATAACAAATGCATATAATGTTGAAAAAGAACCACTTTCTCTTACAACAAGTTTTATTATCGCAGAAAAAATACTATCTCGCAATTATGATCGTATCTTTTTTATTTTTAACAGATATTATACGCCTTTTTTACAAAAAACAACAATTTATGAAGTTGTGGGTTTAAGTGGTTTTCATAGAATAGCTCTTAATTTAAATCAATCAAGAAAAATATTTTCAGGTGAAGATTTTTATCATTTCGTTAATAAATTAGATAGTGAAACATTACAGAATATTTTGAATGATGTATATTTTCATAGCTTCTCAATGGTATTGTTAGATGCGTTAGAAGAAAATGAATATAGTAGTTTAGGAGCAAGAGTCACAGCAATGGATAACAGTACAACAAATGCTGCAAAAATGATTGAGACCATGAGTTTATTATATAATAAAGCAAGACAAGCTAGTACTACAAATGAATTAATTGAAATCGTTTCTGCTGCTAATTTCGTATAATGTCTAATTTTAAATTTATTTTTATCTTAATTTTTTTTTCAAGTTATCTTTTAAATTATACGAGTTTTTTATATACAGAATCTTTTATATTATTTTTAGCCTTCACTACAGTATTTATATATGCTTTACAAAAAACATCTTATAGAATTAGTTATTCAAAAGATGATTTTAAATGGAATGAAGTTATATTATTTTATATTGCTTTAAAAAATTGGAATAGGGCTTTAATAAGAGATAGAAGTGTAAAAATATTTAATTATTTAGTTTTAGTACTACAAATTAAAAAATATGAAATAATTTGGTTAAAAAAAAATATTAATAAATTGGAAGCACGAGATAGTATTTATTTATATTCTATAGCTTTAAAAAGATTAAATATTTTAAAACAATTTAAAAAATTAAACATATACTCAAATCCTATTAATTATTTTTCCTTTAGTATCTAGTAATATTAAGCATAAGCATAGTAGTTTATATAAAAGGGGGCTCGTTTTTATTTGGTTGGTTGTATAAATGTAATTCTGGAAGCCTAATTACATTTTTAATTAATTTTTTGTATATTTAATTTATGTTATCTGAATTCAAAATGATTGGTGCAGGTATTGCTACAGTTGCTTTAGCTGGTGTTGGTGTTGGTATTGGTTATATTTTTGGAAGTTTACTTGATGCTATTTCTAGAAATCCAAGTATAACAAGAGCTTTATCTAATTATGCTATTTTAGGTTTTGCATTAACAGAAGCTATTGCTTTATTTACAATTATGATTGTTTTTTTAATTTTATATTAATATGCCACAACTAGATTTTATAATTTTTAGTACACAAACTTCTTTTGTTTTTTTATTTTGGTTAGGATATTTTGTTTTTTTAAAAACAATTTTGCCTCTTGTAAGTATGGAAATGAAAATGAAACAAAAAAGATTACTTCGTAATTTACTTTGGTTCAAATCTAATCTACAAAAAACTTTATTTTTTCGTTTACCATTTGGTAAATTGTTAGTAAAGACGAGAGGTGTATTAAATTGTATTGATTTTATTTTTTCCAAAAAACAGGTGTTTTTTGGAATATACCAACCAGATTTATTATTTGTGAAACATAAAAATAAAAGTAAAAATAATTAATGTTTTCTAAGGTAAATAACTTTATTTTTATTGATTTTGTTGGGTCTAAAATTTATTCTTATCTTGTAAAGTACCCTACTCCTATTAATCTAACGTATATGTGGGGATTTGGTAGTATGGCTGGTTTGTTTCTTGTTATTCAAATTTTAAGTGGTTTTTTTTTAACGATGTTTTATGTTCCTCATGTTGATTATGCATTTAACAGTATTGAGCACATTATGAGAGATGTTAATTATGGGTGGTTAATACGTTATATACATCCAAATGGAGCATCATTTTTTTTTTTTGTAATATATATCCATATTTTAAAAGGACTTTATTATGGTTCATATCAATATCCAAGGCATATTGTATGGTTTAGCGGTATAATAATTTATATATTAATGATGGGTACTGCATTTTTAGGATATGTATTGCCTTGGGGTCAAATGAGTTATTGGGCTGCTACAGTTATTACAAATATGGTTACAGTTATTCCGTATGTTGGAAAAGATGTTGTATATTGGGTTTGGGGTGGCTTTGCTATTAACAATGCGACACTCGCTAGATTTTTTAGTTTACATTATTTATTACCATTTGTTATTGCTGTACTTGCTATATATCATATTCTTCAGTTACATAAAATGGGTAGTGGTAATGAATTAGGAATAAGAGTTAATGTTTATAATAAAATATCTTTTTTTCCTTATTTTATTATTAAGGATGTATTTGGTATTACATTATTATTATTTTTATATTGTTTTTTTTTATTTTTTTTACCAGAAAAATTAGGACATAGTGATAACTACATAATGGCGAATCCATTAGTAACACCAAGCCATATAGTACCAGAATGGTATTTTCTTCCATTTTATGGAATATTAAGATCTATACTTGATAAAACATATGGTATTATTATAATGTTTGTTTCAATGTTAATTTTATTTTTTTTACCAATTCTTGATAAAAATATTATTAGAACTAAAACTTTTAAATTTGCTCATCGTATTTTATTTTGGGTATTTGTTTTTAATTTTATATTTCTTGGCTATTTAGGTAGTCAAGCTCCAATATCGCCGTATATTGAGCTTGGTGTTATTAGTGCTCATATACATTTATTGTATTTTGTGCTATTCATTCCAATAATTTCATTATTTGATTATTTAGTACGTTCTATTAGAATGAAATAATTATATAATGTATAATATTTATTATAATAATGCTATCTTAATATTAAGTTTTTTATTATAAATATTTGTGGGATTTATATTTACTACTTACATTAAAGTCTAGTTGATTGATAATAATAATTATATTTATAATGATTTTTTTTGGTTATTCTTTTATATTAATGGAATTTATAAGAGGTATGTTTTTTGTTATTAAAAATGTATTTACACGTAAAGTTACTTTAAATTATCCATTTGAAAAAGGATCCTTGAGTGCAAGATTTAGAGGTGAACATGTTTTACGAAGATACTCTGATGGTGAAGAACGCTGTATTGCATGTAAACTATGTGAGGTTATATGTCCAGCTTTAGCTATAACAATTGATGCTGAAATTCAACCAAATGGTAGTAGACAGACCACTCGTTACGATATAGATATGACCAAATGTATTTATTGTGGATTATGTCAGGAAGCTTGTCCTGTTGATGCTACAGTAGAAGGTCCAAATTTTGAATATTCTACTTTTACTCATGATGAATTATTATATGATAAATCTAAATTATTAGAGAATGGTGATAGATGGGAAACTGAAATTTTTTCTAATTTAAATAAAGAATCAATGTATCGATAATATGGAATATTATTATTCAAATTATAATAGCTTTTTTTTTTATACGTTAGTAAGTTTTATTATTTGTATTATTATTTTGATTGTTTGCTATCTAATTTCAGGTAATAATTTATATTATGAAAAATCATCTGGTTATGAATGTGGTTTCGATCCATTCAGTGATGCACGTGAACCTTTTTATGTTAAATTTTATTTAATTGCTATTCTATTTATTATTTTTGATGTAGAAGTTGTTTTTTTTTTTCCATGGATTTTTTCAATTATTCAAATTTCTTATTATGGTCTATTAGTTATGTATATATTTTTAGTAATTTTAGGTATAGGTTTTATTTATGAATGGAAAAAAGGTAGTCTTGATTGGGATTAGCATGATATTATCAATATTATTATCTATTTTTCTTTTTATATTAGGCATTGCTGGTATATTGTTAAGTAGAAAAAATATTATATTGATAATAATGTCTTTAGAGTTATTACTACTATCATGTAATTATAATTACATCTTATATTCATTATATCTTGATGATTTAATGGGACAAGTTTTTTCCTTATTAATTTTATCGGTTGGTGCAAGTGAATCAGCAATTGGATTAGCTTTAGTAATAAGCTACTATCGTACATATAAGTATATCTAATGTATATATTACCAATATTTTTAACATTAATAAGTTTTATTTTTAGTTTTTTTTTTGGACGTTTTATTAATAATTTTTATAGTGGTATATTAACTAGTTTTTCGGTATTATTTAGTTTTATATTAAGTTTATTTATATTTTATGAAGTTGTTTTGTGTAAATCTCCAACACTTGTATACTGTGGTTCATGGATAACTATGGGTATTTTTGATGTTCAATGGACTTTTTTTTATGACAGTTTAACTGCCATTATGTTAATTGTCATATTGAGTATTTCAACTTGTGCTCATTTTTATTCTGTAGAATATATGCTTTCTGATCCTCATCAAATTAAATTTATGTCATATTTATCACTATTTACGTTTTTTATGTTATTACTTGTAACATCAAGCAATTTTATTATATTATTTATGGGATGGGAAGGTGTTGGTATTAGCAGTTATTTATTAATTAATTTTTGGCATACAAGAATGAGTGCTAATAAATCTGCAATAATGGCTATGTTTGTTAATAAAATTGGTGATATAAGTTTATTACTTGGATTTACATTAATTTTCATTATTTTCCATACATTTGATTTTTCTATATTTATTTTATCAATCATTTCAACATTTGATTATATATTATTATTTGATGATATTATATTTGTATTGAATTGTATTGGTATTTTTTTTATTATTGGTGCAGTTGGTAAATCAGCTCAACTTGGTTTACATACATGGTTACCAGAAGCAACGGAAGGGCCAACACCGGTTAGTTCTTTAATTCACGCAGCAACAACGGTAACTGCTGGTATTTTTTTAATAATAAGAACAAATTTTTTATTTCAAATAGTAAATGATTTATTTATTGTAATAATTGCATTAGGTAGTTTAACTGCATTTGTTGGCTCTACTATTGGTACTTTTCAATCGGATATAAAAAAAATAATTGCTTATTCTACTTGTAGTCAGTTAGGGTATATGTTTTTATCTAGTGGTTTGATGGGCTATAGTTTTAGTTTATATCATTTAACAAATCATGCTTTTTTTAAAGCGTTATTATTTTTAGTGGCAGGCTATATTATTCATGCAATTAGTAATGAACAAGATATACGAAGATTAGGTGGTTTATTATTTATTTTACCATTCGCGTATATTGGTTTAACAATTGGAAGTTTATCTTTACTTGGATTTCCTTTTTATTCAGGCTTTTTTTCAAAAGAAAAAATTATTGAATTATTTTATAGTTTTCATACTTATAATTTCGTTACGGAATATTTAATAAATTCTTTATTTTTTTTTCAAATGCTTGCTAATTTAGCAGTTACATTTACTGTATTATATAGTGTAAAAGTTATTATTTATGTTTTTTATTATTCTTATCAAAATAATAAAAATACATTATTAAATTTACATTATTCTTCTATTTTTACAATAATTCCACTATTTATTTTATGTATTTTAAGTATAATCAGTGGTTATTTGTTAGAAGATATGATGGTTGGTTTTTCAACAAATATATGGAATTTATCAATATTTTTTCATAAATATATTAACAATATAAATTATTTCGAATATAATTTATTAAGCAGTAAATTACCAATTTATTCAATTCTTTATTTTATTATTTTATTTATTTTATTATTTTATATAAAGACAAGTATTTTATTTAATATTAAAATTTATTCAACATGGCTAAATTTTATATATTTATTTTTAAATAAAAAGTATCTTGTATTAAATAAAAATATTTTTTATTTAGTAATTAATTATTTTTTTATTTTTTCTTATAAATCGATGTATGCTTTTTTTGATAAAGGAATTATAGAATGGTTTGGTCCTTTTGGTATTTCAAACATTGTGAATAAAATGATATTAAGTAGCTTAAAAACTCAAACAGGTATGATTTATCATTATTTCGGATTTATGGTTATAAGTATAATTTTATTAATTTTACTTCTTTTTTTTATCTTATAGTTTTAATTATGTTCGCATTAACTAATTTATTTATAACTTTTTTTTTATTGTTATTTATTATATTTAACATACTCTGGTTAATACTTGATCCATTATATGGTGGTTTTCAATTTTCTACACTTTTAGAGTTTACGAATTTATCTATTAGGATAGGTATTGATTCAATTTCATTTTTTTTTTTATATCTTACGGTATTACTTATATCACTATGTTTATTATTTTCTTCTATTTCAAGGGTATCATTTGAGCAAAAAATAAATAATATGTTTTTAATTTTTTTTATAGGTATATTATTACTTGTGGTTTTTTACGTACTTGATTATTTATTATTTTATATAAGTTTTGAAGCAATTCTTGTTCCTTTTTTTGTTTATATTGGAATAGCTGGTTATAGAGTTAGACGTATTCATGCTGCATATTTATTTTTTTTTTATACATTAGTTGGAAGTTTTTTTACATTAATTTCAATTTTTATATTTTATTCTCAAATAGGATCTACTGATATTGAAATTTTATATAACATGGAATTTTATTCTACAAGAAGCTTTATATTATGGTTTGCATTATTCATTACATTTTCCATAAAAATTCCAATGTTTCCTTTCCACATCTGGTTACCTGAGGCACATGTAGAGGCACCAACTGAGGGTTCTGTACTATTAGCTGGTTTATTATTAAAACTGGGTACTTATGGTTTTTTACGTTTTTTATTTCCATTATTTACAGAACAAAATTATTATTTTTCTCCGTTAGTAGTAATGTTATCAGGTATAGGTATAGCTTATACCTCCATGAGTACATTAAGGCAAATAGATATTAAAAGAATTGTAGCATATTCCTCTATTGCACATATGAATATGTGTATGGTTGGTTTATTTTCATTTAATGAAATTGCATTTTCAGGTAGTATTTTTTTGATGATTGCACATGGTGTAGTTTCTGGTGGTTTATTTTTTATCATAGGGATGATTTATAATAGGTTTAATACTAAAATAATTCATTATTTCAGTGGGGTAGTTCATTATATGCCTATACTAAGTTTTTTTTTTTTAATGCTTATATTGGGAAATATTGGAATGCCTGGAACTAGTAATTTTATTGGTGAATTATTAATTCTTTGTGGTCTTATGTATTCAAATAATGGTATTGCAATAATTTGTTCAATTATTGGTATTTTTTTATGTACAATTTATTCAATGTGGATGTATAATAAAATAATATTTTTATTGCCTCGTTTTTATTATTTAGTTGTTTTTGATTTATTTTTTTTTGAAATTATTATTTTGATAACTTTAGTTTTTTTAATGGTGTATTTAGGTATTCAGCCTAATTGTGTTAATAATTATTTATCTCATAGTATATTTTATCATTATTCTGAACTATTTAGTATATATACTAAATAATAATGTAAGTTTGTATTTAAAATTTCTAAATGAATTTATTATAAAATAATTTAAATATGATAGGAATAGCTTAATAAAAGCCCGAAATGTAATTTTTTTGTTATGTCATTTTTGACTTCCTATCTATACTAGATAATATATATTAATATTAATTTTTATGGCCGTACCTAAACACAGAATAAGTTTAACTCGTAAAAAAAAAAAATATAAAATTAACAAATTTTTTATTAATAGGTCTTTTGTATTTAATGAAATTGAAATTTATATGAAATTACGAAGTAATGCATTAAATATGCCATATTATCTAATGAATACAGTATCAAAGTCGTTTAGAATTAAATAATAATGTTTTATTTGTATAATTATTTTTTTTCTGATATTTATTTTTTTTGTAGCTTTTTTATTTTATTTATAGTTAGTATTTTTTTAAATTTATCAAAATCAAAAAATTTTCCAAATATATATTTATTAACTTGTTTTTTTATTTTTATTTTTAGTTTGAATATAATTATAATGGATAATTATAATTATTTTGATAATTTGAATTCATATGATTTATATAAGAATGATATGGAAATAATTGTAAAATGGATTTTTTTAATATTAACGATCTTATTTTTTATATATTCGTATTCTTATACAAAAAAAATGAAATTTAATCTGTTTGAATATTCTTTAACTATATACTTTATTTCTTTAAGTTTTAATTTCTTTATTTCCACTACTGATTTATTAAGTTTTTACTTATTACTAGAAATTCAAAGTTTATGTTTTTATATGCTAACATCGTTCAATAAGCATAATCAATACTCTGTAGAATCTGGTTTAAAGTATTTTATATTAAGTTCATTTTCATCTGTATGTTTATTGTTTGGTTATACTTTTATTTATGGTATTACGGGATCATTAAACTTTTATGATATTTTTCTATTTTTATCTAGTATTAGTAATGATATTAATTTTTCATATAGTTATTTTTTAATCAATATATTAATATTAGTAGCTTTTTTATTTAAATTATATGTAGCTCCATTTCATATATGGGTAGGTGATATTTATCAAGGTGCTCCTACTATGACTACAGCTTATTTTGGTACTATTACTTCTTTTCCATTATTTTATGTATTTATTAAATTTTATATTAGTTTTTTTTATTGGATACAGCCTTTTTTTATTTTAATTTTATCTATTTTAAGTATTACTTCAATGATTTTAGGTTTAGTTGGTGCTTTGTATCAAAAAAAAATCAAACGATTAATTGCTTATAGTAGTGTTAGTAATATTGGTTATTTAATGATTGGTTTTATTCAAGAAAGTCCTCAAATTCTATCTTATAGTATCACTTATTTTTTATTATATATATTTAATATTACTGGTTTTTTTTTAGTTTTTTTAAATTTATATATTTCAAAATTTAATTTTTTTTTAGAGCGATTTACTTTATTAGCTGGTATTATTAATAAAAATAAAGTATTAACTTTTAGTATTGTAATATTATTTTTTACAGCTGCTGGTATACCACCATTTTCTCTATTTTTAACTAAAATTTTAATATTAACAGGTTTATCATATAATTTTTATTCAATAATATTATTTATATTTATATTTTCTGCTATTTTAAGCAGTTTTTATTATTTACGAATTATAAAGATAATGAGTTTTAACGTAAAAGAAAAATGGATTCATTTTTCTAATATTAATTTTGTTAATTATTTAATTCTTATTTATATAATATTAATTAGTTCCATATTTTGGTATCAAAGTTCTAAATTACTAATACTTGGTGATTATATTTTAATGTCATTAATTTAATAATATAGTATAGCATTATAGTTTTTTCATTTTCATTTTCATAATGTTTAACTTCGATACATATAATATTAATCGCTTGTGTTATAATAGATAAATATCTTAATACTCATATAATACGTGACTTTAAATCCATTTGAACAATTTCAAATACAAAATCATTTTGAGTTATATTACTTTAATAGTGTATTTCTTATTACAAATACAATAGTTGTTTGTTTTTTCATAATTATTTTATTTAAATGTATGCATTTAGTGTTATCGTTTCGTATCAAAAAATTTACACAAAGTATTTTATTAAGTATTTTTAAATCTTTATATAATTTTATATATAATTTAGTAAATTCCTATTTACCATTTGAAGGAAGAATATATTTTCCATTTTTTTTATATTTATTTATATTTATATGTATAAATAATTTAATTGGTATTTTACCATATTCATTTACAACCACTAGTCATTTATCAATTACTTTCACATTAAGTTTTGTAGTTTGGTATGGTTGTGTAATTATTGGTTTTTCTGAAAATGGACTAAGATTTTTTTCAGTATTTCTACCAAGAGGTATTCCTTTTATTCTAGTTCCTTTTTTAGTAGGAATAGAGTTAATTTCATATATTTTTAGGAGTGTTTCTTTAGCGTTACGACTTTTTGCAAATATTGTAGCTGGTCATATATTACTTGATACATTAGCTATATTTATTCATAAAATGTTATTTCCGTCTATGATTACTTTTGTTAAAATAATTATTTCTATTATACCATATATTATGTGTATAGTACTTATATTATTTGAATGTGTTGTGGCATTATTACAAGGATATATTTTTGTTGTACTATCAAGTATTTATCTTAAAGATACTTATTCTGCGCAGAGTCATTAAACATGAAAACTAATAAAAAAATTGATTTATTTACTATTTATAGAGAAAAAATACCACTTAGAACATTTTTTTATGAAAGTCCTGCAAGTTATTTTTATTATGCTGCATTGTGTATCTACATAGTAGTTATTATACTTAGTTATATCCTACCTGGTTATCATTTTAATACTATAGATTGTGGTTTTGAAAATATACTTTCAACATTTAAATACTTACAATTAATATTTGGCTACGGAGATTTTAGTCAACGTATTCATCTAAGTGTACATATTATACTGCAAATTAATTTAGTGTGTTGGTCTCTTTATATTACTGCATATTTTTATTTACTTTCATTTATATATTTTAAAATAGTAGATCTATCTATTAAGTATAAAACACTGGAAGAATCTTTCTATGAAGAATTTAAAACTTTTTTTTTAATAAATGTTTTCATATTTTTTTGTATAATATATCATTGCTCTCAATTGTATGAGATAATATTTAATAATAATATGGATAGTGAAGCTCATTCTCGTATGACTGAATATATTAATTATAGCTCAAATAAAAATTTATATTTTTATTTAGAAACTATAAATTTACCAAATACCTCTACATTTTCTAGTATTTTTAACTATCCAAAATTAACAGTTGATTTATATAATTTTTTAACAGATATTTTTCCAGAAAATACTTATAATTTATTTACATCATTTTTTTTTGCTAACTTTATTATCGGTGTTCTTAGTATAGCAATATATAGTGTATTTCTGGGAGTAATTTATTGTTTAATGTTATATATATATTTTGAGGAACGTTATTTGTCACTTAAAAACTTTGCAACTTTTAAGAAACGAGTTCTTGAAAGATGGTTTTGGACAACTAATCATAAAAGAATTGGTATTCTTTATATATATTTTGGTATTTTTAATGGTTTTTTAGCTATTTTACTTTCTATGTTGATGAGATTAGAGTTAACATTTCCTGGCGATCAAGTATTATTTGGTGAATATCAATTTTATAATATGCTAACAACAATGCATGGAATTTTAATGTTATTCGTAGTTGTGATGCCTATTTTATTTGGAGGATTTGGAAATTATTTTGCTCCTATTTTAATAGGAGCTCCTGACATGGCATTTCCAAGATTAAATAATTTTAGTTTTTGGATGTTACCTCCTTCTACTTTATTGGCTATTATTGCAACATTTGTTGATGGGGGTCCAGGTACTGGATGGACTTTATATCCACCTTTATCAAGTTTACAAAGTCATTCTGGATTGTCAATAGATTTTTTAATACTTAGTTTTCATCTTGCAGGTACATCAAGTATAATAGCAGGTATTAATTTTATTCGTACAATAATGTATTTCAAATCTGAATCTATGTATATGAAAGATGTTCCATTGTTTGCATGGTCTATTTTAGTAACTAGTTTTTTAGTTGTTTTAGCAATGCCTGTTTTAGCTGCAGCTATAACCTTATTGTTATTTGATAGAAATTTCAATACTAGTTTTTATGATCCTTCAGGTGGTGGGGATCTTGTTTTATACCAACATTTATTTTGGTTTTTTGGTCATCCTGAAGTGTATATTTTAGTTGTCCCAGGTTTTGGTATTATTAGTCACGTTGTGGCTACTTTTTCTCAAAAACGTATTTTTGGTCAAATACCTATGATTGCTGCAATGATATTAACTGGTGTTATTGGTTTTATTGTATGGGCACATCATATGTATACAAGTGGTATTGATACTAATACAAAAGCTTATTTTACAAGTGCTACAATGGTAATTGCTATACCAACTGGTATAAAAATATTTAATTGGTTAGCAACAATGTGGGGAGGTAGTATTTGGTTCTATACTCCAATGTTATTTAGTGTTGGTTTTATTTTATTATTTACTTTAGGTGGTTTAACAGGTATAATATTATCAAATGCAGGAATAGATATCTCATTGCATGATACCTATTATGTAGTAGCTCATTTTCACTATGTTTTATCAATGGGAGCAGTTTTTGCAATTTATGCCGGTTTTTATTATTGGATAGGTAAAATGACTGGTTTTCAATATCCAGAATATTTAGGTAGGGTTCATTTTTGGACAACTTTTATTGGTGTAAATTTAACTTTTTTTCCAATGCATTTTTTAGGATTATCTGGAATGCCAAGAAGAATACCAGACTATCCCGATATGTATCAAAGATGGAATACATTTATTAGTTTTGGTGCTTTTATTTCGTTTTTTTCTATTATTTTATGGTTTTATATAATTTATAGAACATTAGTTGATAGAGTACCATGTCCACGAAATCCTTGGATTTTTTCCAATACACAACAATTAATTTCAAGAATGAATTTTATTAATAACGAAGTTAAACAATTAAAATCAGTGGAAGCAATTAAGTCTTCCTCTGTATTAAAAAACATATTTAATACCAATGAATTAGATTCAATAAAAATGGATTTTATTGAAAGACATATTTTATTTAATTTTATAGCAATTACACAGGTGGTTTTAGATGAAAAAGATATAAAAACAACGAGTTTAGAGTGGACCTTACCGTCTCCTCCTCCAGCCCATACTTTTGCTGTTGCACCTAAAATAATAACTACAGCTAAACACTATAGAGATTATAGATGGGGTGCTGTTGAAAAAACAAATAAATATCGTAAATTTCCTCTAATGAGTGGGGTTAGATTATTTATGTACAATAAAAAATTAAATCACCCTGTTCATGTTTTTTATCAACCACAGTTTCCAAATATTTTTTTGTTGAATAAATCTAAATAAATATAAAAAATAAATAATTATTTATTTTTTATTATAATAATAAATGCCCTTTCGTCTAGTGGTTAGGACAATGCCCTTTCAAGGCATTAACATGGGTTCAAATCTCATAAGGGTCATAAAATAGGGAAGATTGCTGAGTGGACAAAGGCGATGGACTGTAAATCCATTATCGTATGATTTCGTAGGTTCGAATCCTACTCTTCCCATACTCACTTGGTGGAATGGTAGACACGACAGTCTTAAAAACTGTTGACATTAGTCATATGGGTTCAAGTCCCATAGTGAGCATAAACGATGTAGTTCAACGGTAGAATACTGGCCTCATAATCCAGGGGTTGTGGGTTCAATTCCCATCATCGTCATGTTTTTATTTTTCAATATTCTATGGTCATGGAGGAATGGTAGACTCACCGGATTTAGAACCCGGTTTTTGTGGGTTCAAGTCCCACTGACCACACTAATTTAATATATTAAAATATTATTCAGTGATGTAAATATAGTACGCATAGCTCAGTGGTAGAGCGTTCCGCTCATAACGGATCGGTCATAGGTTCAAATCCTATTGCGTACACTGCATGGGGTATAGCCAAGTGGTAAGGCAGAAGTTTTTGGTGCTTCCATACATAGGTTCGATTCCTATTACCCCAATTGTTATTTTTTTATAAATTGTAGTTATGACATTTTCATATAAACATATTCGTCAAGAATATAGTAATGTAGAGGATAATTTGTTGATAAATCTTGTTCAGTATTCACGTAGATTATTACGAGCAAATGCTGCTAATTTACCTTCTTCCGTATCATTTAGTTCTTTTTCTTCTCATAGTAATTTTAATAAAATTACTTTTAAATCCAGATATATGGCTAATATAATTGGTAGTTTTATATATAGTGTTATACTATTTCAGCGTGTTTCTGCTCATTTATTAAAAATTATTAAACGTATAGTAAAAATTAGAAAATTTAAAAAAAGTATTGATATAAAAACATACAATAGAAAAAGTGAATTAATTTTTTTTAAAAAAATTAAACATATAGTTTTATTTTTTAAATGGAAGTGTAAAAAAAGAATTAGAAAAAAAAGATATTTATTGTGGAAGTCTTTTTATCAAATACCATCTTCCTTTTGGAGTATTTCTAAAAAAAAAAGAATTAAATCATTTATATGGAGATTATTCAATCGTAGTGGAAAATATAGTAATATTAATAAAAAAAAAAAATATAATTTATTTTTTTTAAGTTATAATAGAATATCAAATATAGTATATAAAATATTGAGTAGAAAAAGATTTTCCAGAAAAAAATGGTTTATGATTAAGGAAAAAAATAAAAAAACAAATAAAATTTTTAATAAAAATGTAAGTCGACTATGGTTACGTAGATACACTGATAACATTATTAGTAATAAATTAATAAATACAGAAATGCCAATTATTAATATGAGATATAGAATAACGGTCAGTGATTTATATTCTACTTTTATTAATAATTTTAAAATAGTTTCAAATATATTTAATGTAATTAATTTTCCATCTTTTTTTTTAAATTATTGTTATTTTCATTATTTTAGATTACTTAATAATAAATATAAATATGATAGATCTGATTTAAATATATCAAAACTATTCTATTTTTTTTTATCAAGTATTTGTAAAAATAGAAATAAAATGGATTTAATTAGAATAAGTATTCTTAAGAAACCAATTCGTTTTTCTATAGTGTCGCATAATTCTTTTTTTATTAGATTAAATGGATGGTTTAGTAATTTTTATTTGGATAGAGATTTAAATATGTATTTTATTGTAAATCGTTTTTTATTTAGAATATATCCTAATAGTACATATAATTATATTCATTTTAGTTTTAAATATAGTTTTTTTATTTTTTTTTATATAAAGCAAAATAAAAAAAATCTAAATGACACATCTTATATTAATTTTCAAATTAAAATATTTAATAAAAAAGCATCAAAATTAATAATTTTAGTTAATAATAATATTATTCCGCATATTAGGTATTTTCAGAATATACATAGATCAAAATCATGGACTCGTTCTTGTTTCTATCCATATGTGTCAAATAGAATAAAATCCATAAAATTAGATTTAAAAAACCATCCAAGTAATAAAATATTAAAAATTAAACAAATATTTAGTTATAAAAAATTATTTTTTTTAGATATTGTAAAAAATATTATAAAAAATAATGTTTTAAATAACTCATTATCGATAAATAAAATAGGTAAAACTAAAAATAATTATAGTAATTACTATATTAATAGAAAAAATAAATTTTATAATTTTAAAACTAAGAAAAGATTTAGTAAATTACGACATATAGGTATTAAAAAAAAGATTAAATATTTTAATAACAATCATATACTATTTGGTAACATTAAGGAACATGATCAGTTTTTATTAAATTATTACTTATATTCATTTATTAATAAGGTCTCTAAAAAATTGTATAAATTTAATAATATTAAAAAAAAAATAAAACCTTTGATTTTTAATAGAGTAAAACATAGAAAAAAATTTAATTATGTATTTTTCCATAATAAATATGTTTTTAGTAAAAATGTATTTATTTTAAAAAAACAATATTTTAATAATTGGAAATACTATAAAACTTACAAAAATTTAAATAGTGATCAAAGTATTGATGATAAAACTAGCAAAAATGTATTGACAAATAATATTTTTGTTAATAAATTAAAGTTTTTGAAAACAATAAGCAAAAATAGATTATGTAAATTAGATAAAATATTATTTAATCTTTATATTTCAAATAGCAGTTATAATTATTATCTAAAAAACGAACGTTACTTTTTTATAGAAAAATTATGGAATAATCGTAAGTGGTTAAATACATTAAAAAAAATAGATAGTGATATATTATCTATTAATATTGCACCTCGTTTTATTAGTAAAGTTAAATTTGTTAATAAATTTTACTGTCTTGATATTGTTAGTAAAGAACTAGTATTAGAATACTATTTAAGATTACATTCCAATAATATTTTTGATGAATTTGAACGTAATTTTTCTGGAATAGGTCCTCTTTCTTTTTATCATAATAAAACATATGATGTTGATAATATCAAGATGGGTTATAATATACTCCTTAATTTATTTTTTAATTCAAAATTTATTTATCCACAATTATTATTTATACAAACATTTGATTTTTTAAATGTACTAATTATTTTACTCTTTTTACCATCAATTAAATATCATAAAATAGATAGTATTAATCAGTTTTTAACAGTAAATAAATTTAATTACATTCAATATAAAAAGTATATTTTAAATCGTAATTAATTTTAAAAAATATAATTAATAATAAGATATTTTTTAAAATTAAATGTGGTTTTACATACCATAGTAATGATAACAATAGTAAGATGATAACTATAGATATATTAAATTGATCTACCTATTTTTAAATACTTAAATTGATTGATTATTTATTTATACTTTTTAAAATGTTGATTGTATTTTTAAGATTTGGAATATCATGCATATCATATTCATAATAATGTTTACTTTTCATAACATGAACAAATTTATTTTTTCGAATTTTAAAGAATTAGTTTTTTTTTCAATTTATATATTTATTATTGCATTCATATTTATGTTTTATAAAGACTCAATTGATTTTGCTACATTTATGGGATTTCCAAAACCAGCAAATGAAACAATGTTTAGTATTATTTCATTATTAAGCGAAATGACAATTTTATTAACATTTATATTATTTGGAGTATTAATAACTCTTGCTTATATAATAGACGTATATAATGCAGAAAATAATCCTTTTCCACGGCATTTTGAAAAAACAGTAGAATCAACATTAGATGTGTTATTTGTAGTTTTTCCAACAGGTGTAATTATATATTTATTAATTCCATCGCTTGGTTTTATATTTAATAATGAAACATCTGTTGATACAGTATTTGATCTTGATGTTGTTGGGCACCAATGGTATTGGTCTTATGAATATAATTTATCAATTGGTATAACATTATATGATTTAATTTCCGATGAAAATACTTTATTTAATAAGATTGAATTTGATAGTTTATTGGATCAAGAATCAAGTATAAATAGATTATTACAAGTGGATAAAAGAATTATTATTCCTGTACATACATTTATAAAGGCTAATGTAACATCACATGATGTTATTCATTCATGGGCAGTACCGCAATTAGGAATTAAATATGATGCAATTCCTGGAAGATTAATAAGCTTTATCCTTTACAGTAACGTTGTTGGTATATTTTATGGACAATGTAGTGAATTATGTGGTGTTAATCATGCATTTATGCCTATTTGTATACAATCGGTTGAAAATGATATTTTTTTAGATTGGATTTTATTGTCGATAAATATTAATCCATCTAAAATTATTTTAGATTCTATCTTTAATATTGATGTAATGCAAACGTTATTACAAATGGATTAAAATTTTAATATAATAATATTTTAATATTGAATGTAAATAACTGCAAAATGATAGTCACAATGGTATCTAATAATATTTAATTATTAGTTTTTTATATTAAAATGGATTATAATCCACAATTTATTAAACAAACAAGTGGTAAAATCATTTCAATTCAAGATAATATTATTCTTGCGAGTGGTTTAAATAATGCATTTTTAGGAGAAGTGGTTAAATTTAAAACTCCTGGAAGTGAAATAATTGGTCAAGTATTAAATCTTGAAAAAAATTTAGTTCGAATTGTTATTATAAAAGGAAAACAATCTGAAATTGAGTCAGGTGATAGTATTCATAGAACATTTCAAGATGCTAAGACAAGAGTTGGTTTTGGTGTTTTAGGTAAATTAATATCTCCTCTTGGAGATATTATTAATGAAGAAGACTATGAAAAAAAAAATATAATTTATTCTGAATTAATGGAAATGAATTATTCCCCAGTAGAAAGAGGTGCACCTGGTATTATTGAAAGAGAAACTGTAAAAATTCCTTTTTTAACAGGTATAAATGCTGTTGATTGTTTTATACCAATTGGGTGTGGTCAACGGGAATTAATTATTGGTGATCACAGTACGGGTAAAACAAGTTTTGCTATTACTGCTATTATTAATCAAAAAAAATTAAATAATAAATTAAATCATCAATGGAGAATTGCTGAGAATAAAATTATGGATGAGGAGGATAATTCACAAGGTGTTTCATTATTATATAAACATGCTGGATTAGTACCATGTATTTATGTCGGTATCGGTCAAAAAAGATCTGAAATTGCAAGGATAAAAAAATTATTAGAAATAACGAATGCACTTGAATTTACAACAATTGTTTTTACAAGTAGTGATGAACCTGCTAGTATTCAATTTACAGCTCCGTATGCTGGGTGTACAATAGGTGAATGGTCTAGAGATAGTGGATATAAAGCAGTTGCAATATATGATGATTTATCTCAACATGCAGTTGCTTATAGACAAATGTCATTATCATTAAGAAGACCTCCAGGTAGAGAAGCTTATCCAGGTGATGTATTTTATGTTCATTCAAGATTATCAGAAAGGGCAGCTCAGTTACATAGAAATTTAGGTGGTGGAAGTTTAACTGCTCTTCCAATTATTGAGACAAGAGGAGGTGATATTTCTGCATATATACCAACAAATGTAATTTCTATTACAGATGGACAAATATTTTTATCATCTGATTTATCTAATAAAGGTGTTAGACCAGCAATAAATATTGGATTATCTGTTAGTAGAGTGGGTAGTAGTGCTCAAACACCTTTAATGCGAGAATTATCAAGAAAATTAAAAGGAAATTACGCTTTTTATAGTAATTATAAAGGTGTTGATAAATTAGGAGGTGACGTTGATCCAATTATTTTATCATATATTCAAAGAGGTGTTCGTATTGATGAATTTTTTAAACAAGCTCTATATGAGCCTTTTACTTATATAAAACAAGTAATTGGTGTTTATTGTTTAATTTCTGGATTAGTTGATACTATTGAAAGTAAATATATTGAAATTTTTTTTAATTTATTATTTTCTAACGAATTTGCTGAAAAATATATAAAACCAGCATATTATCATTTTATTAGTGAAACAAATGATTTAGAATCTTGGTTATATAGTAATTTAATGGAACATTCTGATTTTATTAATGAAGAAATTCATGGATGGTGCCAAGCGACTGCTGAATATTTTGTTAATGAACTTCAACCAAGATTAGCTCGTGATAAAAATAATGTTTTATTTAATTCCTTAAAATCGTGGAGTAATAAAGAAATTTAATTTACATTTATTTATATTTTTTATTTTCTATAATATAATATTATAATTATTTCATGAAGCTATTAGATATATAATGTATAATTGTTAATGTAATTAATTATGTCTCTCGTTTCAAATCCAAATCCAACTCGTTTAGGTATATATAAAAGCTGGTTTTCAAATTGGTATGAAAATAATCCTGTATATTCTTCTTTAATTTATACTGATATTTATGTCAATGAATTTTTGAATGGTATATATTATAAATTGAAAATGCCTTCATCAATACCTATGATACGTGATTTAGGTTATAGTACAACGATGATTAATATTAATTCTTTTTTATTTTTGAAAAAATTTAGACGTAGAAAATTTTTAAGTTTATATGCGTTTAACAATGTAATAAAGATTAAATATAGAAAAATATTGTTGTTATTTAAAAAGACATTAAAAAATGTCAAAATAATTAAAAATATATATCCTAATAATAAAAGATGTTATATATTATTATCTTTATTTATAGATTGTGATAAATATATAAATTATAGTAAAACTTTTAATAAAAATTATATAACTAATGATAGTAATTCAAAATGGTTACATAATATTAATTATAGGTTATATAATAATAAAAATAGAAAAGTAAAAAAGAAGGTATCATCGTATATAAAAAAAAATATATTATTATATAATAAATATTTAAATGATAAATATTTTTTAAATAATAATATATTAAAAAATAAAATTAAAAGTATTATTAACTATATTTATAAATATAAACATGATTATAATAACTCATTATATTTAGATATGATTAAAAAATATAAAATGAAAAGAAAGTTACAGGTATATAAATATAAATGTAAAATAAAAAGATTTGATAAATTTCGAGTTAGTAATAAGAGAAGAAAATTGAGTAGACGTAGAATTAATAATAGAAAAATTTATTATGATTTTTTAAATTTAAAAAATCATAATAAATTTAAGAAAATTTATTCTATATCAGAAAAAAAAAGAAATAAATTTATTAATATTAATAAATTTATTTCTTTTTTTCAGTGGCTATTGTTAAAATTAGTATTATGGTTTAATTACATTAGTATTCAAAGTTTTTACATTTTTTATATAGCAAATTATAAATATATTTTAGGAAAAAAAATTCAATTTTTTGATATATTTTACAATAATAGAGTATTTTATAATATAAAGAAAATTTGTGCCATATCACTATCATTATTAATTAATAATAGTACTTCGTCCTTTTTAAAAGTAAATAAAAATTACATATTAGGTAATTTTTTATTAGATGGTATAAAAACAATATCTTCGTATATTAAAACTGATTATTTTAATTATAGTCGTATAAAAAGCTATTATAGATTACGTAAAAGACAAATAAGAAATAAAAAAAGAAAAGAATATGAATTTAAATATAATCCAAGAATATTAATACTTCATTTTCGATTATTATCTGAAACGACAAAATGGTTAAAAATATATTTTAGTTCGTTATTTAATAAACAATTGAATTTAAAAATAAATGCAACTCTTATAAAGTATTTAGATAAACCTGTATTATTTATTAATAAATATAATAAACATCATTTTAATAGGCTTGATGATACTAAATTATTGAGCGATTATATTAAACTAATGATGAAGTATGAATATAGAAACCCAACAATAATGAAAAAAATTGTAAAAATACATAGTAGTCAACGATATAAATGTAGAAAACGTACGTATTTTTTGATGAATAAATTATTCAATTTAAAAAAAAGAATTAATATTAAATTGAATAATTTTAAAAAAAAATTTAATTTTTTTTTTTTTAATTATAAAGTATATATTAGTAAACGCGAAAATTATATTTTGTTTTCCACAAAAAAAGAAAACAAATACTATAGGAGTAAATATAAAAATATTTATAAAATTAATAAAAATAAAAAAAAAATTAATAATAATGTAGTAAGTATTGTTGGTAATAATTTATTAAATAATAGTCAACTATATAGAAATAATAATTTATTTATAAAAATAAGAAATAAAATAAAATTAAATTTAAATAATTTAACTATAAAAAATTTGAAAATATTAAGTAACAATAAGGATAATAAAGAATTAAAAAAATATTATATAAGTTCTTTAGATAATTGGAGATTCAAATTTCGTGATTTGGCTTATAAACGATATCCTTTAATTGGAATACGAATTGAATGTAATGGGCCTACTAGAAAAGGTAGAAGAACACAAATTCATTTATATAATGAGTGGGTAGATTTTTATAGATTACCTGGTAAAATGCCTCTTGTTACAATAATGTCAGATGTATCTTATTGGCAAACTTATGGGCTAACTCAACGTGCTTCAATTGGTATTAAGTTATGGATGTATTTTCATTCACCACACTATAGTGAAAATGTAAAAAAATTATTGAATAAGGAATAATATGATAACAATTAAAACATATGTAAATGTGTCTGATTCATCTGGGGCTAGAATTGGCGAATGTATTAAAGTATTACGTTCTAAATATTATCATGCAAAATTAGCTGATCAAATCATTATTGCGGTAAAAGTAGCATTGGATGATAGAAAAGCAAAGAGACATGATGTTTTAAAAGGAACTATAATACGTTTAAGAAAAAATACACATCGTCCAAGTGGTATTAAAATTAAATTCGAGGATAATGCTATTGTTGTATATAATAAAAGGAATGAATTGATGGGATCTCGTTTATTTGGTCCTGTGGTTTATGAATTAAGATTCGCTACTGGTAAAAAAAAACATACAAAAATACTTTCTATTGCTTCAAGTGTAATATAATATGTTGTATACAAAATATTGTCAATTTATTACAAATATCACAAGAATAGGCCAAAAAATAATAAATAGGAAAATATATTTATTTTTACCACATTTATTTCATTATTTTAAAATGAAACAATTAGAAATTACTTTTAGAATAGCTAGTAATTCCAATTATGAAAATGGATTTATTACCATGTTAATGCTTACAGAAAAAATGACTAATAATAAACCTATTTTTTTATTGGATAAAAATACTTTATCTAAAAATAAAACAATAAAAATTGGTTTAGTTATATTTATGAAAAATGAAGTAATGGATTATTATTTAAAATTATGTTGTATTCATTCTGTACCAAAATTTTACTCACATGGTATTTTATTTAGTGTTTCGAATAAAACCAGTAATTTTTCATATATAATTTCTAAAATATTATCTAATACTCAATTTAGTTTTGATAAGGATATTAATTCATACTATGATTATTTAGGGGAATTACCATATGAATTGGATTTTTTATTTCGTACTTACTTTCGAAATATTGCTGCTAATAAATTGTTAATTTCTAGTAGAGGGATTCATTTTGTTAATAGGTTAGATTCTAATGTGATAAGTCAAATAGATGAAGTTGAAACAATGATATCTTTGGAAGAAGATAATAGTGATAACGATAGTGACTTAGATAGCGATTTAAATAGTGATTTAGATAGCGATTTAAATAGTGATTTAGATAGTGATTTAGATAGTTATTTATATAATAATTCATATAGTGACTCAGATAATGATAGTGACTCAGAGAGCGATCTAAATTGTGAGTCGAATGATGTACAAAGTAATGGTATTGAATTAGAAAACGAACATGAAATAAAGTTAGAAAGTAATTTTAAAATGGAATTAGAAATGGAATCAATAATAAAATTTAATATAAAATCAGATATTACATTAGATATTAATACACCAATAACTGCATTTTTTGAAGAAGTTATTTATTATAATGAAATAGATGAAAAAATTGTAAAAATGAAAATAGGACTCAATGAGTCAGTATATAATATATTACGTATACATTATGATATATAATAAATTATATTTTTATAAAATATTAAAACAAAGCGAATTTTTTATTTTTTATATTCAGTATTAATTAATGGTAGGTAAATTATTAATATCCAAACAATATTTTTCACGAGAAAGATTTGAGAAAAATATAATAAAGAAATTAATTTTTAATATTTTATCAAATGATACAATAATGCCTTTTGGTATTTACTATAATTACTTAAACCAAGGAAAAAAAATGTCTATAAGTAAGTTTCATACCAGTTGTCGATTTTCTGGTAGAGCAAAGGCAAATTTTAATAAATTTAAAATTTCAAGAATGATTTTTAAAAGATATAGTGAATATGGACTCTTGAATGGTATTAAAAAAGCAAGTTGGTAATGTATTTATATTCTTCATTGGCGATAATAAATTTGGCAATTAAACATAAATCTAATTTTGCAAAGCTTCCATATTGTAAAAAAGGACATGAATTAGTAAAATTATTAAATTCTTCTGGGTATTTATACACATATACACTTGATTTAAATGCAATTATTGTATACTTTAAAAAACATGATAATATTTTTGTATTAAATGGTTTTTTTTTTTATTCAAAACCGGGACACATACGTAGTATAACTATTGATCAATTAAGACGTGACTATTATAAGAAAAATAAATTATTAATACTTTCTACTATTGATGGTATTTGTACTTCAAGAGAAGCTTTACAAAAAAATCAAGGTGGTATAATATTAGCTGAGATTGGTAAATGATTCTGTCTAATACAATATATTTTCAATTAATATATTCATATTTATATTATATAGAGGGATGTACCTTTTATTTTTGTAGTCGTAGTAATAGTAGAAAAATAAGAAGATCTTTTAAGTATCTTTTTATTATAAGAAATAATGAAATGTTAAAAAAAATTAATTTATTTTCAAATAAATATTTAAGTCATAATTATTTATACTTTAAAAATAGTTTGATGATAAATAGTCAAGTTAATTTTTTTAAGGATTCATTTTATGATAATAAAGGAAAATTGAAAGTAGTGGGTAGAGGTTGGAAAATAATTAAATATGCATATCAACTGCTTATCAAATTAGGATATAGTCATCCTATTTTTAATGTTATAAATCCACTTATTAAGTATAGGTTGAAAAAGAAGAAAAAAAAATATTATATATTTTATGGAGTTTTTAATAATCATATTAATACCTTGATTTCAAAATTTAGTTTTATGAGAAGACCTGATGTATATACATCAAAAGGGATTTTTAATAGAAGAGTAATATTGTAATGATTTATATTATGTAATGATATATTTATAATTTTAATAAAAAATTTAGTTAGAAAATAAATTGTAGCTTAAAAAAAAGCCTGAACTATAATTAAATTCATCATGTCAATTCCTGACCTAATTTATTTTTATTCTAACAAAAATTAATTATTTGTAATTAATTGGAAAAAAACTATTTTTTACTTGATAAAGTATTACCATTTTTAAAACGTAAAAATAATTTAGATAAATTAAATTTATTTCAATTATATATTCAACGATTTGGTATTGGTAAAACTATATCATATAATATTTCTAAATATTCTGGTGTTCATTTTTCGTTTAAAATGATTGACTATATAGAAAATGATTTAAATATTAATACAAAACATATTTTTTTTTCATCTGAAAAATTACTTGATATGTTTCTTGAGCAAAATATGAAGAGAACGCTACAAAATAGTATTGATATTTATAATTATCGTGGTAGTAGATATAAAGTAAAATTACCAATCAATGGTCAAAGAAGACGAGCAAATAAAAAAACAGCTAAGCGTATAAGACCAATAATAATTTGATTAAAAATGTTTCAAATAATTCAACAAATTAATAAAAAATATTGGATTATTTATTTAAGAAAGTATAAAGATGTTTGTTATAATATTAATTTTTTATTAAATACTAAAAATAAGATAGAAAATTTTATTAGATATTTAATACGTGTTGGTAAGCCAATTTTTTATATTCGCTTTAGGAAACGGTTTATTGTTTATTATGAAAAATGGTTAGGTTTATATAAAAAGTATAATAAGTATAATATTTTATTAAGGAGGAAAGAAGATAATAAAGTAGGTAAACCTATGAAATATTATTCAAATAGATTTAATAGAAATTATTTTGGTAATAAATCATATAAATTTAATAAAAACAAATCACATAGCAAACGTACTTATGTAAGTAAAAATAAAAATATAATGCAAGCTGGTAATGGCGTAATTAAGAAAATTAATATTTTTAAGTTTAATTTAAATAAATAAATGTCATTAATTTCGTATTCACAAAAAGTATTAAAATTGAGAAAATTATACGATAATATTAAGAATAAGAATTTAATCAGTATGAAAAAATTTAAATATGAAATAGCTAAATTTTATTATTTAAAAAAAAATAAAAATTATATTTATAAAAAATTAGCAAAAAAAAATAAAATAAAACGATTTATGGGATTTAGAAAATATGTTTTTGCTAAAAATAGAAATAAATTATTTTTTTTATATTATAAAATAATTAAGAATCAATATTTTGGAAATACAGAAACTAATTTATATAATCAACTTATTATTAATAAATATAAGGTTAATTATAAATCTACTTTCAATAACAGATTTAAAACTAAAAATACAATTACTTATATAGATAAATATAGAAAGAGTAATATATTAGGTATTAATAAATATATTAGTAAATATAATAAAATAAATCTATTAAATCTTATTGGGCAATATGTTCCTAATAATAAAAAGCAGACTTTACTAAAATATATATTTTCAGCTAATTTAACCCAACTTAAAAAAATTAATAAAAAATATAGATTTAAAAAATATAAAGTAAATAAATTAAAATATCGAGCTAGGATAAGAAAAAAAATTAGATTAAAAAATACAAAATACAATTTAATATCATCCTTAAGCAGCAAAAGAAATAGTATTGAAAACATTATTAATAACAAAACAACATTTACTAGGTTTAATAATAAATATATTAAGTATCTATTATCGTTTAATTATGAATATAAACAAGTTGATTATGTATTATTATTAGATGTATTAATTGAAAATATTTTACATAAACAACGCAAAAAAGTGGAGTTATTTAATATAAAAATTAAACAAAATTGGGATAAAATTAAAATGTTAAAAAAAAAGAATCGTATTAAAAAATATATAAAATATAAAAAAATTAATATGGAAAATAATAGATATATATTAAAAAATAAAATACTTAGACGTATAAATGCTATAAAAAAAATTATTAATGGTAAAAATAAAAAAATAAAAATAAAAAATTATTACAGAAAAGTTTTAGAGAAAACACGTATAATAAATAAATTTCTTAGAAAAAAATTAATAAGTAAGTTGTCATTTAAAATAAAAAATAAAAAATATAAATTATTTCGTAAAAAACGAAATAGTAAAAAAAAATTTAATTATGTTAAAAAAAAAAATAAAATATTATATATAAATATTAATAAGCGTATTAAAATATGTTTTAATAAAAATACAATATCTATGTATAATAAACAATCATATTTATTAAATAAGTATATTAATAAACTAATTAGTTTTTATAAAAATATAATTTATTACAATAATTCTTTAAATTCATTATTGCAACTAAAAAAT
>Ga0302186_10000390_pt1 | contig 39516 bp, 34 predicted proteins | sample II_Bog_E1_2_FD_198782 | JGI IMG/M metagenome (GOLD analysis project Ga0302186, IMG submission 198782) | Peat permafrost microbial communities from Stordalen Mire near Abisko, Sweden - II_Bog_E1_1 | ecosystem: Environmental > Terrestrial > Soil > Wetlands > Peat | place: Sweden: Abisko... | reverse complement strand
ACAATGAATTAATCAAGTGTGCTACAAATTATATTGCATGAGATTAATTGATTTGAACTTTAGAAGATTCAAAGATATTAGCAGCAAAATTATAAACATTAACTCTAAATTTGAAAATAAAATGACAATCCGATTGAATCTCAATTATCCCAAATATAATATTAGTTGTTATTAAACTCATCAGCATTAATTGATGGGTTGATAACAATATTTTGTAAATATCATTCTTCAATTTTGCAGGTATCCATCCGATCAAGCATTTGGTTGATTGGTTCTATCTTCAAATGTCTAAGGATCAACTCGTATGATTTAATAATCTTACGCAGTTCGTTTATTATTTATAGTCCTTTATCCTTCTTTCGATCGCACAGTAGTAGCTGTCGTCTTAGTTGGTCGCTTTCTCCCTTAAGCTGATCAATTCTTAATTATTTCTATTTCAGCAACTGGTTCTACAATTATTTTATCACTTCCTATTTTTGTTTGACTTATGAATTTTCTTGAATAGAAGGCTAATGCTATTTCAATTTGATTTACTGGATAGAAACCTAATACTGTTTGGAATTGATTTACAGATGACTCTGAATGGAAGGTTAATTTTTATTGCCTTGGTCAGGATTATTTTTCTTACGTTAGGTTTGCTTTTTCTCACGGGTGGAGTAAAATTGTACATTTTCCTTGAGCAGTTTTTTGATTTTATAGTTATAAACAGGATCTATAGTCTGTACGATATTGCTTATGTACCTTTTATTGGTTTCATAAAACTATTTATGCTTACTTTTGACATGCCCATTGAGCGCACAATAGCTTAAATATTGCTTAGAGCAAAAGCATTCGTATCTTTGCGAAGTAATATCTTCTCTCTTGAGTCGATATCGATGTCGTTTTGCTTCGTTGGGTGCTTAATTTTCTTTCGGCGGTTCTACTTTCAGAGCTGTATTTTAATTTGTCTCACTACTCATATAACTGCATTTCTCACCAAATCACATTCTTCAATTAAGAGTAAGGTGCTTAAGAAACTACACAATCACCTCCTATTCACAATTATATATAAGGACAATTACATTTTCTATTCAGCAAATAATTGTATAGACTTTTAGGAATATGGTTGATAGGATACTGACAATCATGATTCAACCCATCTGCTCTTAGTCAATGGCAGCTAGGGCTTTTTCAACATTTGCGTCGATTATGGCTTGAGGCACTAGCTGATGCTGGAATTTGCTAGCTTCGCATATCCAACTCAACTCAATCTCGTATTTTTTGTCCCGCGATTATTCATGAGTTAGGCAGAGACTAAATTAGAATTTATTAACATTTTCGCAACGAAAAGGAGGGCCTATGCAACAGTCAATTTGCTGAAATCATGTTTTTAGAACTCAGCTTTGACTATTTGCCTTCCTTTGCCGGCTGTGCAACAAGTATATCCATAGTAATTGCCTGAGGCCTCTATCATATACAGTCCATATCCCTCATGCTCACCATAAGAGGCCAATATTTAACTCGAGCCGAAGGGTCTCACCGAGTTGTAGAGCGTGTGAGCATTAAGATAAAGAGATAGCCTGTCGCTCAAAGTTTGTCCAGAGATAGGTACGGCAAAGTCCTTAAAAAATTTGGTGGACTCTGTACGAGCATAGGTCATCAGATGTCGACCATCTGGAATTTTGCCCCCAATTACCATTCCAATAGAGCGATCGACATTGTAGACTCTTCTGTTGGTATGCTCCACCATGAGATTGGAGACGATCTGTTTTTCTGCACCAAGGATAACTCCATCCTTGCACTTAACTCCTAATATGGTTCTAATTGAGAGAAAGAATACTCTGAGGTTTCAACTGCCTTAGCGGCATACTCGAGCTGGAGTAATCTACCCTCTTGGGTGTAGGTGATACAGTCCTGGTCGAATTGACTCATTTAAATATTTTTTAAATTAATCTGGATATGATGCACTTACAAATTATCATTAAAGTTATGAGTAATAACCTAAAGCATTTATTAGTAAAAATGAAGCTACTGACGGAAGATGGCTTATTCTTTCTCCAGGATAAGCATAATGTTTAATCCTCGACAATGGATATTTCTTTTATTTGTTGATATTTACGCCAGACCTACTTAGAGCCAAACCAATGCATTTAGAAATCGGTTTTTTAAGCAAATTATGCGATATGATTGATCGATGCAGATAAACACGAAGAAGATGGATCATCAATTCTTATCACCCATCGCGGATGAATGAAGTCAGGTTGCCATTAATTTTTAGCAAACTTTTAGCCGGCTCTTCTTTTAAAATATTTGCCGAAGTTGCTTAGCGAATCTTCTCTCTCGGGTCGGCTGATTGAAGCAGTCCCTTGATAGCCAGCATATTTGGGGAATCAGCGTTGCTAGCCTCTTGCGCATTGTTTTGATTATTCCCGTCGAAATTATCAATAGGAGAATTTGAATTGCAGTGGCTTATGGCTTTTTTTGTTGTTTGCTCCGGTAGCTCTGGTTCCTTTGACTAATCTTGGCAGCAACAAATTGATCCCATCTTATTGTATTATTTATTGTTTCGTAAAAATATATTATAATTTACTAATCACAATAAGGAAATATTCATTAAATACGAGTTGATTGTAGGGCAAAAATGCGTTGCCTCCTTTATCTTTTAGTATTTTTAGCTATTTAACTATCGATTTATATTGGCCTGAGCCAAGGATACGAGATATAAGGCTCAGAAGATTTTATTGGCGCTGTTATATATCAATCAGAAAATTCATATTTACGATAGAAATACTTAAATAGCTATGATGTCCAGCACGATGTAGTTCAAAGTCAAATAACACAAAATGGCATCAATAAATTCTGAACAGATAGAAAATAATCACACTTAAATTGACTGCTAAATTAAAATGTCCTAAATATTGAGACTAAAATTATTTAATTTGTTGCTCATTGCCATTATATTTATTAAATGTTTTTCTAACTCGACGAAATCAGCAGATTAGACAAGTCAACTGCAGAATTAACCAAAGCCAAAGAAAAGCTTGATTCGCTTATTATCAACTCATTCCAATAGTAACCCACTGTCAAAAACGCAATGTCCACCACTATATCAGATATCCTGTCGCAATCAGTTAACAAATCTTAACTTTTTGCTAAAATTTAATAGGGTGCTCTCTCGGGGTATCTTGTTCCTTCTTTCCTCGATTTTTAAAGTTTAACATCCTAAAATGGGGACCTACCGTAATGGGCCAAAGTGGTATTCTAAAAATAATTTGAAAAACAGAAAAAATCGTTAGATGTGATGGCCAAAAAAATATATATGTCATACTCCTTAACAGAAGTACCTTTTGTGCTATTCAGGCAAAAGATAAGCACCTTCAGCAGTTGAACTCTTTCAAAAATTTATGTGACCGTTTTAAAGTGTTGTCAGGATATGATGAAACCATCGACATTATGGCTGAAACAGAAAAAATGAGGAATCTCACAAGATTAACAAACGAAAAATATGTAAATTACTGTAACGTGATAGCAAATCGATTGGTAGTCTTTGTGAACTAGGTAGCTGGCAAATTTAGCAATTTTAGCAGAGAACTTAATAACTGCATTGGCAAGACCACGAACTCATGGAGAAATCCAGATTATCAAGACGAATAAATTAAACCAATCACAAGAAGTAAACCCATTAGCAATGTCTATGATAACAAGACTTCCTAAACCTGGCTTACTCGTGCAAACAGGACACTGTAAAATAAGAACTTTTATAGGAGCGCACAACATTTTCAAAGTTCGATGGTCAAACAACCAAAGTGGCTGAGTTCTTTTGCAAATGACTATTATAACTGATAATTTGATCAATTTTAGATGGACTATTTTTCACTATCAATATCAATAAAAAGGAAGAAAAGTTATTTTTATCCCGGACAATCTGATGGCCATTTCATAACATTAAATTAATGACTACTTTAACAATATTGACCAAGTTTTAATATTCCGATCATTTATAGTTAAATATAAACTATAATCATCCGGTCATGGATTTCTTTCGTCGAATCGGTACTCAACGCCACAAATTCAAACTTGAGTTCTTCATCAAGAGGATAATATTCAACAAGACTATTGCAGGAAAAATATACTTGACCATAAAAAGAGGTAATTAAATCAATAGATAGGCGATCATAAGCTAACCACAGAACACCAGGTTGAAACCGATAAAGAACGTTTAACAGCTAATTTCTAAAATTAAATACTGACCTTTCCTTCTATTACTCTCTTCTATTAGGAGAGCGAATCCAAATATCAAGAAAAACCTGTAAATCTGTAATTAGTTAGGGGGAAATCAAAGTTATCATGCTTACCAACAAGGGAGATAAGAAGTTATTAGGAATGCTCAATTTTGATGTGGCTGAATATGCAAACCAGCACAAATAAAATTTTAAATTTAAGGAGAAATTAGAAGAAATGCCGGCTAAATTAGACGCACAACTATAATTTCAGGTATATTTGAAATTTATGGGAGAGGCTAGCGAAACAGATAAATCTATCAAGTAGCAGAAAAGAGGAGAATCCCCCCTTGACAAAATATCCTCTTTTTTTTCAGGCTTAGTCGGCAACAATGAGGAGGACAAAAGCAAGGTTGATTAAAAATCAAGTAATAGTAAGGTAAATTCACCCAAGAAGAAAGATCAAAGAAATCGTTAATCTATCGACTAACATACAAGTCAAACTAATTAGGGAATTTCAAAAAGATAAAAAAAGAAGAAGAGATAATCTCCTCCGCAGGAGGAAGGGGTAGATTATAAGTCTGCAATAGAGAAAAGTAAAAAAAAGGCTGAAATAAAAGCTCGACCCTCCTCAGATGTAAGAAAATAAACTGATAACAATAACTCCAACAACTAGGCTAAGTCTAAGCATAAGAGACCTTAAAAATAGTAAAAGAAGGCAGTGGCTGAGTAATAATTGCTTTTTTAAAATTATCAGCCCAATGAGACTGAAAAATAATTAAAAAACAAAACGAAGAAAGAGCATCGACAAAGAGTCTCTCATTAATATTAATAGCAATAAAATAATACTTAAAGTTCAGCAATAAAAAATATTTCAAAAGTGGCTAAGCCTCCAATCGCAAAGAAGGAATAAAATTATGAGCAATCCAATAAAATAAATAAAGAGCATGGCAGTTAACAGAACGTTTAGTCTGAGAAAAGGATAGAAACAAAGAATATAAAAGCAACAGACTCTAAAATAAAGACTGTGGATGATGGTTACAGTTAAAGGACACCTAAGAACAAATATGAATAAGTTCCATAATTTTATTTTGAAGATCCGTTGCATTTTCCACCCGAGCAGGGTCAAAAAAAGCAAAACACTAATTTAGCGATAGTCTTTGAAAATCCTAAATAGGAGATAAAATTGGATCGAAAAGAATCTAAACAAAAAAAAGTTGTCGCAGAGCCCGTGGATATATCAAGTAAAGTCGAATAATCAGAGTCTCCAAAGAAGCCGACTAAAAAAATAAAATAAAATACGATTCAAATAATAAAAGATACAGATGAGAAATTAAAAATGGATCAATAAAAAAGAAAGTCAAAGGAGAGTTAAGTATTTGGGCCACAACCCATGGATAAAGTAAACAATAGAAAACAGGAAAGCATTTAGCCAAAAGAAGCTCACAAAAGAGAAATTAACTTATCATCAAAAGTTGCCGATAAACAATAATCCAGCAAAGGTAGAGTATTACCAGAATAAAATGTTGAGAGCTTAGAATAATCATAAGTCGAAAATTTATTCGAACCACTTGATGTCGGAGAAAAGCCAAATCAAAAGTTAAAGGTATAGCTCAAGGAGAGTTTATTACCTAAAAAGCCAATAGACCCCAAACCTAAAGTGCAAGACCAACCCCCTGAGTCATCTCAGCTTCGTAAAGAAAACGAATAATTAAAATCAAAGATCAAGGAGGATAGTAACCAAATCAACAAGTTGAGGGAGTAGGCAAAATTAAATAGCAAATAAATTAAATAATTGCAGTCCAAATTAAGGCAAACGGAGCAATCTGGGCAATAGAAAATAGTCGCCTTAGAAAAATCCATTACTGATTTAGGAAAAGACAAACAAAGTTTAGAAAAGCAAATATAAAAGTTAAAAGCAGAAAATACCACAATGAAAAAATAAATAGCAAATAGTAATAAAAATCAAAGTTTTTTTCGATAGACTGAAAGGCAATATCAGGAGAAAAGCATGGATTAAGACCCCGAGCAAGAGATAAAAAGATTATAAAAATAGAAAAATTAGCAATTGATTATTAATCAGCAATAGAAAGACAAATATCGAAAATAGGTGAAAAAGTTTACTCAATAACTGTAAAAAGAGAAGATTAAATATAAATAATTGTAAGATGCGTCAAAGGTGGACTTAAAAAAGCTGAAGGATCAATGTTCAAAGTTAAATGCGCTCATCGAAAATATAAAAAACGAAAACAGCTAAAAGTCTAAGCAAAACACTGTTTTAATTGAAGATAATAAACAGTCTAATGATATCATCATTGAGCTGAGGGAAAAATTGGCTTCCATTAAATTGAAGATATGTGAAAAATTAAACGAAGCCAATGAGAAGCAATAGGCCGAGCTCATGTAGGCCTTGACTGATCTCAGTGAAGATATTTGATTTATTCATGATAAAATAATATAGCCATAGCAATTCTTATATTATAGAAAATACAGATATAATATAATTACAAGCAGGATTGATTGACATTAAGGCAGCATCAAATAACGAGAAAAAATATTCTGGAGGCATACAACTGAAAGAAAAATGATATTTAAGAAGATTTATGGAATCGTAAGGCATGCAGAAAGAGTTACATGGATGGAGTACTAGAATCATATGGGCAAAATTCTTTGTATTATGGCAAATTTTAACCTCTTTTTCTCACCAATTTCAGAAAAAAGCGGATTGAACTTAATGAAGACTTTCTACTTATGTTTGGTTCACTTGATGTGATCAGTACTAAATAATGTATTAAATATTTGGAGGGTAGTGAGCAAAAATATTCTAATATGACAACACAAATAGAATTTACTATGTAAAAAATTTCACTAAATTGAGTCTTCAATATTAAAAATGAAAAACCAAACTTAACAAAGATACGTTAAAAAAGTTTGAGGGAAAGATAATAAAAAGTAAATAATTTTAATGTTGGAACAGCGATTTATGTGACTAAATATTCATTACTCGAATAAATAAGTAAAATAGTCTCATTATAGCAATTTATAATTTTTCCTAATTTCTTTAATTATACACTAATTATCGTTCTATTGAAGGCATGAAATATACGAATACTATCGAGCATGACTCATTTAATAATAATGATGATATTTTTTATATTTTATTTTTCTGATAAATTAGGATAATCTGGCAATATCAGCTCGCACCATGAACTCTGATGTTTTCGGCATCTGAAATGCCCATGTAAATTAAGAATTATTTAATCTTCTCTCTGTGGTCTCCCTGCACAATTATTTCTTATTTCTGGTTTTACTTATCCTCCTCCTACTCTCTATCCTTCTCCTTTTTACCCTTCTCTTTGTTCTCCTTTCCTTATTTACAAACTCTTCCGTTGGTTTGGAAATTCTTAATTAGAAATTATTTACATTTTTCCAAAACTTAAGAATCTTTTTGTGGTCGAAAATTTCGGGGATGCCAATGACTCTCGTTTCGTATTTTCTTCCGCGAGTATTAACTTTGTGGATATGGATAAGTTCCTGTGCAGTGAACTCAACAAACTAGTCGTCCAAATTCATTTCAACAAATAATTATAAAACAATTTGACTTTCTATTCCGAAAAACTATACTTTTGTTATACATAAAGATTGTGTCCATTAAAAATGGTGATGTGCAATGATAATGGTTTGCACAGAAAGACTAAGAGCCTCTATTAAAATTATCTATAATATTAAGATATCTAATCTGATGGATAAACCAATTCGACAGTTCGGGGTCAAAGAACCCACTTCCTTCACTTCCGTCAAATGGTCATCCCATTCCCCTGGGCTACTGGCCTGTGGGACAGCTGCAAATTTCGGAGTTGTTGGAAAGGGCGGTGTGATAGTTAAATCATTAGAGGGGCCAGTCCTCAAAACAATTGCCGCTTCATAAGAGCAAGTAAAATGCTAGTTATTCAGTAAGCCATCTTTGACGTTTCTTGGTTTTAACTCAATGAAAAGTTTATGCTCCTAGGCGGTGGAAATGGAGAAATTTCATTTTGGGAAATAGGAAAAGGGAAAGCTTGGATAATTCCTGGAAAATCTGAAATCGTTTCAGTCTAATGCGCTTACAAAAATCCGTTATTCATTGCAGGATCATTAAATGGAGTCCTTCATGTGGGTAGCACTTAAAATGGCAAACTACTGTTTAGTCTTCCAGCTCATGTTAAAAACTGCAATCAGGTCCAGTGGCATCCCACTTCTGATAAGGTATTCGCTTCATGCGGAGCAGATGGCCTCTTAAAACTTTGGGATCATACTCTGCCCAAACCCAATATTTCCAGCCATCGAGCTCACGATGTAAAATTAGTTTCATTTAGAGTGAAATTTTAACTTTGGATTTTAATAAATACGATCAGCATATCGCCACAGGCTCGACTGATAAAACCATCCGACTTTGGGATTTAAGGAACCTGACTAAGCCTGTGAACATTTTAGCTCATCATCGATATCCGCCTAAAAAAGTTAGATTTTCTCCCCATTTGGGATGGCTCCTCGGATCATGTGGATATGATATGAATGTGAACTTCTACGATCTTCGCGATCCTATTGAGCCGCTTAAATTCAAGGGCAGCCAACACACTGAGTTTGTTCCATCAATGGATTTCAGTCTATTTGACTAAAAATTAGTGGCATCGGCAGGGTGGGATGGGCGACTGTTGGTGTGGGACTTCGACCAGCCTCAGCCGCTTATTACATGATAAGAGCATTTATATCACAATAAACATTAATTTAACAGTAATAATTTTATCTAAAGCATAATAATTTTTATTTTTACCAGCAAATGGCCTACTACAAGTAACTAACTCATCATCTAGATTACTTAGGGACATTGAACTTTAAGATTCGCTGAGACAATCCTATTTAGAGAAAGAAATCGTTAATGAGAGACTCAGACGGTCAAGAGTGTAGGCACAACTTGACCTATAAAGATCACGGAGAGAAGCAGATTACGCTGTCGAAACTGCCCTCAGAAAATCAAGAATAGATGCTGAGATATATGCATCAAGATTAGCGGTACAAGCGGCTCTTTAGAATTCAAGAATAGAGGCATAGATTCATGCAAATAAATAGGTAGCCGCTTAGATTATGCATCGTTCAAGAATATAGTCTCAAATCTAATGCGAAAAGATAGAGCGATAGTCTGTCTTAAGGAGATCAAGGGCCTAAATCTCTCAAAGAGCTGACTTAGTTTCAAATATCATCGAAAAATCAAGATTGTAGTCCGAACTGCAACAATCCAGGCTGCATCATGAAAGAAATTTAAACTAAACGCTGAGAAGGTCACGCATCGACGCTGCTATCCAAAAAAATTCGCATGCGTACTGATTTGGACTATTATCTTTTGCTATACTTTTCATTTATGATATAATCTAATATTAAGAAAATAGAATAGCCTTGCAAAATTAATTGAAGATCAATTTTATCTCAGCCTATAGAAGAGCATATAGGCGTAGGGACTTACCACATCAGCTACTTACATCTTTTTTACGACCCGATCATCGAATTCATACCAATCACCAGTCACAAAATGTTTGCAGTAAGCCCTATAATGTCCGAACTCAGCCGTGCCTTGGTGAAGGCAAACAGCATAGAGGTCATATTTATGAACTACCATATTGGGCTATTCTATCCATTCGGTAATATCCATGTCTTCAACAGGATAAGTGACCATGCCCTTGATCTTCCGATAGTCGGCTTTAAATCTTTTCAGGCTGATGATGAGTATACTGTTGGTTTATCTAATCTGTTCCTTCTTCTCTCCTCGTTTGTTGCTCTTGCATTTGCCACATTTCCAGCTATTCTCCAGCGTCTCTGGCTGTTTCATCATATTGAAGCAATCATTGAGGGTGAATGCTTCGCTGGAGGCGTTCAACTCCCTGTCGATAAAGTCACTCCCTTTAAATATCCTCTATCTCCTTCGCAAATCACAAACCAATTGGTATTTATAAAAATGAGGCTCCTTGATCATGCTGGGGTTCACTTCTCGGATATCTGAAAAATGAATGTAATTTTCATAATCAGTGTCGGACACATATTTTTTAAGACTGGCCTGACTCGGCCCGTCGATTTTAGCTTTTTAATCCACGATGAAGTGAGGGAAGCCAATATATTAAGTATCGTACTCATAGATAACTAGAATTAAATTCTATGCTTATGAAGGGCGTTTTAGCTCGTAGATGATGAGCTCATTTTATTTGATGGTCTAGACAATCTATTTTATTGTGACTGCTGACGACAAAGAACCCTCTGAGAGGTTAAGTTCACCTAAAATTTGGTGTATCTCAAATTTTTTGCGATTGATGGAAATCAACAGGTAGGAGTTATCTTTTCCCTTGCTGATAAAGACTTATTATTTGAAAATGCTAAAGATATCTGCCACATTGGTTAGGCCTGTCAGATATATCTCATATTTGTCTGTGTGTTTGCTTTTTTCAGGTAAAAAATAAATGTTAATTGAAGGAGTTTATTTTTGGGGAATAGGCAGCGATAAAGCAAGAAAGACGTCGTAGGAATGGCTTGAAGTTTTGCAGTTATCGCAGATAATAGTATTGTGAATGATTCCTCGCAGCAGTTCGGTGACCTCCGATTTGTTTTGCTCTAACTCGTGCTTGGCAAAGTAATTCTTCACCTTTGCCTCGTCTGTCGTGATTTATAGTTTGCTGATACTCTTAAGTAATTTACTATCCACAAATTTGAGTTCATCATGCATACTGTTGAGTAGACAGAGTAAGAATTAATGTGCATCCTCTTGGGATTTGCCACTGAAAATGGGCTTCTTTTGGCCGAAGTACTTCTTGAATTTATGCGGAGATATACTCGTCTTATTATTCTTTGACCACTTCATTTTGAGGAGATCTGCTAGAGCACAAACAACTACACCATCACTCATCTTAAAATTAAATTTTTATACAATATTTGTTGTCGTTAAGTAAGTCACGATTTACTTTGTAAAGCCAATGCATTGCAGACAGGAGTTCATATAACAACTATTTCCGAGATTTTAGAAGCCTTTTAGTCCATTTTAGCCATCCCTGAGCAAACTTTACTGGATTGGGTTGAGCTAAAACTTTAGCAAAGGGTACAGTTTACTCTTTTAGACTATTTTTGGCTGGTTTACCTTTTAGTACACAAATATTTGATTAGCATTTAAAAAGCATTTTTGCAGAGGTATCTAAAGGTCCAAGATTTCCAGACTGCCATCATCTTCATCCTTCTTTTTCAACTGTCCGAGTCCACCCAAACTTTCTAAAGTTAATAAGAGCTACTTATCAATATTGCCATTTTGAGTAATCTGGATCACTAATAATTTGCGCGAACATTCAATTGCGAGTGGTATCAGTTCATTGACAACAGTACTGGACCTGAAAGTATTTGAAATTCCTTAATTTTTTTTATATAGTCTTTTGACGGGGATAAACTCCGCTGATTAATTAAAAACCTTAATATAAAAATTCCACATCCCTTTGGAAGTCAATTTATACTTCTCTCCTGGAAATATAAACTCGTTTTTATATAAATCGACTGGACTCTCGTAGACATAAGATTCGAAAATGTCATTAACAATTTAAAAATTTGTCAGAGGAGCGATATATCTTTCAATGTTGCCTTTAGGTCCAATGGCATCTTGTAAATCTTACCACCACAGCTATGAAACCAAATAACAAGGAAATCCTTCAAAATGTTTTGTCCTTTTTTAAACTTAAGCACGGTCATTCAAAGTAAAGTCAGTCTAGCTGACCTTGGTGATGCTAGTTTTTTACAAAACATCAACAAATTTAAGATACGTTTACATTCGCGCCAAATGATGCTTGGTGAACGGCTCTCCTTTAGTCTTTTACTTCAGTTTCTTAAAGTTATCCAGAATATCTCTTAGAAATGATAGATGATCTTTACTGGGAACAGATGTCCTACTTAATAGATAAGCAGCTCTAAACATAATAGACTGCCTTTCGAATAATATTTTGGTATTATGAGTGGCCTCAACTTTGTTGATCACTTCCAAGCATTGTGAGTATTTTTTCATCAAAAAATAGGCCTTAGCTACAATGATCAATTTGTCTTGTGATAGTTTTTCCGCTGTTACGTATTCGTATTAATCTATGGCTTCGCTGTAGTCCCTTTCCATGTAGTAGATTTCATGTGGCTTGTGCTTACCACTTATCATCGAAAATTAATTAATTTAGTATCTTAGTAACCGATTCAACAAACCGAATCAAGATTAAGAAACAGTTTTGCCTGTCGTGGCCATGAAGAACAAAAAATTTTATGAATCAATTACAATCATTTTTATTATTACCTGACAGTTGAAAATGAGTAAATTAGAGGGTGCGTTACTGCACTCGCATTAATATCCGCCGATTGACTCACTGTAATTTTTTTAAGCGGAGATCAACTTGACGGACTTGACATATTTACCAAATGCTACTCTGATAGCTTAAAATTATTGTCAAATCAATCATTGTGGGTCCTTGGCAATGAGCACAAAGAATCCCATAAGCCCCAGAACAGTAAACTTGAACCAGACATAGTCATTAAGCCAGATAGTGAACATCCCCATGTATGGCAAATAAAGTCTCATTTTACCCATAATTTATTCCCTATACAACCATTTCACACCACTTGGATATAAGCCACGATCATCCACGTTGTTGTTATCGCCTTTTGTGAGAATATAGAGATTGCCGTCGCGCCTAAATCAAACATAAGCTACCTCTCTTGGACGGTGACAACTCGATGGACAATAGGTATGGCTTGGCCCTTCAGGTTATAGACCACAACATCTCCTGGGATAATAGGTTCATCCCAATGTGTTCTAGATTATTATGGTTGTACACAAACAGAATATCTCCTCGATAGTAGCCAGGCTCCATGCTGCCAGTTAGAACAACAACCACGGGGCACTCTGAATTGAATCCAATGCATAAAATTTTCCACAGAGCTAGTGCGGATCCAACGATAATAACCAAGGCAAAGAGCTGCTCTAGGAACTAACTTTATAAGGAGTTACTTTTGTTGGTTTAAGTTTAGTCAATTCATTAAAATTTGATTTGATGATCTCCATGCTCAGCTATCAAATTAATAATATCCAACATCAAAAGTAATCAAATTTAAGCAATTATACTGAAAGATATTAATATACTACCTTTAATCAATAATTATAACAAGTTTGGAAATTTAATCTATTTTTTCATTAATAGGAACCTTTTATTTATTGCAAATTTGGCATCCTATCATGGGCATCATTATTTATTCAAGATTATCGCAATTGAACATATCATTCTTTTTTTGGTCTTTCCTTTTCGGAGCTCGGTTTAAAGGCCGGAAAAGGTTTTCTCCACCAGGGGGCTTGTCCAGGAACAACAACCTAAATTTGATTTATTTTTACAATGTAGCAGATTATCATTGCTGCTAGGGTAGAATATACGCAAGTCGAAAAGCTTTGCAACTGCCATCCGATAAGATAGGAGATCTAACTATTACTTCAATTACGATAGCAACAGAGATAATCAGTCCTTTGTAGAGTTTTTCTGCTGAGATCTGAGACTAAAAATCCTGCTTTACAGTATAAATACCATTTCATGCAAGTAGCGCATGAATCTGTATTGGAGAGAATCCTCTGCCATCACCACTTAATTAATTATTATGAGTTTATATACAGTCAATACGTATAATAGGGGGCAAGATTAAAATATTACTATGTTATCAAAATGCTGCTTTTAAGCTAATAACTAAGATTCAAAGTGCTGGGTTTCCAACTTCCTATAACTATGATAAAATTTTAGTAGTAGTGTAGCAAATAGTTTATAAGTATTTTAAATTATTGACTAAAAGATAAGATATCCTTAGTCCCTAGAATAAAATCTGGTTCTACTATAATGTTTCTTCTGACTAAAGTGTAAGTATAAGCTAAGAAGCTCTAATATATGGAATAACTGTGCCAAATTATTGTTGTAAGAGATTCCATTATAATATACTTATACTTGAACAGCATCAAGTAGGCACCATTTCTTTACAATTGCATCCGCCATTGATACATCAGACATTTTGTTGTGTGCCTACAATTTTATCTTGGCATATGCTGTTTGGTGAAAACCAGATGATGTGTTCTGTCCAATTCAGAAATAACAGAATAAATTGTGATTTAAAGATGTAATATTAGAATAGAGATAATTGTGTAAACTTTAACTGGGTCGCTGAGGCTGTTCGAGAATGGATGGGGTGTGGGCAAAGTTTGGTGGTAATCAACAATCGAAGTTCGGTATAATAAATAAATCAAATTGATAGTAGTTGAGTAGCGATGTCATAAGGAAACAGAAGGGGTCGCTATTTGGATGTATCAGAATATATCCTGAAGGAATACTCACCTATGAATAAAGCAATGAACGCCGAAAATAGACTTAATGAAAGAGTATGTCTTTATCTCAGTATATGGCTACGAATAACTTCCTTTCACAGAGTTGGCTATTCTACCCATATGCTCTATTACTTTTATCATATTATTTAGAGCTATCATTAGAGATACCCCACCCCAGAAATCGGACCCATCGATCATGATCCTTCCAACATTAAAATCACCCCCTTTCTTAATGGCCTCATCTAACTCGCAGAAGATAATATTGATGACTTTCTCCTGGACTCCCCCTAGGGAGTCAACTATGAACTCAGAACCAAGGACAGACATAGAGGGGAGTGGGTCCGCTCCAGACATCGCAGCAACTCCCTAATTCTATTCCACGTGGAAAACTAACTTTAAGATATCATCGAAGAGTCAGATTTTGAATTCAATTCTATGGAATAATCTTATAGCAGCCGCTATGATGAGGAAGAAGATGAAGAGGACTAAGTTAGCGACAGATATTCAGAAAAGCCTGTTGAATTCGACCAGCAACAAATTCAAACTGAGCGCTAATATCACTAAAAGATCGAGAAATACATAAAATAGCCCAAATTAACTCTTTTAAGGGAAATAAAGAAAATATCAGAATCTAAAGACGAAGCAATCGAATCAATAAAGCTAGAATCCATTAAAAAGGTGATTTAGACCTATATGGTTGATTTTTAAATGCCCTGCTTCGAAGAGGCTTGGAATGAGCTGGATTGCCCACTTGCCAAAAAGGTAGCCATTATCACTCAAGGAATAGAAGAAAACTTTAATAAGCAAATTGGAAATTTGACCTTCGAGTGCAGGAGAATGAAATTGCTCAAGTATTTGGAAAAAAAGTAAATTTTTATTAACTTAGGCGTATGCGTAAGTGGCGAAAGAAGGTCAGCTATGACTGCAGGAAAAAAGTAGCTGACAGCAGATTGAGAATCAAGGGGAAGTTTGTGACTAGAGAGCAAGTTTGCTCACAGCTTGGCATCTCTGATATGCACAGATATACTGGAGATTAACTTCGAGAATTGTTGGAAAAGAAACTAGAGGAAGGAAAGGATTTTAGCGAATCATGCTGAATTATGATGGTTATGTTTCTGCATTTTTTAACAATATTCAGATATAAATCAAAATCAAAATCGGCATCACTCATTCATTTTTTCTCGAGCTAAATTTTATGGCTGAGAAGAGCAGAATCCTAATTTCTAAAAAAAACTTAGTTTAGGTTGGCGCTTGACAAAGGTAACTTTTGTTCTGCCTTTTTGAAAATCTTCTTTGTCCTGGATCTCAGTTTTGTCTATAACTATAGTGGTGCCAAATTTAGCCCCTGAGTCAGAGAGGATCAGTTGTTTTTTTTATTTATTGACAGATAGCACGCAATGGTTCCTTGAAACTGATAGTTCATTGATAATAATAGAGCTCTAAATGCTTCTTCCTATTGAAACCAAAGGTAAAATTCCTAAATCTATCACATAGATCATATCTGGGTCTCCACTTACGTATAGGATGGCAAATTATGATAGCCCCTCACCCTAAACTCCAAAAACCTGCTTAATTAGTCGATCCATTCTATATAACTCCTTGCAGACTTCGCAAGTGAAAGCCTTGACTGTTGAGTAATATATGCCTGCTTTCGTTAGCTCACTCATGATTCCGCTTCGTTTCTTGACCCATTCGATTAGGCACTCCTGATGGATGTATTTGACATGTCCTGAACATTTACAAACTATCAGGAAAGGATTTTCTTGATTGATTGTTCTACTGTAGCAATACCTACAAGCAGGGTTAGACTATAGCATGGAAGCTTTTTCCTGTGAAGAGTAGAAAGAACAGTCAAACACACTTTGCTTTTCTGACATTTTTGGCTCACTTATTTATTCGTAGTGGTTTTTAATTTTAGTCTTGAGCCAGCTCAATCGTAACAATTACAGATTTGCTTTTCCGAGCCTCAACTTTTATCCCTATTTGAGTCTATACCCTACAGTTTGGGTGGAAATGATTTTGCATAGTGGTTCACTATCCTCTTCTTCGTCACAATTACTAATAAAAAAGTGTCCTTCGTTTTCTTAGATTCTAATAAAAGGTAGGTAATTCTCTAAAGGTACCATATTCTTGCTGTTCTTCCTGTCAATGAAAGCGAGTTCATGATTATTGGAATTTCTAAACAGAATGCCAGAACTCTTAATGGAGATCTTATCGTGAGTTCTGAGGCTGTTAGGGTCTGAGAAATCGAACATGCCATAGGACTCTTCTCTTTCCCATGTCTGATAGTGCAATTCGTAGTAACACATTCTGACAATACCTAAATTAAACTATCATTATAGGCTTCATTATAACATAAATGGACCTGATTATTTTATTTTGGACAATCTAGCATTTATTGGTCTATTCAATATTTTTCAGAATATTATCATATTAATTTTATTATTTTCCGACAATCATCAAAATAATTCAATTATTTTTTGAATATCACCATAATAATAATTTTATTTAGATTTGTTGTTTAAAACAGATGAAGTCTTCAACCATCAATCTTAGTAATGGAGAGACGCTCTTTTATGTAGAGAAAGCAGCAGAATTTAAGGGTCAAAAGCCTACTATCTTGTTCCTACATGGCAGTCTCAGCTCCAACATTAGTTGGTATGATACTATTACTGCACTTGAACCATATAACTATCATATTATCTCAATAGACCTCAGGGGATTTGGAACTTCCACATATAACTCTAAATGCAACTGTTTTGCTGATTGGGCTCAAGATCTCAAATAATTTTGTGAGTTAAAAGATATCAAAAGATGTATTGTTAATGGGTGGAGTTTTGGAGGAACTGTTGGCATGAAATTTGCCTAAATCGCTCCGGAAATAGTGTACAAGCTAATTTTGACCTGTAGTGCACCACACTCGGGTGTAGTTTTTCTAAACAATGAAGAAAAATGTCTGACTCGTTAGAAACTGCTCTAAAATTAAAAGGTAAAAGCTACTCTTGCAATATTAAACTCCAATAATGTGGCTGCAATGACTTATGCTTTTTAAACATTCCTTTTTTTTGGAGTTCCCAACTATCCCGCTGAAAAAAAGAAGGATCAGATTGCTTCATCTTTTCAGATGAGATGTTATCTTGATGCCATGTATGCTTTGGCTACTAGTGACATCAAAATTGAAAATATTAAAGCTAAAGTATTTTTAAATTGATCTAGGTTTTAGCTATTCACGGCAAGAAAGATCCTGTCATCCCCTTTGCTACCTTTAAAGAAACTGGAGAATTCTTTAAAAACTTTGTTGCCTTGGAAAATAACTACCATATGATCCCATTTGAGGACCCAGAAACATACAACAAATTATTGGTGAATTTCGTAGACGCAGAATGATTGTTTAGCCATATCGAAAGACTATAACATTATAAACATCAAGACAACTGAGTTTAGTTGTAATCGAAGCTCTTAATATGTCTCCTTGTATTTTTTTGCTTAGATATTGTTGATAGGAAAGGATTGTGCCGATTCAAGCATGAAAAGTTTCGATTGGTGGCGACGTAAGGCAAAAACAGTTTGCTTTTTTTAATTTTGTTCAACTGAAACTAAGATTTAGCATTCATGCGGGTTATTTTATCGTTTTGTATAAATTCTCCCATCTCTTCTTATTTGATGCAACATTTTCTTAGTTTGATCGGCTCGATTATCTTTTTACCCGTTCCAATGTGAATCTTCTATAATTATATTTCCATATTTAAATTTTTGTGAATTTCTTTCCCTTTTAACTCTCGTGCCTTGGCTTGGAAGAAATTATACACTTGGGAAAAAGTGGGAGCTTAGAGTAGATTGGAGCTGATCATTTTGCTTATAAAATTTGCCAGTTTGTTGTCACTCGCAATCTTCATAATCTGCCTTTAGCAATTTTATCGAATATCATGAAAAATTTATTAATAGCGTTCTTTGGACAGGATTTCTTATTCTTTTTTGCCCACCAGAAAACGATAGGCTATAATCCCTAAGTGAAAAACTAAAGCTTTTTTATATTATTCGGGGAGAAAATTAGTTTCATCATCCATTTGATCTAGCTAAGGGTTTTATTTTGTGGTGTTGTACGTAAAAATATGTTTGCTTTAAGCCTGCTACGAATCAAGAAAGACTTAAAAGTGCATTACTTTTAGCATATTTCGATGAAAGTATATCCATTCTGGAAAGATGATAGGATTTGGTACGACTGTCTGTATTTCCTTGATCCCTTCCAAAAGATCATAGAAAAGTTGGTAAAAGGAAGATGGCACTATTTTTTAAATTGAATTTGTTATTGACAAAGAATTGCCTGTGGGTTTTTCGAAGACGATATAAAAATTACCCTTATGTCTGAAGATTTCTACCATTTTGGAAAAGACTTTGGACTTGTTTATGAGCTGAATGTGGCGATGCACCAGAATTTAGTTCCACGTAAGTTTAGTTTTGATACGCTTGATGAGTACACTCTGAGCGATGGTTCTATTAAATGCTGTGTATATTGAGCATTCAGGGGATTTCGATAATTTTTGAAAGCATTCATATTTATCCAGCATTCAATTTTGTTTATAATTTTATTATTAACTGAGGCAAACATCCATTCGACCAGATTTATATTTTCTTATTTTTTAACAGCTAAAATATAGAGGACTGCTAATGTCAGCAGTCAATGTTTGAAAAGAGGCAACTTAATTTTACTATATTTTAACATCATAATATTAATTAAAGACTAATTGCGAACAACATTATTGTATGTGAGCTTTATTAAAACAGTGGTCATTCAAATAACTGAAGAAAATTGATACATGACATAGTTTCTGACCTGTGCATTCAATATATTTAGGTATTTTTTCAGGATCAATCAAATCAATAAACATCATAATGCTCATATAATCGCAAACAAATTAAAGGAAAGGAAATCTATCAATAAATCTTATTAAGGAGTTGATTATTTCTTATAACCTTTAGTAGTTTTAAAAAATATACAGTTTGAGAGATTTTCCTAGCGATGATGAATGTACAAAAATATTAACAATTAACGTTTTAATGCATTTTTATCACCATTTCTCTGTTAGTCCCTTCAATATCTCCATCAATTTGGTCAAAAATGTTTATAATCTTAACATTCATGAACGATTTTAACATTGATAAATGAGGAATAAAGTCTTGATAAAGATTAGATAAATCAAAAAATTAGATGGATAATAATATCCATAATCATCATCTGTTAAAAGGAAAGTTGATTTTTAACGACCGTTGAATTTGGTCTACGACAGTGAATCTTAATAGTAAAATAATAAATCAAAATGTGATGATATTCAACATTTAATCAATAAAGTTTGAAGGTTTACGAAAACAATTTCATCCATGATTCTATAAATAAAAAAAAAAAATCTTTATTTCATTAATATCACCTATCATATTTTATTGCAAATTAAAGATTCACCTTTTATTACTTTTATAGAATCTCATTCTCAAGAGAAATCTTAAAACTTTATTTCTTCCTTTCCTCCACACACACCCTTAATAGACATTCATATAACATTAGAGCTTTATTGACGCCAATAGTCAATAAACTACATCCATCTAATAGAATTATTAACAAAAACTAGGAAACCATAAACTCTCTTCTCCCCTTCAATTCCTGAGTTTGTTTGGACTATTTTTTTAAAAAAATATTAGGAATCTGGATAAATAGCTTGAAGATTTGATGGACCGAAATAATCAATCATCTTAGGCATCCTCTTTGCTGACTCTTTTCTTCTTTTTCTTCCTCTCAATCTTGCCGTACTTTTCCTCATATTCGGCCTTGTCCTTCTGGGCGACCTCTTTGTTCTTTTGGTATTCAGCTTCAAGTCTTTCCTTCACCGAATGGTCCACATTCCCCCACATATCACTGATGATCCTGGTAATCTCTGTGATTTTGGCGGTTGGATTTTCCGTTCTGACCTTGTCGTAGACCTCAGCTCTATAGAGAAAAAAAGCTGAGAGGGCTCTCTTTGGAGCAGGTGGCTAAATATAAAAACTGAGTTACTTTATCTGAAATTTCCTTTTTACCCATTATATACAATGCTAAAGGGTTTACCTTTAATGGATATGAAAAATCTTATATATATTCAATATTTAATTTAATTGGATCTATAGTTTCCCATTTTCAATGGCGCATTTTTAAGTGAATGACTCATGTGGAACACCTTGGAACTGCTCAATTTTATTGGAGCAGACTTATTCAGCCATTTTTACTATTAGTTGTCATAAAGTCAATATTGGAGTATATTGAAGATATTTGTTTAGTTAGGCCAAACTGCCATTTTATTCATTTTGGTCATCTTAATATTGAAGGATAATTACTATTGATGATATAATAACAACAATGGATAATTTGAATGTAAAATATTAGAAGACATGCAATATTAAAATACAGAATCATATTTCATAGACTTTGGCGGGAATGGCATTATTTGGTACTCTTTGAGTGCTGGCTCTATTTTGAAGATATAGCAGAAACGGAGTTGAGTTATTGTTATTCTTCTTTAAACTTTTGTCTCCCCTCGGTGGTACTTTGCTCAGTAAATCCTGTTTCTTCAAGGAAGTCATAATCCTTTTGTTTTCCATTGCCAAAGTGTTGTAGTTTTATATCAGGTCCACGTTCTAAATATTAAATTTCTTTCGAGTATTCTCAAATACGATTTGCTCCGTCTTAACCCTATCATATTGTTTTTCCTCTGATCCTAGTTGATAAATTATTTTTTTACTTTTTTTGTCGATGACTTCCCGACTTGTGTTGGATTAAAAAGCGTGATTTGGAGAAACCTTATCTTTCCGAATGGATCTATCTTCCACTGCCTATGTTTTCATTTTGCGATAATTTTTAAAAAGGTGGTGGTCTGCAGTCCTGTTGATTCTAAACCTTTCTCCTCGACTGGTCTTACTGTCCTCAGTCTTGATATTGTAAATTTTGGTGCAAATGATTTTATTAAGCATTTCCTTTTCTTCAGAGCCCGCATTTTATTTTTGGCTGATGGTATCGCATAGCATTTCTTGCTCTTTCAGAGTTTCCGCCACTGTTTTCTTGGAAGCCGATGTTATTATTTGTGCTATGATGGATTCGAGTTTGCAAACATAGTTTCTATACTGATTTCGGTTGCTGATCATTTCCTTCTTCTTGGCTAGGGTTTGTTCGCCTAAGGTCTCACAGTAGGCCTTTATTTCCGATATTTTATCTAATTCCTATTTTTTTTATTTTTTCTACTCCAAAATATTCTCCACAACTCCTTCGATATTGGCTTCAATCTCCTCCACGCATTTTTCTAGATGAATGAGTATATTTTTTTCTTTGTTATAGTTGACAATTTTAACACCAATTTATTTGTCCTTTTAGATGAGAAGTTGAGTCTGTTGAACGTATCGTTTTTAGATTTGAGTTAAGTTGACCTTGTCCTCTTTTTCTACCATTTTGCTGTTCTCCTGTTTGAGCTTATCGTATTCTTCCTGTTCGTGTTTGATTTTTTCAGTGTTGTTTTGTAGTCGATAGAGCAGATATTTATGTTCCTCTATTTTCCTTTTCAACTCTGATATTTCCTTTTCGATTTTGTTGTTTTTGCAAGAGAGGATGCCGTTGTTGTTGTTTATATCACCTATCACTTCATTCAGACTGCTGATATTCTGGTTGATGAACTCTTTCTTTTCGACGTCAATTTAGTCCAATTCCTCCATATAATCGTGCTCCCAATTTTATTACACCCTCCTATATTTCTGCAGAATTTCACTGTATGATTTTTCAAATTGGGTTTTTTCCAACCCGAATTAGTCTACACATTTCTTCCTCTATTGGGCTAAGATAGTGTCATATTTTGATTTGAGAATTTTCAATTCTCGTTCTGTTTCTTGGGTATGGTTGTAAACGTTGATGTAGTCACTAAATAGTTGGTCCTTAAGCTGTTCTTTTTCTTGTTCTTTCTGGGACTGGAATTTGCAAGCGTCTTCTCTAACTTTATATATTTTGTCTCGTGCGTTGCACGTTATGGCATGGACCTAAGAATACTCAATTTTATTTTTATCGCTCAATTCTTGACTATTCACGTTGATGTTGTTAATCATCTGCTCTTTTTGCTTCATTCTTTCTTCAGGTAGGATGAAATTAATGTTCAAAACCTAATCCTCGAAATCTTTTAATTTCTCCAGTTTATCGTTGAATTTACTGTGAGTGTACTGATAAAATCCTCTCCTTAAGAGTAAGTCGTAGCAGATTTTGAGGTTCGCTGTCATTTGCTAAATAATTTAAAGGCCTTAAAATCTTTTTAAGTTTTGGACAAAAACAAGTGACGTGATGCATACTGATTGATCGTCTCCAATAGTGATTAACTCTTTTAAATCTGAACTGGCTTTTATATCTATTATCCTGCCTCCATGAAATTTAAATTTGCGTTGTTAACACAAAAGGTTGTTTGGTTTATTCGGCCAGGGAAAGCAAATTACCTCACCATTATCAGTACCCAAGAACAGTGTACTCAGATTCTCATTATAATAGATGCAGGAGAGAGGATCATATTAGTAGTTTGCAACAATAGCATTGGTGGTGCAGTTAAAAAAGTATAAAGTAGCTTTATAGGAGTATATGATAAAATTGAGGATGGGATCGTAATAAATCTGACTGATTGACACAATGGTGCCCAGTTGGCTAATTGAATAGTTGACCAAAGTGCTGATCATATCTTCCTCCTTGAAAACAGGCTCACTGATGTAGCTTTTGGGATTGAAAGCAATTATCTCTTTATATTAATCGAGGGTATCAAAAATATATATCTTTTTGTTGCGAAGGTAGCATGACAAGCTGAAATTTTGGTATTCAATATTTTAAATCATCACTCCAATTGGAAGAATAATTGTCTTTATCTTTATGCAGCTGTAGAAATCGTATATCACAATAGAGTTCAACGAAGCGATTGCAAGGTGATTCCCAGAAGGAGCAATAGCACATGCCTGAATATCCTTTGCAGAATCGCCTCGATAAGTATTAATGATACCTTCCAACGTTGATACATAAATTTTAAAGGCTTACTTGAAGCAAACCACTAAAAATATTCCAGTTGGATGCAAAGCTATGCATCTTTTATTTTCGAAGCTCTCCTTCCACTGCTTATATTATATTCCTTCCTATGTCTCGATTAAATAGGAACTCAGCCAAGGGCAAGTGTGAATTTTTTTGAAAGTCTGCTTGCTGAGATTCAATATTTTTGCCTCTGTCTTTGGAGAGGGAGTGAGATAACTGGCAGAGACATCAATAAAAGCGGGTTTAATTACATATTCCATGCAACTCTACAATACCTTTTTAGAATGAATAGCGTTATTAATACTCATGCGACTCTCCAGTTCATAAAACATGATCACACAAAACACCTCAGAGCTGATATGATTTGTGTATATTTTCATAATCTATTTACAGTGATTTACTTCAAGAGACGTCGTGCTGGTGAAAGACAACGTTTTATTCTTTGTCGTGTACGTAGTTATATCCGAACTATTTTTGAAAGTCATCATCAAATTTGATTTATTAAATTGAATGTAGCAGGGCTCGGAGGTCGAGCATTCTTCAAAATTATGAATGAATATAATTGATTGAACGTCATAGGCTGAGTGAAACGACACTTTTTCGCTTGTGAGGACAGCTAAATATTGATCATTTATTGTAATGCTGATTACATTTGACTCAAATTCAATTCTTTGCTAAATTTGCAGTTTATAGCATTTGCTGTTGACTCTTTCGGGAGGGTGGTCCAAGTTTTTGAAATGCGACAGATTTTGATTTTGTAGATTAAAAAATTGATGGAATAGTTATACCTCTTCATTTTCAACTCTTTCCTCTATTTTCAGCAAATTTATAGTTTTGCCATCATAAAATACGTAGTTATTTTCTTAGTTGTTATACTCCATTCCTTCCACCTTCTTGCTTGTGTCAATAGAATCAAACTTTTTATCCAGTTAAAAGTTAAAAATGCTATTGATGGATTGTCCGCTTTTGGGCTACTAAATCTTTTTATAAAATATAGTAGTGGAATTTTTCTCCTTGTCTTCCACGATGTAGCCTACGATCTTAAAATGATTCCACCACAAAAATACATTTGTAACCTCGTGGTTGGTTGGAATTTGAATGGTATAATCCAAAATAATCTATTTTCTACCATAATCGTAGACTCGCAAAAAATAGTTTTGCTACGGTTAAAACCGGACCTTCTTTTAGCCATTCCCGCTGAATTTAGGCGTATCTTTGGCATTTGATTGATTTTCATCTATTGTAATCAGATTAGCAGTCTATTTATTGCCACCTTCTGCGGGTAAAAAGGAAGATAGAAAATTATTGAGAAGCTGATTACCCTATTTTTTTGAAGTTTGCCTTCTTTCTTTGAGAGTATTGGACTGCTTCTTTAGCCTGTAGCCAGATGGGATGTTAGGAATGCTTTGTTTGGTCGGTTTACTTTAGCTTGAGGCTTCATCTAAACTAATTTGTTTTTAAATCCAAATGATGTATTCCCGATTGTTCATTTTTTAGAGATGAGTCTTTAATATTTTAGCCTCGCCCTTGAGAGTCAGTAACTGTTGGTAAGTACGTTTATGAGTATTGTAAAGTATAAGGTTGGAAGATGCGCAAAAGATGAGTTACTGCGTTTCTTGGAGGTAGTCAATCATACATATTTTATTATCAAGACCTCTAACTTCTTTAATTTTGAGGTCGACTCCATTGAGCAGTTCGCCCTCATAGTAGGATTCGTGGCAGTACTAAATAATTGATGAGTTACAAACTGGACTCCATTGATCTCACATTGTTATTTATGGAAGGCTAACTCTTGGATAGGCTGCATGTTGTCCAATCGTGCTTTTATCGAATTCATTCAAGAATTTAGGCTTTTTCTTAATTTCGATTATTATAAGTTTTGAATCACAAAGCCTGCTTCAAAAATAATGAGAGTATCCTGTGATCAAAATATACTGGACCATTAAAATGACTTTTGATTAGACCCTAATTTTGATATATTCACATTGTTAGATTATATCAGAATATTTTGTTATCATTATAATTTCAGATGAAGAACGATACTTCTATAAAATCAATGAAAGGACTATCCTAAATCATATAATAATCGTATAAGGATGACTTGGAGAATACTAAACTGCAACTGGCTAAACTGGCCAACTAATAGTTTTTAATGCATTACGCACAACTTGATCACAGTTCTTCCCTCATTCAATAGTACAGGCATCTCTATGATCCACCCGTTTGTCAGCATTATCTTAAGTTTAATGTTGATGGGCAGAGAGAACAATAAGTCAAAAAATGTATTAAAAGTACCATTGAATAGGGTTACAAATTCAAAATTAATTATTTCTCCAAGGAGCAACTCAAGTAAATGGCAATGAAAAAACAAAGAGAACTAGCAGAAAAATAAAAATTATCAGATTCCAGACGGTAGAAACGATAGACATTCTACTAAAATTTGAGGACCAGCAGAAAGACTGACCTCAAAAAAGAAGAGGATTCTCCTATCAAATCAGATTATTCGGCAAAGATAGATGTCAATATAGAGCAGTCAATAGAAGACATGTTTTTTAGACTTTAATTAATCGGAGAAGCGAGAGATTCCTTAAAAAAGAAATGGTACGCATGGGAAGGAAGTCAGAGACCCGAAGAAACGAAAAAAATCATTTACGATTGGAACAAAAATCACCGAATCATGAAGGAATTGCTATAAATTTTATTGTAAAAATTAAATAAGGAGATTGGAATGATAGAGGTGTTTAAGTAACTAAAAATTGGAGAATAAAGTTCCTTGCTGTCGGGTTTAAAATACAATAGCTCTCCAATTAAAAGTGAAATCTAAAAAAGTTTAGGATCGACTCGGATCGATCGTATGGAGAGAAAACTGAGCGGATAGTAGAGAAAAGTGGTGTACAGATTTGGGTCTTGGTTTAACAAACTACTGCTGGACCAACGTAAATTTGGATATACTTAGGGTAACTGGAATACATTTAGAGGCACTCGAGATGATCGTATTATAATTTTTGAGATCTTATCAAAATATCTTATTTAAATCATTCTTTTTAAATTATCTTTTGCACAATGTAAACCACTACAATCAAGCTCATTGAATTAGAAGACGTCTACATTAATCGACGCGGCCAATTCCCCTATGTTCACTCCGTTCGGTCTCGAATTAGGTTTAGACTTAGATCAAAGATAACATTTGATCATGAACCCATTATTCTTATTGATAAGTTGACTGCTTTTGACTATCTGCTGCCTCTGCAATCACGTTTGGATGTTGCTCGCCCATAAACTGAATAGAAATTTATAATTGTGAGGGGAAATCTGACTCAAGATGGAGCATGGATTGCTCAACTGCCTGAGTTTAGCCCGGGAGTCATCAGCTTCCAGCTGGTTTTCGTCCCGAAAGGCTCAACCATAACAAGCGCTTATGGAACCCAAGATATCATATTGCTGTGTCAAGATAAATTTGAATTGAGAAAGCTCAGGAAAATGACTGTATTTCCAAGGTGCATTGGCCAATATACTGAATGGGAATAATTCTTCAATAAGCAGCATGCTATTGGATACAACGCCTTTCACTTGGCTCCCATACAATAAACTGGAGCCTCCAACTCATACTACAGTCTCAAAAGTCATCTTTAGCTTTCCAATCAGCTATTTGTTGGCACTAATTAGCAAAAATATGATGAGCTCGAAAGTATTTTCGGAAAACTCAAATAAAAAGGGATGGTGTTTTTCATTGATATAATTCTTAACCATACGAGCTTTGACTCTGACTGGGTTAAAGATTCTCCAGATGCCTGCTTTACTTGTCAAAATACTCCTATGCTTTACACTGCTTTTTTGGTCGATCAAGTTATCTATTAGTGGGGGGAGGAAGTTAAAGATATGATGTCCTTTGACGTATAGCTTACATAAGATATACTCACCCAAATTTAGGAAAATTTGTTGAATAGAATCACTTATCTCAAACTTCATGAATATTTTCAACTTTCAGATTAAATTGCAGACATTATGTTGGCAGCAGTCAAACCCAGAAAACCATCTGAAAACATTTTTGCGCAGGATCCTGTATAGATAATTGAATCGTTTCTCATGACTAATTCAACAGCTCCAAACAATGAAAGGAAGAGCATAACCATTAAAAATGTATAAAGTTGGGCTGATCTAGATTTAGCTTATGAAGCATCAGATCTCAAAATAGCCTTGCAGACTTTTAATCTTGATTGGAAGAATAAAATTGAAACCCTTTGGATTCCTGAAATCGTCAAGAGCACCATTGATAGCGTGAGACATAACTATTTTGAACACAGTTACAGACGATTTGATGACCCTTGGCCTTTGGTCAATAAGTATTTTTCCAAAGTCAAAGGCACTACTGGAGAGTTCTTCGCAATTAATAATGGATGGGTCGGAGGAGCAGATTCCAGAGAAATATTTGTGCTTTCAAAATAATACTACTATTTACGAAGAAGAGTCAACGTTTGGGGAGATTTATTGCGAATTAGATACGGAGAAAAACCATCCGATTCACCCGCAGCATGGCACCATATGTTGGAGTATGTGCGAATCATGGCTCAGTATTTTGACGGATTCAGGATGGACAACCTTCACGGAACTCAAATTAGTGTTGCTAGATATATGATTAAAGAAGCAAGAAGAGTCAATCCTAATCTCATAGTCTTTGCTGAACTATTCACTTCTTCTGATGAAGAAACTGCTATTTTTGTTAAGGAAATAGGCATCAACAGTGTGCTTAAATAAGCTCAGCATATGCTTTCAGGGGAAGAGTTTGTAAGACAGTTCCATAAAAAAATATTGACATCAAAGCCTTATCTTGGAGCACTCGATAGATTGTTCGTATAAAACGGGGAAATTATTAAATATTCAGTAAAAAAGCAGCCAATTATTTTAGTTTATGACCTCACCCATGACAATCAAACTTACATCACCAAAAATATTCACATTTTACAAACTCCAGTCAGCTTTTTGCTTTCTCTTATTGGAACTTTCACTGGATCCACCAAAGGTTTTGACCAATTTTATTCCAAAAAAATATAAGTTACTTAAATGAGAAACCTTTACGCAAAGGATGTTTCTTCTCCTCCTATTATCGATAAATCTGCAATACAGGCTCACATGATCAGATATAGTGGCAAGACAGAGAAGAGCAGTGTGGTCGGAAGTTGGGATAACTGGAAGTAACCTCATATCCTTGTTTACCATCCTACTACCCAAACATATTACACAACTCTATACTTGCCGCCTGGGCACTATGAGTATAAATTTAAGAGTAGCTTAAATGAATGGTTTTTGTAAGACGGCCGACCATACAATATCAATCATAATCATGAATTTGAAGTTTCTCGCCCCACTTGTCCAAAAACCATTTACCGAGACCTCTAAGAATTGAGAAGGAGAACATCTTTGTACACTGAACAATTTTTCAATTTTAAGGAATACTATGCCTTCCATATCGGAAACATTGTGGTTATAGTTCGCGAACCCTAAAATCATTTGGAAAGCATCTGTGTCATAGTAAATTTGTCCACAAAGGAAGAACCCCTTCCTAACGAGATTGGGCTGGTGGGCACTATCAATACCGTGAATATCTGGCTGCAATCTGAATTGTCTCTATTTTAAGGACTAACTACGCAATCTGAAGTTTCCCACAGCTCTAATATCCATGAATTCTTTTAAGTTAATATTGATCCGTAAACTGGATATGATATCCTTAAAGCTCCTTTCATACCACCAGGTTTCGCTTGCCTTTTGCAATGCTCCAAAAATAATCAACAAAGTGAAGTCATTGGAGCAATGAATGAGCTGATCAGTCGATCGATTTAGCTTCCACCCATGGGTCCAATATAGTATAACACTTTGCTGTTCGGGTGTAATGAAGAATAGGAAAATATTTATGGACAATCAAATTATGTTGTTCCTCAAAATGGGTACAAACAAATAGTATATGCTGGTTTTGCAGGAGTTTACCAAACAATTATTCAGGCTAAAAGGTAAAATCGGCTAAATGAAGGGCTATTCTAAAATTTAAGACAAGGAAATTGGCTATTTAACTACTACTTGGAGAGGCTTAGAAGATACAAACATCTGGTCAATCTTGTCGAATATTTAGAAAGGATATTCAATTTGCTGTCGCAAATGCCCAAATACCTCATTCCTAAATATTTTACTGATTTTATGTACAAGTTTTTGCTTGCCGTCTAGCAGCAAACTGAAGCAGAGTTCGATTTCAAAAAAAAACTTGTGATAGCAGCAAGTCAATTTATCAATTATTTTCCAAAATGCAACCTCCCCTTTAAAATTTTAATATCCGCGGGGCTGCCTCATTTCTCAGTTGGATGGTCAAGATGCTGGGGAAGAGATACATTTACTTGCACAGATTTACTGTTGCTTCATCCCCATATTATGAGAGATACCATCATTCAGTTTGCCTCAGCACTGAGGCATGGTTTGATTCCTAACTTACTTGACGAGGGCAGAAGGCCACGATATAACTCTCGTGATGCTTGTTGGTGGTTTGTCAGGTCAATCGGGGAATACTTAAAGGCAACTAAGGATTATGATCTGCTGAAAAGTAAGGTCGATATGATTTTCCTCAGCAATGATATCTTTGAGCACAATCACTTAAAGAGATAGGGAAAGAAAAAAATAATCACTCTCGAATAAGTTGTGCAAGAAATCTTCCAATCGCATGCCAATGGTATTTCTTTCAGGGAATGGCATGCTGGCTACTAAATCGATGCTAATATGTCTACTGATGGATTTAATATTCTTTTAGAAGCAGACTTTGAGTCTGGCTTTATTATTGGAGGTAATGGATTCAATTGCCTAACTTGGATGGACAAGATGGGTTCATCAAATCATGCTGGAACAAAAGGAATTCCTGCTACTCCGAGAGCTGGTGCCCCTGTTGAGCTTGTAGGCCTGCTATACTCCTGCTTGAAAACGTTCAAAGAACTTTATGACCAAAAATACTACTCTTTTGAAGGCGTGACAATTAATTCAAAAACAGTAAAGTTCAGCAAGTGGGCTGATAAAATAAAATCGAGTTTTGAATATTGGTTTTATTTAGAGGAAAATCCTCTTAATTAGTCTGTCTATATTCGTGGTATTTATAAAGATTTGGTGGGTTCACCCCTTAAATATGATTAGGAACGCTTTAGGCCCAACGCACTTATTGCGATGGCAGTTGCTCCCACTCTCTTCAACGAATAGCACGCATTATCGTATTTAAAAAAAGTTGAAACTCATTTACTACATCCAAAATCCATTGGAGTATCCACCCTAGCTAATGTACATACTCCATTCATTTCTTATTATGATAATGCCGATGATTCTAGCAATGCCAAGGTCGCTCATGGTTTTAGCTACCACAACGGTCCAGAATGGGTCTGGCTCTATGGCTTCTACATTGTCGCTAAGATTAAAATGTCAGGATAGCATTTGAGTAAAAAGAGAATGATGAGCTTGCTGCAGGAACATATCAAATATTTAGAGAGTAATGAATGGTGCAGTTTGCCAGAAATAACAAACAAAAATGGAGAGGCAAATCAGTTCTCATGTCATGCTCAGGCCTGGTCAATTTCTTCAATTCTGATGGCTTTGAAAGAAATTGAAAGTTTAACTGATTGATACATCACAATATGATTAATTTGGAAATATTGGCTCAATTAAATCAACAGACCGACTGTTATCATTATTACTTATTTAAATGAATTGATAAAATTGATAAATCGATTATACCTAGATAATTTAATCACTTTTCTTCAAGACTGAAGATGAATAATCCTAGGTCCGTGGTAATGGCCAGTATTTTGTTTTGCATTTTAATGTAATAAGCATATCCCATGTCGAAAAGATATTGATGCTTCTTAATTTATTTAGGAATGTCATTGCAATCCCATAAAAAACCCCGATGGCAGACTGCGCTTGTACGCCAATGGATAAACATCCCATTGAAGTCAACAGAAATTATTGAGTAATCTGGGCTTTCTCTGTCAGCAATAGAAAAAGCAATAATGGATGAATTATGACTATAGAGATCTCTTTGAACCTTACTTTCCATATGATACGACTTTACGTTTTTGTTGTTTTCAACAAAGATTAACTCCTTTCCCACCAAACGACCATGGGACAAAAAGTGATACTCCTCCTAAAAGGCTTTAATAGTAAACACTTTTTTCTGAGTCAAGTCATAGTATTGAAATTCTTTTGTTTTATCTTGCTGGTACTACATCCATAATATGCGGTTGCCATCAAAATCGAAGGGGACTGCCACTTCAGGCATTCTAAACTATCTGTGAAGCTTTATCTAATTTTTGCCTGAATCAATTTCATAAAGATTTTTATTTTAAAGTTCAAGCTAAACGGCTGAGTTTGACTTCATGTACATAAGGCTTCTCTTTTTTGAGTAGGAAATGCGCAAAAAATAACAATTTTAACTCCATACATCATGGTCATGGAGTGGGAGCAGACAATGTTGGAGTGACTTCTCAATACGCTCAGCATTTAGTCATTGTCTGGATCTTTATTTAAATCCTTAATTCTGATGTGCTTATCGCCAATGGCAATGTAAATCTTTTTGCTTAAGCTGGTGTTTTCGGAATAAATCTGCCTAATATAATGAGTACCCCTCGAATGAGTTCCTCATCAATATGTTCGAAGTAGGATGTTTTCTTTGTGGATAAATTAAAAGTGCCAATGTATCCGGAGATGGCTCCAAAAATAACTTTTTCTCTGTTAAAGAATACCTACATTAATCGATTTCAATTGCGGTAAGCGGTTCGCCAATTCTAATCTTAACCCACGATACAAACTTTATCTTATTTTCATCCATCATTTTCAATATTATTTATAGCACAAAACATATTAACTCAAAAGTAAGCTCTCACAACATGAAATTAGTTAACTTTTCAAAGTAATCAATTTTTGTTCCTGTTCTCTATTTAATGTCGGATTTATTATCTTTCGACTGTAGTTAGAATCTACCAATTGCCTTTCCGATCTCCTTCTCTTTGCTTAATAAACTATTCATAAGGATCTAGCTTTAGACCTTTTTCAAATAGAAAATACTCCCTGTACCAGCCTTTTTCTGCCTGGACATTTTGCTAAAAGGCAGTCCTTCTGGTTTTATAGAACTATCGAACAGTGGGATACTTAAAGTTGTATTTCATATCCTAAACGTCTTTATAGAGATTTAGCTTGAGGTCAAAATCTGCTTTGAGAGCCAATTAATCGGGCATCATTCTAAAGTATTCGTGATTAATGATATGATACTCAGGAGCGGTTAAAACTCTCCAGCATATCAGGGGAATACTCGTCGCCATGAATGCCCAAAAAAAGCGACCCCATCCTGCTACTGAAAAATATTCACTGCAATATTGTATACAGAGCATTCTTGAAAATACAATGCAGGCTGCAATATCAACCTTTATCAATTATTCGCAAAATACCTAGAAAGTTGCTGATTGTTGATCCATCTATTTAAAATCCATCCGATCAAAATCTTAATAAAACTTGAACATTTTTAAAATATTTTACTTATTGTATAACTTCTTCATTTGCCCATTAACTTCCTCATCTTGAGCATCTATTTTAAAATAGTTTTTAGGTTTAAAATTTGTATAATCTATTCGAACCGCCTTATTTGGGTTTGTTATTATTTGTTGCTTTGATTAAACTGATTCTACATCCTCTCCTGAAACATAAACAAAATCTTTAATTTTTGATGATTATCTTCCCATTAATATTATAGATATTTAGACCAATTTTATAATATTAAGAGGATTTATTTTTAGCAAATAAGATTAGACCAATGTCTCGGATTAAAAATAATTTAAATTTATAGAACGATATCATTTTCTTTTTTAAATTGCTAAAACATTTAAAGGTTACTAGTTTGCAGCTAAACGCCATATTTAGCCCTTAATTAAATATTTTAGTGATTGGAACTGTTGCATAAAATTTAGATTAAATATCCAGAGCAGAATAAAATCACTCTTATAAATATATAAAATTGTTGATGGATTCCTCGTAATTATATGGCTTTCAGAAATTAACATTTTGCATACGCAAAGACTGATCATTATAGAAAAATAGCAGAAATTAACCTTCGACCAACAGAACAGAGATACCTATTTCGTTGCCCTCAAAATGAAAAAATGCAGAAAAATACAATAAATCCAATTGTTTTTAATTATGATTTCATAAGTATTAGTATTAGAAACCTTCTCCAGTAGATCAACCACAGATGATGGAGAAAACTCACAATGCCAAATATTAAAATTTAGTTCCCTACTACAATGAGTGGTCCCTTCTTTGCAAAGTATCAATATTATTTAAAAACAATTGGAATTCATCAATCATAGAGGAAGAAATATTGAATCTCAAAGCTCTCTCTAAAATTAATAAAAATAACAGTTATTGAAAAAGAAACTGCTCCATTAATGAATTTTTTTCAGAAAAAATATTCAGAAGATCCTTCTGTAAAATACTTTAAACTCAATTGAAGATGAATTAGTGAGAACAAATGATATTGATATTACCCTTTCTAATGAAAAATATCCTTTAGAGTAATAAGATCAGGAGAATACTTTTAGACGATACATTTAGTTGGAATAAAAGTAAAACAAATAAAACCAACAAGCCTTAATATTAAACTTATAAAACGAGATCAAATCCGTATAGAATGAACTCTAAGGCAATGTAATTCTCAATAACATTCATAAAAAGAACAAAACAAAACAATCGACAAAATTTATGGTACAAAATTATTTAACAATGATGACTTCAAAATGATTAAATTAGAGATTATTACCGTCATTTTGGCTGTAAAAATTGTAAGAAGATACAGGTATTGCAACATCCTAAAACCAGATTAAAATTACTTGCTAAAAACAGAGAAATCAAAAATGAATTATGCAGTAAGAACTATATCATATGACTGGGAAGTTAATGGAGCTGGAGAATCGAATTCAGGAGAAATGATATCTTTATAAATCTTTATATCTTTTCCATTATTACTATAGTATATTGAACTGGTAGCTATGACAGAAGCAGAAGCAATAGTGGAGTATGAAAAAGACTTTATTTGTTATTATAACTGATTATATATTCAACAACTTATTTATTCTGGCACAAGCCTGCGTGAATGATTGGACTTTGAGAGATAAGATTACTAAGAAAATAAACCACAAGGCTCTAAAGTCTTTTGCTTTAAAAGAAACTGACATCATCAGCATGGAGTTAAAAAAACATGACGACTAAGTTCGAGAAATTATCAATGAATATGAAGCCCAAACTCTACAATATGTTCTGTATAAACATGAAGAAGCTGTTTCTTGGCAATGGTAACATCTCTTCCATCAAATGCTTTACTCAATTTCCATGTTTAAAGTTTGTGCCCATATGTACAAATGATGTATGCAGCCTAAATACATTTATGGAACTAGAGGGAATTTAAGCTTTAACAGAGCTGCAGTCATTTAAATTTGACTCCAACAATGTCTAAAATTTGCAGCCTTTCTCTCACCCTATTAAATATATTTCAGGAATATCAACAAAATCACCAGTTTGGAAGGATTAAAGAAGCTTACTTCTCTCAAATAGGATTTATTCTGTACCCGCAAGATTTATATTAAAATCGCATTTTCAGTATTGAGGAACCAAGAAATAAGAATTAGCTGAAGTAGCTTTCCCTAACATAACCCATTATTAATTTGTCTCCTGTATCTACTATCGAAATCTCTAAATTATTTATTGGCAAGACAAAGATTATTCAACTGCCTTGCTTCTCTAGTCTCACGAAATTATATATTTCTCCCCCTATAATATTTGTAGCTGACTGGGATACCTGGCTTGGGAAAATTAAAAATTGAATAACTTTACTTCCGTAAAAATATGTCTATTTAGCTCACAACAATATAACCCGTCTTATTTGCCATTTGGAAAAAATAGAGACTTTGATTCTTCTGCATCTTGACAATAATCCAATCAAGAAAATCGAAAACTTGAATATCTTGACTATTTGGAGAAACGTAAATTAAAAAATATTGATCAAAATTATCGAAGGAATCAAGCACATTAATTCGCTCAACTTAACCTCAACAATTTTTATCCGATTGAAGATTTAGGAGAGGCCATCTATTTTTAGACTAACTTCCAAGTCTAATTGACAGAGTGTTTCATCTCCGGCATAGCCAAGAAGCAAAATATAGAATTATAAACTGTGAAAGAGTACTTAAGTTAGGGTAAGACTGATCTGTTAATTATTTGCACAATTAAAAGATTGTTTGGCAGTCAAAACTAAATTAGCAAGAAATCAATACTAACAATTAGATCAAGAATATCCTTTTGGTAAACTTATTGCAGTGACAGATGGGACTGATAGGGCAGATTGAAGTCCATAATATTGTGAATCTATCAATATAAAAAAATACAATTAATATTCTAAACTTTCGCAGAAAGGGAGTATGCATGAGGTGCTTCGAAAGTGTAAAAGAGACGATTAATTTCATAAATTTGTATATAGAAGCCTAGCCTCCAAATATTTTAGCAGACAGTTAAACAAAGACAGGTAGGTTTATTATCAAGCAACCTTTCAATGATTTAGAGAAAATGATTAATACACTTTGTAAGAACAGAAAAAATATCCTTTGCAGAAGATAGCTTATGAAAAGGGTGATTTTTTATAAATATTCGTTTCTGTTATCTTTTCCTATCTGTTGTGATATTGGGTGATATTGGGTGAGATGATTATGGAATAATGTGCCAAGGGTTTCTTTGCAGATTGTAATCCTTTCCTTCATAATAGTTAGAAATTATAAAAAAAATACATATATCAAGGTCAAACTATCAACAAAATTACAGAATTTTTTAGAAAATAGTAAAAAATGTTTTCACTTAAGAATATACTATTACTTATTAATTTATCGTCTTTGATGCGACTGGCACGCACGGACAATAGTCGGCAAAGGGCAAAACCTGGGCTCGAGTACCCAGCAAAATAAAATGACTACATAGTTCCCAATAGCTAGAGCTAAGCTCTGGTCTAAATAATCAAATCGATATCCTTCTAATTCTTCCAACACAATGTACCCCTCTTGCCAGAGAAAGTAAAAGCAGTGGTGCTGAATTTGATTAATATGAACTGTACTGTCTCTTTTCGGGAAGTGATGGCCCTCATTAAAAACTAGCAATAAACTTTGGACAACTACAAGTCGTATTTCCTCGAAATGAACCTCACCCTCGCTGAATAGGCAGATTAACTGGCTGAGGGATGTCTTGGAGAATGTCACCAAACATGCAATCCGCTTTTTGAAGAGAGTCTGAGTCTCATGGGAGAAAGTCGTTCTTTTGAAAGTCTCGAGAACATCCATTCTGTCGTTAATGATGAAATCATAAAATTTAGAGATACCGATGAAATAAGCGAGAAAACAATGCAATCTGATATGGATTCTGAACAGTTTACCGGAATCAACAAGCTTTCTAATTTTTTTAATATGTCTTTGACTGTTTTTTATCTGAAATAAGGACCACTCATAAAGTATCTAGAAAATTCGAAAGTGTTAAAACCCTTTGCAAAAAGAAAGAAATCTAGCGTATTCAAGTACAATAAAACTCTAACTCCCTTGATTTTAAACTAAGCTAAATACGATTTTAATCAGGAAACGTTAATAGCTAAAAATAAAGCGTATCAATAACAAATGCAGCAAAAGAAGTATAATAAGTTGATGAAATAAGCTAAATTGAACTCCAAACTAAGACTGCAGAATAAAAAGAGGCGATTGTATAGTTTCTTCATTTTTCAGTTCGTATATGAAATTCGTATATTTAATGAGATTTTAATTTTAACAATTTTCCAATCATAAAATTCAAAGTCTCCTCAACTCAACAAATAAATAGAGAATATTTCCTAAATTAGGTGGGTTATCATGAGGCAAAATTTATTACAATTATTTGGAAAGAAAAGAATTTTCAAAGCATAAAGATAATAGCTTTAATTTAAACGAAGATTATTCAAGAAAAAGTTAATTTATTTCAATCTTCATCAGATTGAATTAGTTTCTTTAGAAAGCAAAATAATCATTGAGCATTCGATGGAGGATCAAAATAATCAGATCAGTCATATAAGTTATAAGTACTATATTCTTAAATATTAATTCAAAAAAAAATTAATATTCGATCAAAACATCGGCAAACATTGTTTAATGAATACTTACTAGAAAGACTGGCTTCTTCCTATCAAGTATAAATGTTACTACAGAATGCTTTGCTCTAATCATAATTCGAATGAGTCTCATAACTGTCAAAACTAGGAAAAATAGTGCAAGAGAATTTGCATACACTAAATATATATTATAAATGTGTTAATCACTTCTATCTAATGATTATTCTTTGGCAAATACTGTGCAACAAAACGATCAATGTTAATCATAACTTAACAGTATAACAAAATTTGAGTATTCACTAAGGCATTAAGTGTCCAAAGATCAATTAATAATGTACATTTTATGTGCTGGAGTAAAATGTCTTATCATCAAATTGGCCAAAATAACTGCGTTTCCTGTCCTCAGTGCCATTACATGGTGTGTTTGAAGAACCGCATGCCAGAGGAACATCTGTGCAAGGTTAATTGATTTAATGTCCTCTTTCCACCCTAAAATTAAATTTTGTGTTGATAAAATGATGAAGCGTTTAGAGAAGTAATATAGAGATATATTTAGATGAGGGTTAATATGATCATACAGAGAAGGATTTAGAGGAATGGACACAGAGGAAAATTTAGTTAAATGAGATTTTGATATCAATTCGTTAGACTCTAAGGACAATTCCTAAAGATATCTACTCAATTCCTTCTAATATAAGGGTAAACTCGATATTATTTTCAATTTTTTAGAATCTGATTTTTTTGCAAATAATTTTTATTTTGTAAATGATTTTTATTTGCAAATATAGTTTAATCCTTTGAGAAGCCATTTGGAAATATTCTTTCCCAACAAGCAAATACCCGAATTCAAACCTTTAAAGACTTTAACAAACAAACAAACAAATAAACAAACAAACAAAAAAGAATTATATCTGAATTAACAGTTTTTACCTGAATGTATATTTTGCTCAATCAATATTATCAATATGCAAGCAGCATCACAATCACATCAACAAATTCATATTTCAATAAATAATTGTGCCTCTCAAAATACTTAAAATTTAAAGTGGAGCACATCAACCTCAATAAAAAAAAATTCAGATATTGGTTAACTTTAAATGGGTTGAGAACAAAATTGTATGGAGTAATTTAAAGGCTGAGAGCCAAACTAGCTTTATTAAATTCTATGAAACGAGTCGATATACAAGGAAGATTCAAATGACTATATTTTTTCGCAAGAGAAAAAAATTGAAAACATGTTTTCTGGATTACATTTGTTTCATTTGTTGTTACACCAAAAAAGGAGGTGATATTATTTCAAGTTCGAAAGATATCAAGTAAAAATTTACTCAATTTAATCAAGGACATTATTAAAAAATAAATAAAAAATCGTTGAGTAAACCAAAAGAATATAAATTTGAGAACTTCCAAATAGAATTTCCCTTGAATAAGTAGTAGCAACTTGCAAAATTGAGCAAAAGGTTCAAACTGTTTTATTAAACCAAAAAGCGATGTACAATAAATGATTTATATCTCCTCTGTCAGTTGTCTGAATTTCTTTAGAAAAAAATCTCTTATTGTCATAATTAAAAATTGATAAATTCACTCTTGAATAAAATGATAATGGCCGTAAATAATTGTTCGCTGAATATTTCATCTAATATTGAATGGAATTCATTTATAAGTTGTTAGTATATTAATT
>Ga0302186_10000389_pt1 | contig 39660 bp, 11 predicted proteins | sample II_Bog_E1_2_FD_198782 | JGI IMG/M metagenome (GOLD analysis project Ga0302186, IMG submission 198782) | Peat permafrost microbial communities from Stordalen Mire near Abisko, Sweden - II_Bog_E1_1 | ecosystem: Environmental > Terrestrial > Soil > Wetlands > Peat | place: Sweden: Abisko... | reverse complement strand
CGATTATAATTTATTGTTATCCATAGAATTTTAATATATATAATATCAAATATATAACTCGGCAAAAGCTAGCAGCATATTACGTGATAAAAAACCCAGTTAATCAATCGGATGCGTATTTTGATTTAAATATGAGTGCTTATCTCAGCATTATCCATCTCTATATGGATTATTTTAAATTATATCACCAGTAGAAGATATTCAAATGAGCTGGACTGTAATAAAATGATAATATTTATTCCCTTTATTCTGATAATTGGGTACGCCAACCTCATCATATCAACCACTCCCTCCACCTCCGTCGTCGCCACAGTCGATTATCTCACAGTCAGAGTGCTTACCTCTGCAACTATCACCAATAATACACTCGCAATTACTCTGACCACTGATTTCGCTCTCTCTGCGCCTTGTCAAATCAACTCGATTACAGCTCCATGTTCAATCACGATGTCATCTAGTGCAGTTACAGCGGTATTTGCTTCTTCATTCGCTTCGGCCACCTACTATAATCTCACACTCAATGTAACGAACCCCATATACGCTGCTAATTTTCCAGTCACAGCCACTGTCTCGGGTACTTCTTTTAGTAATTCTGGATTAGTCACTATTAATCCATCGACAATTTCTTGCTCGATGACATCCAGCTCAACCTTTGTTGGAGATATTGGAATTGGCAATTTTTTGATAGGAAACAGCGCCCTTCCTGCAAACAGCATCGTCACTATAAACTCATCACTGCAAACCAATTTTAGTAATTTATTCACAAGCAATCCCAGTTGTTTATCAGGGTCTAACTCTTCCCTGCCCTGTACAGTCTCAACCAATTTTGGGTTGCAATATTTAACCGTTAACAATGTGCCTCAAGCTGCAGGCTTATCAATAGCTGTCTCATCAATAAATAATCCACCATATAATGGATCCCTATATACAATTTCATTGCAGATTCAAAACAGCAATGGATACTATATGCAGACATGCAGTTTCAAACAACCAGCAGCAACACAGCTTCGAAATAGTAGTTCCCTTTTGATTGTGGGGTGGAATTCTCAAGTAGGAACAACTTCCACTGTCACATTCACGCTATCCACTTATTTTGTACCCATTATGAATAACATCATATGGGTTTATGATCAAGCATTAAGTGTAAAGCCTCTTTTTCCAGCCAGCTTCACAGTTACAAATTATAGTAGCAGTCAGGTCTCCAATTACATAAGCGGGGCTACCGCAATTGGACAATCTCTATCATTTTCGGCATCAATAACAAACCCACTTTCAACTCAACCGCTTGCCTCTTTCATGTACGTCGTATATTCAAGTACGCTCTTTATCGAGCAATATTCAGTCCAATCAATGGGATTGACTGAACTCTCTCTAACACTTAGTAGTACAGCAACTGATCTTAGAACTTCAACTCTAAGCAGTTATAATAGTTCAATCAGTATGCCTTATTCAGTGGCAAGTGCAGTTATTACTCTCACATTAAGTTATAACACTTTTGCATGCATTAACATTTCACTAACTTCCAATGTAGGGTTTCAACTCAGCAGCTGTTCTTCTAATTAATTAGTATTAAGCACCAATTCAAGTTTACCATCGGGTTTGATTTGGATAATGTTTAACGTAATTAACTATTTTTCCATAAAAAGCGGAAATACTATCAGTTTAACTATAACAGGTCCAGCCCCCAACTATTATTCAATCGGGATAGGTAACATGACTCTTTTCCTCGCTGTTAACAACCAATCTGTTGCTATTACTAACAATAACTCTACTTTTTCCTCTCCTACTTCAATTACTCTCTCATAAAATGTCCCAAATATAAACTCCAGCATATCAAGAAAAATTATTCTTCAGTTACCAATCGATATTATTTTATCAACCAATACTTCTGTGACTGCTACCACCTCTTCATCAACTATAACAAGTTTTTCTATCAATATTTCGGCCTGTCAAATCACGATTAATATTGCTGGAGTATTAGCAGTACAAATTAATAATTTAAAAAATCCAATAAAATACAATGGAAGCTTGATATGGACCATCACTACCTTTGATCTTTACGGTAACCCTTCATCGGTAAGTAGTGCATCGTAGCAGCCCTTTTACACTCCCGCAGCTGTCTTTTTCAATTATTCTCTCAGCTCCATAATAATTGAAAGCTCTACTAATTTATCCTTAACAATAATCCCTGCTCTTCAATACTACACTCCACCTACAATCACAATTAGTCTATCTTATAGTGCCATTATCACTCCATGCTCTACATGCATTTCTCTTTCCAGTACATCAGTAACTTTGCCTTATTCATCTGCTACGATGCAAATTATTTTAGGAGTCTCAAATAGCTAACGGATTAATAATAATTCCATTATTATTACAATTAGCTCCAATTCAATTTTATATTAATCTGCTGCTATGTCATATAGTCTTGCCCCCATGGCTTTTGGATACGTAGCTTCACAAAGTGGCCTCTATGGGACAATTGGTAACATTAATATCACTATTATATCTGGCCCTTCCTAGCCAGTCGCTCTTTCTTATTCCGACATCTCTCCTATTCTACAAAATCCAACCTGCATCACGTGCTCGAACTCGCAACTTTTAATATCAGGAATAATTCAATACTTTTAGACATTCTCAGTCACTATCACTGGAACATATGGAGGATTAGTTTATGCATCGAATATTATCACAATTAACTATGTTTGTGAATCCATCATGGGTTGCAAACTGTGTGTAAATTAAACTATGAATAATAAGCTCACTCTCATCTGCCAGTCATGCTTCGACAGTTCAAAAACTACCTTGACGTTATTATATAATAACCAATGCCTACAAACATGCCCAATTTCAACATATTCGACAACTGTAAGTTGTATAGATTGTCCAAATCTATGCTATATCTGCAATATTACTACTTGCTAATAATGCATACCAAACTATTACTTATACAATAATTCATGCATTTCAAGCTGTCCCATTGGCTACATCAGCAATGCCACCAATTGCATTCCTTATCCCATTATCTGTCCTACAAATTGCATCAACTGCCCTGCTGACAATAAGTGCTTGGCCTGTGCATCAAGCTATTTTCTTTTGAATAATTTATGCAATAGCTCATGCCCCTCTGGTTATGTGTCCTCAGGGAGTTCTTGTATCCTGTTTATACCCCCTGAATAAGCGAAATATTTTCCTTTTGGATTTGTTATAAGCTCCTTTCTATTTTTCCTCACACTGACCGTGATTAAATGTTTCGAGAAACGATCACTTGTAATGGGAAATTTGATTGCTTTTATAAGTATAGCTTAGACTGGATCCATGATCATGACTTTGGTCTATACTTTACAAAGTAATTCTGATTTGCTCACTCAGGCTCTCTGCTTTGTGCTACTTCTCAGTAAAATATTAATCAATTTAATATTTTTGATATATTTTCTTAAAGCTGTAGCCAAGTAGGAGCACTTCGTAGGATGGAGAGAATAAATTGATGCCAATGAACAACTTTTTCGTGTTTTGACAGCACTCGGTGCAATATTCTCTTTTCAACTGATGCGACTAATATATTCGCGCTTGCTTGGGTTGCGACTTTTCTTTGGCAGATTTAACACTTCAATTATCTTTAGGCCGCTAAATTTTTTGACTTTAGGATACTTCTTAACTTGTAGCTTGGCTCTCGGCTTTCTAAGTGTTCGTAACATAATTAATCAACATGGTTATCACACTTCGACTTACTACAGTTCAATATAAAGTATTATCCTTGAATTATTACTCGCTATTAGTTGTTTGGTTGATTGGAGAAAAGGATACGACAATGAGTTTTTTTAATATCAGATTTATAAGGTTGATAATGATTATGAAAGTCATATATAGCCCATAATCATTGAAGGGCAAGCTGAAAATGTTGGAAGTATGCATGAAATGCTTAATGCTGTTGCAGATAATGACTATAAAAATCATAATAGTATTGGGCAGATAGGGAAAAATAGTCGAATGTGGGTGACGAAAATCCCAAAAGAAATTAATTTTAAAGATGAGCAAGTGCAATCTTAAATAATGGTCGTGCAATGTGAGCAGCAAACATAACAATAGATATAATAAAGCGTGAAAGAAGGGAGTGGAATAGTTGACAATCGGAGTTTTTTTAGAAAAAAAATAGTTGATGATTGGAGAAAAATCGAAAAAAGTTTACCAAATAAGTTTAATGAGCTGAGAATGGCCTAAATACGGAAAAGAACGTCAAAAAAATCACATTCTCCCGATGACAATGAGCGAAAGAAAAAGGTGGTTTAGCAAGATATGAAGCGTGTGTCTTCGGTCTAAAAGATAGAAATAAAGTTACCTGAGTGTTCCGAACCTCTTCCGACTAGAATAAAGAATTATTTTTACAATATTAGTCCCATCAACAAAAAGTAAAAATCGTTAAACATTGCCACCAAACTTAACAATCCACTGGATAACAGTATGTAAGTAGAGAAAAATGCATCCGAGGATGCTTTAGACTCTTCTGTAAATGGAGCTTTGCTTAAGAAAAGTTAACTAGTAGAAGTGGAGATCATTGAGCAAGATGACAATCAAGGTTAGATCGAAAAATAAGAAAGTGGCTTCGAAGGGTAGGCTTAAAATTAGATTGACGAAGAGACAGAAGAGAATTAGGAAGGCTCAAAAGATAATCAGGCAGATATGGAGTTGATCGGTCATCACACTGCCCAAAGACTGCTAAATAAGCAAGCCAATAGATACGCTGATAGTACAAATAATCTTGAGCAATCCCGCCCGACGGATAGTTTCATCGCTGAAGGTGATATTAAATTATACTAACAATCCAAGTTAAATGGAGCGGATGAGTTGGATACTAAAAAGTATCGACTTAAAAAGAGAAGAGTTAATAAACAGACAGAATCAGTCTATCTGCAGCGACTAGTGGGAACATCTGAGAAAAAGAATCGCCCGCGCGCCCGTAAACTCTAGTTTTGATAGAATGATTGCATGTTAATAATGAATAAAAAAATATAGCTACCCCTTAAAACTGTTCAGCTTGAAGGTTGGATGAATGGCGTTCCCTCTGATTCCAAACCAAAAATGACTTTACTGACCCTAACAAATAGTAAATTGGTCTTAAAGGATAAGAGATAAAGTATCAAAGAAGGGGGTAGACTACATCTCGCTCGAAAAAAGGATGGAGTGGCCGTAAAATTGAATAACTTATTGATTGGAAGTGAATGCTTTTGCGAAAGAGTGGAGCCAGATGAATAGGCGAGAGAGTGCTATAAAAAATTTCCTAAGCGTTAATATAGCATAAAAAACAGCAATCCTTTTAGATACTTCATGCACTCAACAGTGCGCACTCAAAGTTAACCTCGTGAAGAAGAATAGTTTAAAATTAAACTCTCCCAGTTGATGTTGGGCAGACCAAAAGTTCATAGAGTTACAAGCCCATCAAGAAATCGTAGAAAGACATAGGCTGGATAATAAATAAAGCAATAAATATGTAAAATCAGATCGAAGTCAATAAAGAGTAAACAAAAACTTGAAATAGGGCCGTCTCCTTGGGAGTTAACATAGAGGGATGAACATGCCTATCATTTTGGTGCTTTATGAGTGATATTCTTTTTAATCTTGGAATAGAAACATTTCTCTTATAATCAGATGTATGGCATAGATCATTATGTTAGGTAGAGGCCCAACTTGTTAAGCTCTCGACTTATTTGTTCTAACATCACAAAGTAGTTGGTTGGACCCACCTCTCGGTTATACAGGTGTTCACCATCTTGCAACACCAATCGAATGCGCTCTTACTCAGGATCAACAAATATTTTAAAGAGGTCTGTTAATCGAATCAATGATACCAACTGCAATCCTTCCTTTTTTTTATCGAAGAGATAAATATGTCCCTCTCCAATTAAAGCTTCGCGTTTAGAGTAACCTACAATAGAGTCCCACCAACTGCGTAGACTTGGGGATGCTTCGTCAAAAACTTTGATAGTTTATGCCTGCGGATGAGATTTTATAACCTCTCCTACTTTATAGTGTAGTGCAGGAGTGGGAAGGGCTTTTCCTCTGACCCTAAATGACTTGATTTAATCTCCAATGACTAGTACTTTTCCCATCTGCGCGATTCTCTCAGGATTGATCGGTTCATGCTAGGCATTGTTATCTGGTTTTTCTTCGAAATTGATGGTGGAGGGCATATTCGTATCAAATATCTCGGTACCCACGGGCTCGTTTTTATCGCTGATTTCAAACATTTCGATATCTTTGCTCATGCGATTTGTTTTGCGAGCTATCAAATAAAAATATAGGTCAGGCTGAAAACAACAAAAATAATGCTACTCTTTCAATAGAGATCAAAGAGTATAAACTTCATCATTTTTAGAGAAAGGTCATTACAAAATATTTTTTTGGCTGAGAATCTATTCAAATCATTGATTAAATATTGAATTGATGCACAGTTATCCTATAAATTAGAGACAATAACATGGAGTAGAGTCCTACAAAAAAAAAGAAGAAGTATGTTAAGAAAAATCAGTCCCAAACTGGTTAAGAGTCTATCAACTAGTCGACTATAATATCCTAAGGAAAGTAAAACAATTCCCTAGAGCGAATTTCTTTAAACTATGATTTTGAGCAGCTCATAAATCACGTCCTTGCTCGCCTGCTCCCAGCAAAAGGTTGTACTATCCTTCTAAATGACAAGTGGCTGATGGGATAACGAAATGATTTGGCTGAACTAAAAACCAAGCTCGAAGATAATGCCAAAAACACTAAGGGGCTAATGTTGTAACTTAAGGAATAAGTTGAGAGGGAGGACATAGAATATCAATTAAAAGAGAATTATGACTGGAAAATATTTACAGCTAAAATTGTTTCAAAATGTGTTGATAATTTTTTTGATAAAAGTAACTATCAAAAGGATTATGAATAGTTTTTGAAACAATTTGAAGAAGGAGAACGTTAAAGACTATTTTTGAGAATAAACAGGTCGGAGGAGAAAGAAATCATTGAGGCAATAGAATAATTGACAGAGGTAGTATTGAAAATTAAGACAGAAAAACAGAGAGAGGTCAGAGGAAATAGAAAAAATCTAAGGACAGAAGTGGAGAGTGTTGAATACTCCATTATGGACCTAAACATGAAGGATTTTAAGAATTTTATCAAGTCTAGCCATAAGTTATAACTGTCAGATTTCAAGATTGAGGAGCACAAAGATATCTATGGGAAGATAGAATCATATAGAATAGCACTAATTTGTATCTAATAACAGAAATAGTACAAACTATAAGCCTTTAACTATTATTTTAACTTTGAAAGCATAGTGAGATTGCCAGTGCAAGACAGTCCTCATAAGCAAACTGTGATTCACTAGTTTGAAAAAAAATCAAATCATCTCATTTCTATTCAAGTCATTGGTGGATACAAATCTTCGAAATGGGATTAAAAAACATTATTGTACAAGATCCGCAACAAGCAAATTTCAAAAAAAAGGACCAATTACACGAACTAATACTTTGAAGTGATCCATTTAGTGGGACTCTATCCGACAGTAATAAAGACGATATAAGAGCTTGAAAGTGCCATTAACGAAGTTCCTCTTGACAATATCTAAAAATAAATATTCCTCGAATTTGAAGAGATCATCAAGGATATCCTGAGAGACAATTAGAAAGTGGAAATATTTTTGAGGAAATTTATAGAGGAATATGTGAAGACTCGATACAGCGAAGTTGTTACATTTAAAAAGATCAAGTTTCCAACACGGGGAGTCAAGTTGTGTTTAACTGTGTTGAGTGATAAGGAAAAATAATTTGAACATGTTGAGGCTTAATTGCAGCATATTATGGTGAAGGAAGTGAGTTTACAACAGCGGGATCTTGATTATCCTGTAGAGCAAGATTTGTTGGAAAAACTTGATCAGTAGGGTTTCATCATAGCTTTTCATAAGTAGAAGTCATTTACTTATATCCAAATTCATTCTTAAATAGCACAAACTGAGCCAAAATTGCAGGCGGTGCTTCGAGATTTCGATATAGTTACTCAGTAGATGATGGAAGTGAGAGGCAAAGCAAAGCTAAACAAGTACATGGAAATCATTAATTAAATTAAATTACACCCATAAAATATGCAAATACTAATTCCTGAGCCAAGTTCGGAGGATAAAGTTAATTACAAGGTTTACTTTTTTGGACCCAAGAAAAAGAACTAAAAGTTCATTCAAGCAGTCAAGGAGCAAATTGAAAATGTAGAAAAATAGCTTGGAGAGTATAGTTAGCTTATGGAAGAACAGTTAGCCAAACTAATTCTCGATGATAAATTTCAGGAGGAAATTCAAAATAAATTCGGCATTTCATTGATTGTTAATCCAGCTCGTATTATTGAAGCCCAAATTGAGATCACTAAATCACGGATCAAAACATTCGTCATTATAAAATCGATGAATTTTGATCGAGTCCTCTATGGGTCAAGGGTAGTCTTTAGCACCAAAGATCAACTAATGAGTTTTAAGGAAAAATATTTAGATCCTCTTAAAGCTAAAGCTAAGCGATCTACTCTCAAAGACTCTATCTTGGAGTGTGTGAAATCTCGTAATCTTTCTTTTATTGTGAAAGAAATGGTTAATCCAATTGATATTCTTTCTGTTGGAGGTAAAGATTATGAAGGAGATTCTCTGGTTTTGATTATGCCAAAAGAAAAAAAATAAGAGTTTATTAGTGGAATTCTCAAACATGCCATGAATGGCGCTATGATTCCCTATTCAACTTGCTGCATCATTGAGACGGACCTGTCTGCAGATATTGAACAAATAGTTGGTCTTCCAGAATACTCAAATATTCCAGCCCAATAAACTTATGAATGGTTTTCTGATTTGGGAGCTTACTCAAAAGCCGGAAATATCAAAATAAATGATGCCATCGTCAATCATAGCGGATCAGTAATTCTCTCGAAATAAGATTTTTCTAAAGCTGATTTCAAGCAAACTCATACATGTAATATTCAAAAAAGAATAATGACTCACTTATATACTAATCAGTAAATCCCAATTTAATTCTTATCCAATAAAATTCATTTCACATTGAATAACCGAATTCTAAATTTTCCACCCTCATAAGTCAATCGATTTCGCTATTGTATGATGACGAATCAGAAATAATTTGGAGTGGCCCTTCCTTTTTTTCTCATAGATCCTGTCTCATTAACACAAACTAATCTTTTTACTGGTCATCAGGGCAAAATTTAAAAAAAAACTGTAAAAAATATAAACAATGTTTATGACGATAAAATCAAAGTTCATTATAATCAAATGAAAACATAATTGATATATTCATTTCCTCAATAGAATGTAAAGAATATTGGGACTTGTCGCGAATAAATTAACATATTTATACAATCCAAGGAGATATGTGAGGCCGTCAATCTTCAAAAATTTGCACCTCTTTTTGATGAAAAAAATATTGTGAGAATCTTAGAAAGATTAGGATCATCTGAAATAAAACTAATTTGGAATCAACAATCATCAATACTTACAATTAAATCATTTGACTTGATATGCATTTAAAATTTCAAAAAATCACTTTAGTTTGAAATGAGTTTACTTGAAATGGCCAGCAAACTCAGCAAAAGAGAAGTGTCGGACAAAACAGTTTATCCTCCTGAATGGCAGCCACAAAAATAAGAGATTGAAATGTTTTACGTTAACCGTAAATCAGCTGAGTTCATATAAATACAGCGACTTTTTACAGTAAGGCCTATTGATTCTCTTTTACGTATACAAAATAAAATAATTTACAGAAAGTATTTGGAAGAGCTCAACCATCTATCTTTTTTAAATGATGGCAAAAATCAGAAACAAATGAAACTATTCCATGGAACACATCAAACTGATCCCAAAGTGGTTTATTTAGATAAAGAGGATGGCTTTAACATTAATTACTCCAGCTAATCGAACTATCTAGGAAGAGGGGTGTATTTTGCCGCAAAATCAGAATATTCATATTATTATGCTTGGAAAGATGAGAATGGGCTAAAACCAATGAGATCTATGATGCTTTGCAGTGTTATCGTAGGCGATAGTCAACTTATGAATATGAGTCAAGTCAATAAGGATGTGAAAGATACTGACTTTAAAGACCCCATTAAAAGAATTCGTTATTAATCAATGAAAGGAATATCATCGATAGGTGAAATTTATGTGGTGTATAAAATGAGGAGAGCATGTCCCTTATACCTCATTAAATTTGAAATTTGATTCGAATTTATTTAATATTAAAATTTTCCTTTTAGAACATCAGACTATAGCATTATAAATTCATAAGGTATCCGAACTTTAATTAAAATGTATAAAGGATAAAGGTTTTCACAGTTTATAATATACATATTATTTAAATTGAAAGATTCTCTACATTTTGCATATTTATGAGGATAAATACGAACAATATCAGAGATATTTTTTCTCAGATGGCTACTGTTTGTTGTTGCATTCTTCTTTCTGCTATTTTTCGTACTATTTTTACTTTTATTCAAGTTATTGTTCCCTTTTATCTCTACTCATCATCATTTTTTATTTCTTTTCCTGCTTTTTTCTTTATAAAATGATCTGTTCGCGCATTGCTTTCTGAAAGTCTATGTCATCGCCTGTCATTTTGCCAGTGCACCACATTAAGATTACTGACAGAAAATATGCCACAACTGCATAGAGAATTAAACCAGAGATCGAGGTAATGGGTGGTAAATATGTAGAGAATTCTATCAAATAGCTTCTTATAGTTTATCTATCCATTATTTATATTTGTTATTTTAAATATAGGGCATACGATAGTATCTACTAAATACAACTTAATATGTTAATTTAAATATAATGATGAAGGCCAGTGGATATAGCCGAGAGAATAATCTTCAGATTAAAATTCCAACTACAGAAGTAGACACAGCTACAATTAAGGCCATTCAATAAAAGATGAAGGAGTATCTCTTATCTGTCGATTTTACTGCCTCTCAGAAAATATAAACTATCACTAATCTGTCGAAACTAATTGCGTATTTTGCATAAATAATTACACAGTTATCCACTCAAAAGAACACAAAAGTGCCATAATCTGCTCTGCAGATACAACTCAATTTCTATAAGGAGAGAGATGCCAATCATTAAAAAGCAATTAGATAAATGAAAGAGGAAATTTTAAAGTATATGAAGAATGTTTCCCACAAATAGGTGGAAATTGATAAGTACGAAGCTGAAATTTTTAGACTAAAACAAGTCATTGAATAGAAATAGAAGATAATGCTTCAACTTGTACTTGAAAATAGGCAGAAGGGAAAAATGATGCCACCTCAAACATCTCGTTCTCAGGAAAAGTAAGGGATGAATGTTATAAAGCGTACATAAAATGAGAAAAGTCATTAAACTGACTCATAATAAATCTCAAAAGTAGAAAAAACAAGAAAAGACTCTGTAAGGATAAATGAATCAAAGGACAAAGAAGATTGGGAGTTCTAAAAGAATCGATTGCTAAAAGTAATTCGAGAAAAGGACCTAAAGATATATGAGCTGATTCAATAATTAAAAAAGAAGAAATGATTTTGAATATATATTATTTTATTCACAATGCTATGAGTTTATCAGTGAAGGGATGCCATTAATCAACATATTGAGATAATAATAATAATTACAAATTATAGAGGTTATGCAAATTCATTGTAGATGATCAATTTTTTTAATGAAGGATTCTGCTATAATAATTGAGTCAGTTCTTTTTTTGGAAATTTAAATGTTTAACTTTTATATCTTTTGCATTTATCCTTGCAAATTTAATAAACTTTTCCGATCAAAAATGTTATTATCAAGCATTTTTTGTATGATAGCCTGATTGCTTTGAACTCGTTCAAGAATAGCCATATTTCGAGCTTATTCTAAGATGATATAAGTCATTTTTTGATGGTGCTCAGAGAAGGATATATATTTTTATACTTGGCTTTAAATATAATCTGCATCTTCCTTTATTAACCTATCTTAAGTTAAATACTTCAATTGCGATAGTTATTGCTGTGATTGATCCCCTGAATATTTTGTTATACCTTCCATAATGGTCAATGATGGTAGCACTTTTGATGAAACTTGCATTATTGATAAATTGATTAATTTTGAAACAGAGTTATTATCTATTCTGATAACTTCAAGATTTTTAAATGGTTAAAGTATTCTTGGCCAGCAGAAAGCTTTATCTCTTTTTTGCTCACGTTTATATGAATCCCCGAGAATCTTTTTGAATTTATTTTTTTCAAGCCGCAGAACTCTTAATTTTCCGCACTTCTCTAAGCCTTCAGGAATATTTTTCATTTTGCTGTTATTGAGATAAAGTTCTTACAATTATTCAAGTTTAGATATTTATCCAAGGAAAACTAACTTCCTTTGACTGTTCTGAATATCTAGAATTTTTAATTTTTTGCAGAAATCGAGGGTTTTGGGAATATATTTAAAGTGGTTGTTGCTTATTATTAAAATTTTTAATTATTGAAGGTTCCGAAGACTGTGAATAGATCTTAGATTGCAATTACTCATTGATAATTTTACTATTTTATAATTTTGCCCAAAGCCATAGTACTTCTTTTATGAAAGTGGATTGTGATCTAAAATCAATTCTTATATTTTAGTCAAGTCAGCAAAATGCTATTGGTGGAAGCTGGTGATTTTATTTTCAGAAACATCAAGTTTTAATAAATTTGGACAATCTCTCAGACAGGGAAACAGTGCTAAGTCACAATTTTTAATTATGATTTATTATGTTCTTGATAGATATAATTGATAATTGTTAGGAAAGGGAATCAATTGAAGGAATATACTCTTACAATTTTTAGGAAATATGCATTGAACATTTTAACTCGGCAATCTATGAAGCATGTTAAACGTGTGCGATAAAATAAGAGAATTTTTTACTGTTAAATTGGTTAAGCAATTATTGAGATGATTCTAAGTAAGATTTAGGTCTTTCAGCCTTTTTAATTTTGAAAAATCTACCTCTAAATCTATCAAATGGCAATAGACCAGGATTACATATTAAATATTTATCAATTTTTAAAAGACACGAGGAATTATTTTAATATTATTAGAGCTCAAATTTAAGTATTTCAAAGTTGTATTATGAGTGATGACAGTTGGAAATTAATATAATTTATTTTATTCTAAATTGAGATAAGTCAAATTTGATAATTTTGCCATTGAATTAGGTAAACTAATAATTAAATTAAAACTAAAGTCTAGATGAGTAATAGATTCAGTTTTTTGGAAGATATTTTAGGGAATTTATTTTAAGAAAGACCCACTCACTTAGAGATGCTTTAGTTTCACAAGATTTTATAAAGATCTTGGAAGTTCCTTCAACTTGGAGCCAACTATGACCAAAAATTATAATTATTTCAAATTTTAGAAGGGATAATGATTAGATATATGTTACAATCCGGTTTAATTGAGGCTGATTTTAGTGATTTCATTTTATTTTCTCAAAGGAGGAAATTTATCAAGTTTGTTGTTTGCTATATTATTAAATGATTACATATCCACAATTGAGATAAAAGACTAAATGTCTAAACTAATTTCTCGATCGTTAGGCTGTTTATTTAATGTTGAGGGTTTCCCTCGATAATTAATTTTTTGATTTTCCATTTTTTGTTTTCTTCCTCATTTCCTTTTATAATATGCTTTAAAATAATATCATTGTATGAGCTATTTTGTGAGTCATTATGCAGAACGATCTCATCTTTTTCTGATTTATAGACTTTCTATATATAGCGTTAAAGGAGTATTTCCTAAATTTATTTTTTAAAGATGATGTGTTCAAATTAATGAGGAACCTCATAAACTATATACTTTTTTAAAAAGGATTTGCAATTTTTCTATTATTTGAATTATTCCAAAAACGTAAATTATAGCTCATTATTATCATTTTTGTGCATTTGCATTAAATACTTTTTAAAGTTTTTTTAATACAGAAGATACTGGTTGTTGATGTTAATATCCTAACTTTCCCTAAATAAGCAGAGAGATCTCTTAGGAAAAGGATCTTTCTCATTTTTATATTCATGATTGAATAGCTTATTTAAATTTGACTTACGATTCACGTTTAGTTTTTTCAAGATATTTGGTTTGTAATTTTTATAACAATTTCCACATTTAACGATAGAGCAATCTGAACAAATTGTATGAGGAATTAGATAATTAAAGTGATAGTATATTCTATTGCAACTGCAACATATAAAAGGACTACTGTTCTCCTTCTTCATCGGTTATGTTTCTTTGTGCGGACACTCAGTACATTTTTTTTATTTAAATTATTTTAACCATTTTTCTTCGATGCTTTTATATATTTTAATCCTTTGGTCATAAGAATGCCAGACATTGGACATTTCAGTAATGGGACCAAACTGAGATCGCTCAATCTAATAAAGAAAATGGTTAAAGTTATTTGAGCATTCGATGAACCGAGTAATTTTAGTTTGAACGTCCAGCTGAATCTCACAAATCATATTATTATAGTAAATATTCATTAAAATATCGTTAGTACTTTAGGATAATCGATTTTTTACTCGTAGAACGGTTAAGGTGCTGGTGCTATCTTCCAGCATGTATTTTAGCATCTTTTAACTTTCATCTTATTTAGATCTGAATCTACAACGTAGTAAATCTTTAACACTGAAAGTAAGTAATTGTAGTTAAGGATGGGTTTAATCAAAATATTGCTTACTGAATATTTTTGATACTTTAAGGAGGCCATGTATAAGTCTATTCAAGCAGGCAATAGTAAAATATTCTAGATTTTATAAGACATTCGTAGCAAATATTCCACAGTTGTTTTAAAGATCAGAAAAAGGTTTTTCAATCCATCTATTGATAAGCGTGTATTGCATATTTTTATTTTCCTCCACAAGTTTCTTTTTAATAAATTTATCAATTTACTCTTTTTATTCCTCTATTAATCTGTTGAGTTCATATCTTTTATGTGAGTCCAAGTAATAAAGGTTCCTGTCCTTAAGGAGAATCAAGTTGGCTTCATTGAGATAATAACCCACTGACTTGAATTTTTATATTAACTCTTCGCACCATTTGGTTAAAATTCTAAAAATAGATTTATCCTTAATTTTTATCATGTTCACATTTTTAATTTATTCTTAAGTGTAAGTCTTGACGTGTTCTGGAATTTTGCGTTTTATGACGTAACTGGTGTAAGATTGCACCAAATCACGATGCTATTTTTATTTTCTATGTTTTTGCCAGCCTTGCCTTCTACCATCCATTTATTGGCGCCTTTTCTTTTCAATTGATTATGCAATTGCTTCAGGATCATACTGTATAACATACTGCATAGGATTTTGACTCTTAACCATATATTTTTCAGGTGAATCATCTGCTTACTTTTAAACATATGTATCTATACGCTTCATATTCACTTGGTTAAAATGATTTGGAGAATCCCGATTTTTATTTGATTCTTAACATGCCGCCGGTGCAGGAGAGTTATTCTTTCGATAATTTTAGCGTTTTCTTTAATCTTTAGCAGGTGAAGGTATTTATCTTTGTGAAAAAGATGTAGTAGGTTTGATCCCTAAATGTTTTTGTTCGCTTTGTGAATTTTCTACTTTGGGTTCTTCTCCCTTCTGTTATTTGTTGTTCTATTCAAGGCGAAATACTTCCTCAAATATTTCGGTCATCTTTTCTTTGAATGAGTAGTAGTTTTTTGTTGAAGTTGTGATAAGATCGTTAATCAGTTTCATGATAATGTCATTGTATTGTCCATTTTCTCGATATTAGAATTCCTCAGTGAAATTATTGAAATAGTCATACTCAATGGAAGAAGTATTGTCTTTCTTGTATTGACTGATAAATTGTTCTATTTTATAAGGAGTCTAAATTTCTTCATTTAGAGGATATTTTGTCTTTACATAGTTAAAAGCATCTTTTAAATAATTGTTAATGTCCGTCATAATGCTCAAAGGGAGGGGCTTTTCTTTTTTAATTTACTGATAAAAAAAACGATATATATTCTTAAAAATATTTTAGCAGCAGTATATTTTTGCTTGGTTGAAAGTCATTTGATTATTGAGGTAGGAGTTAAAGCAACAAGAGACTACTTTATTTACTAATTTATTTATCCAACTTGATAGTTTTTCTTTGCCTTCCTTTGAGTCGTAACTTAGTCTTCCATCAATCTCAATCCAAAGCGATCTGTCTCTTGCCTCTTGTTCTAATCCCACATACTATTCATTTTATTTATCGGTATTTTTGTTTTATTATTTATATTATTATTTTAAATTTTGCTCTGGATGAGAAAGGTTGGTATGACTTGAAGCCTATCTCATGGATCTAATCATTGATCCAAACATGTCACTAAATTATATTTTCATCACTTCCATTTATTTTTTAAAATTAGATTAATTTATATTTTAATCTTTCGCTTTTACTGGCTCAATTATTTCAATTTCAATTTATTTCTGTTCAGGGGCTTAAATTTAAGTCACATACGATCTTATCATAGAATCTTGCTCTTGTCTTTTATCAACTACATTGTTTTGAGCTCTAATAATAGGAATTTGTTTTTATCTTGGCAATGAAACTTAACTTTAATTTTTCATTGATCTGATAATGGAAATTTCCTTTTTAGGCTTGTTTAAATTTAATTTTTACATTCCAACATTCAATGATTTTTATGGGTGGCAGGATTCTACTAGTTTTTTAATATTGACTGGTTCATGCTCAAACTACTATAGAAATTCAATATTTTCGTTTTAACCAATTTTAAAAGGCAAATTTGATTTGCCTTTCACACTGTTTTAGCTAATTGAATTCATGTGTAGACATTTTAAATATTCTTACGAGGCTTATTTATATTTAGACTGTTTTCGATAGACATTTCCAAGACCAATATAAGCTGGTTGATAATTTCTATTTGCTTCTATTGAAAGCTTATAATAATTTATGGCTTGGATTAAATCATTTTTAATGAAACAAATATAACCAAGTCCAACAAAGGCACTACTACTTGAAGGACTATACTTAAGACAATCTGTGTAGCAAGATATCGCTTTCTATAAATTACCTCTTTTTTTATAGATGAACGCCAAGCCAAGATAAGGACCCTCTTTGGATGGTATCAGACTTTTGGACAGTTCATACCATTTGATAGCCTCATCCAGGTTTTATTCATAAACAGCGATATTGCCGAGATAATTTGAGGTGGAAGCTAGATGAAAATTGTTGATATAGCATTCCATAAAATAGCTTTTGGCCTCTTGATATTGGTGCTTCTGATAGTAAAGAGTAGCAAGAGTGTAGTGAGTTTAATAATTCTTAGGATTTTCTAATAGCTGTTGAAAATATTTGGACATTTCTGAAAGTGCCATAGGTGTTTGCTTAAATATCTAATGTATCAATCTTAATAATATCAAGAGAGATAATAAAATTGTATAAATCGTAAGTAGACCAGAAAACAATATTTCCAAACCAATCGTAAAAATTAGCAAATCCATTATTAAATTGAATTATGATTAATAATACTAGGAGTAAAAATAATTTTATTTGGTTTTGCTCTTTTATAATTTATATTATTTGATGAATAAATAATTTGCTAAGAGTTTAGTACCAGTCTAATAAGGTGACAATATAATTAAGGAAATATCCATTATAATTGAATTTAAAAAGATAAATCATCAAATATCAGTCACTATGTCCTCAGATAACCAATAATATCCTCTGATATTAGTCCATTGCATCCTTTGTTCTAAGGCCAATTATTTTAATCAATATATTGACTACCTTTGCCTTAAATAAAATTCAATAAGGCTTCATTAATCGTTACCCCCTATCTGGGAGGAATCCTATAATTATTACTGTTCATATACTCCATACTATCTTATAAAAATCCATGCTGGACACAAGAGACGGCCCATACTCCAATGTGAGGAACAGATGTCAAATTGAGGACAGCTTTATTAATATGTTATCTGTATTTTTCTATGTATGCCCTTTATTTATCATTGCATTTTGTCAAATTTGAAGGTGATGTATTGGGAACACACTTAAATTGCAAAATTTGTATTAATCCCCAAGAATCATATTGAGATTGCAGTACAAATGTCTTAGGCTTGATAAACTCATATAGATTGCCTGCTTGAAAACACTCAATTTGAGAAGGATATTTTTATATGCATTACGTAAGGGGCATTTTGGTTTCACTGTTAACTAAATTGAAGGTATCAATGGTATAATCCGTCATGGTCTTGTTGTTATAAAAGTTCGGAAAATCAATTATGAACTGTCCACTATCTGGAACTATGAGCACTCCCTCTGGATTTTTGGCATGTTAAAATACATAATTACTCCAGATAAAAGCAGCAAGACCTCCAGCTGAAGTTCCAGTTATTATAATATTTTTGGCTGAGAAAAGGTTGAGTTGTTAGTCTAAAAAATTAAAATGAGCTAGAGTGTTGTTTGATCCTCTGAAGTAAAGATTTCTTTATTTATATTGAATTGGAAGTTATCTTGAACCTTGATGGACACTGCCATCACAGTAAGGAATGAATACTCTTGTCCAATTAGCGAAGGGGTTTGCCTCTATGTCTGAAGATAAATAGCTCCATTTATCGAAGGATCGACTGTCAGAATAATTATTACTACTGCCTAAGTGAGTGAAAGATCTTTGATAACAGTACTCTATCATATCAGCAAGCCCATCTCCTCGGCATAATCCTCCTCCCTCAAAATAAATCATAAAACTGTCAGTTTTCTGTCCAATCTGATAATACAATGCCGCTGGTGAGCCATCCAAGCATCGTGCATCTTTCCCTTAATGCTTATGCAGAATGAATTCACTACCAAAGGTCACTCCGATTATGGCAAGTAGGAATATAATCTACATCAATAAATATTAAATCTTTAATATTGGAATTTGCTTTAACAAACTTGAAAAGGTTTTGAAAAAATATTAATTAAAGAGATCCATAAATCTTTTGAAAAGCTAGGCATAGTTTTTGAGTATAGGATTGTTTGGCAAGGGGAGTTTAATCAATGTTTGCGCCATGCGTTTTTTTTTTTTGTAAACATGAGGAATGCTTAAATTCAGATAAGGATGGAAAAAAGGCGGGTAAGGGAATCAAACCGTTCTCAGGAGATTAATAACAATCATTGTCATTAATAAATGAATTCATAAATTTTAATTACTGAGTTTTTAGCTAAACTTAAAGGTATTCCAATCAATTTATAAAAATCAGTTTGAGAAGCTTATCATCGTTGATCGAAACATATCGCCAGAAATAAAAAGATATATCTCACAAAAATATTAATATCGAAGGTTTGATATGTAATTTTTATAGAATATCTTTGATTCCTATTTCAATATTTTTGTAAACAAAAATCGAGTAATTTTAATTGTTAATTGATTGAAGACGATTAATAATAGAAATTCATTTGAAGTAGATCATTAATTATGCTTAAAGCCTTCATAAATTTTCTCTTCCCAATAAGAAGCAAAATATAGAAAGTTTCACACCTTAAATTGATTGGATTAGAATTGCTTAGCAATGTGCTCGCTATAATTTAATTATTGATTATGCTCAGAATGCAATGGTGTAGGACACTCACGGGTTTCACTCAGACTTGCGCAAACTTTTACCCAACTCTCTCCGGAAGCACAAAAAGCAATATGGGCATGTCGCATCATAAAGGAGATAAGAGAAGCGAAGGAGGAAACTGATTACTTTGAAGATATCAATGGGAAGAGGATAATCAAACCCTCCCTTGCAGACACAATCAAAGGTCTGACAATTAAATCGGTTGAGTGCGGATAAGACTAGCTCGATGATGAAATAAGAGAGGATGTCCTCAAGATGTTCACCACGGGGATTGTGCTCAATTACAACGTGTTTCAGCAGAAAAGAGTTTCAGATGGCGCCAGAACTTGTGCCAATCAACCGAAATCTAGTTCCCCATTTATTTTTTATCCAAACAGCTTGGTAACTAAATTTATGTTCAATAAAATAATTTTCTAATCATAACAGGATAAGATGTATCTTCTTTATGGAAACTATGGCATCAGCAAGACCGTGTCAATAATACTTCTGCATCATCTTTCCTCAATTATCAATCATTATTTCTACAAAGCCTCATCCACTTAAGCATAAATGAAGGAGTTAAATTCATTACTGGAACGAAAATTAATCAGACCAATTCCAAAAATAGTATATTATAGTTCTGATATTAACAAGAATTAATAGGCCTTTATGAATATTATAAAAATTCAATGTACCTAACCCAATCTGATCAAATAGGATGAAGAAAAAATGAAAAATATTAAAGATCAGAAATAATTATAGAAAATTCAAATATTATATTCCAATCGAGGAATTAGGGTTGTGACTATATTTGATCAGCTCAATGCGGTTGCTTCCATTTTGAGAAAATATAACACTTAGCTTAAAGAAAGAAAACTTACAAAATCATAATTTTAGGAGTTAATTGATTAACGGAACAGAGCTCAGCGATAAATCAAAAGAATAAAAAGAAATATAAAAATTATGTGATCACCTCCTCTTTAACAGTTCGGCCGATATTTAAGTGGATTTATTAAATAAGCAAGCTGATAAATCATCTAATGCTATATATACTCTTGATATGAATGGGCACAGCCTCATATCTCGTGGAGATTTGCCTTATGCTAAATTTTTATTTTAGCCCTGGGGGCAGGTTTCCTTTAGTCACTGTGTATGGTCCTAAATCTATAAAAATTTGACCTTATCTTTTCTTCCAGAAGCTATAAATAGGATGAAATAAATTTACTACTAAAAAGTGGCGCAAGCAGGCCATCGATGGCCCGTTTATTTGAGATACCTGCATGTTCGGGAAGTAGTCTTTCCGAACATTCGACATTCTAAACTTAAATCGCCATTTGAATATATGGAAGAACAATATTTTATTGAAAAGCTTGAATAAGTGCTGAATGAAATTCAAAGAAATAGTTAAATAGAATTTCTTAAAAAATTATAACTCTTTTTATCGAAGGGAAGAAATGATAAAACAAATAAGTAATTTCTATTAATAAACGCTCTAAATAAATTCGCTTTAGACAATATTTAATATAGTAGCCATTGGCCTTTAAATGAATTATATTAAGATGCTAATATTAAAATCAACTTACAATTAGAATCACAATTTTTTTTTAATTAATAATTATTTGGCAAATAAAGCCGATACTTGTCAGCAACTATTTATTTTCTATAGGATAAGGAACATTTACTATACAATCTTTACACATTACATAATAAAATTCAAGTTGTTCTGAAATCTATCGAAATAGATTAATTCCGTCAACCTTATTTATTATTTTACATAATTTAATCTTGATCAAAAATTTTTTTAATTGACCATTTATATTTAATATGATTATAATACATTTAATAATTGAACCAATAATTTATACTAATTGCCTTTCAATGAGATAATTAATGTTGTAATTATTAAACTTAGCTCCTCTCACTATTGATAACGCAAAATAACCCACTGTAATCAACCAAATGTCTCAAGATTCCTCTTAAATAGCTGTATATAGAACTACAATCATCAGTAGTAGACTTATTACTTAAATAAGAAATTGGAGTTGAATTATTCTCTGCTTAAACTCAAACTATATAAAATGTTAAATTTCTAGTTTTGGCTTTTACTCCTGCCTAGTTTATAAAAATATCCTCTTATCTCCTATATAACTATATGAAGACAAATTTAGCCTCTTTATAAACAATTAAACCTCTTTTAATTTGGAATCGAAAAAGCTTGGGATTATATGTAAGATATTGCTGTTTACAAATGTTCTAACAGTACCAGGCTTAAATTTAATTAACTTTTGAAACTCCATACAAAATACAATCGCAAAAAATTAAGGTATCAGGTGGGAGAAAATTTCTGGATTTTAAGATATAAAACAGGAAAATCTGAAATAATTTTACTCATTTACTTTAAGCTGCTTTTTATAAGAAGAATCTTCATTACATAGGATTTCCTGTAACAGTAAATAATCATTTATTTAGATTGATCGTATAGTTGACATGAAGAAGAATATATTATTGGATGTATCACAAAATAGCCCATCATTCGACCTCGCTATATCCAGATACGAAAATAATATATTTTATATCAACACTCTAGATTTTACTATTTCAAGAGGCTTGCAAAGCTTCAAAGACAGAGTGAGAGATGCAGCAAATCTCCTCGATAAAATTACAAAGGAAAGTATTGACGATATATCAACTTTTACTGGTAAATAAAATAAACGAGCCGAATAAAAGTATTCTACATTTGCTGAAGTTAAAAGGGATAAAAACTTTTTCATTCGGCACACAATAATCTGCCCAGCATAGATGATAGTTGATTTAAAGATAAATCAAATTTGGGATGAGTATGCAATTAAAAGATTACTACCAAATTTTAATGAATAAATTGAAACAAAAAATGCTAAAAAAGCCATATCTACTCTAACAGAGAATAAAAATATAGACTCCATAAAAGTGATATAAAAGACAATTTAGGAAGCATTGATATACAAAGATAGCCAAAACAAATGGTAAATTTGTTATGGAAGTTTTGAAAATATTAAAAATGTAAATCCTAACATTCAAGAAGCAAAACTCTTTAAAGAGCTTCTTCCTTTGATCTCTGCCAAAGAATAGAATTTATGATCAAAATACATAAAAGCTTTTAATAATTCAATTAAATTAAATTAATTTTGTAAAATTTTTTATTGGTACGGTCATTAAAATCAGAATTCTTTATCATTGACATAAATATTTCATCCTGTTGTTCATTTTTCAAATTATAAGGTTAATAGGAATATAACATACATGAATAAATATTAAATAATAGTGTAACATGTTAAATAGCTCTTTATTAGCAATAAAATCTTCCAATAATTATTTCTATATCACCTTTTGTAATATTTATTCTATTTGGTTCAAAATAGCTTATAAAAAATAAGAGATAATCATTATCTCAAACATTATGTGTTTTCATATGCTCGTTTTTTGTCTTGGATGAAAATGATTTCAAGCCAGAAAAACCAAATAAGTTGCTTGAGGTGTGGGTGGGTTTAAAAGTTATAGAACCAGATTAATGGGATCCTCGTGTGGAAGTATAACCGATTCCCTCTGTGACTGTTCTTTTTTCTTTAAAAAGAAGATCTTAGTTCTAGTTCTCTATTTTCTTCAGGTGGCTTTGAAATTTTTGGGAGTATGCTTTCAGCGACACCCTTGGAAATTCTCTCGATTATTTATCGAATTGATAGGGTTTTACATCTGAATATCAGTATAGAAACTTTTTGGAGTAACATAGCTTCTCGTAGCGAGGTATATTCTTTATTGCTACCATTGGTTAAGTATTTTTGCTCGAATTCCAGGGGTTTTATTGAACTCAATATTGCAATAGCCTGGATCTGAATCAGATAAATTCTACCCTTCCATTTTAATCGCATCTGTTTCTTGAGCTCATCCCGATCTATAACAATTTCTGCCTTTTTGGGTAAGGTTTTGGATTGTGGATGGTCTAATAAATCGACTAGTTGTCTAACTGAGAGTGAGTTTTTAGATATTCTCGACATGATAGAATAATTTTATTAAAGGATAGGTATATAAATCGATTGCTATTTTGAAATGAGATTATTTTTTAATTCTCAAAGGAGGTTATAAGATGGAATATTATTTAACAAAAGCAAACAGAGATAATCTAAAAAAGGAAAGATAGACTTAAATTGAGCATGAATAGTATATTTATATTTTTAGGGATAGCATACTATTTATGATTGCCATTGTTAATTATCTGAGCTAGATCATATAGGTCTGATTTACTCTAATTAAATTATAAATTATATATATATATATATACATATGTTCTCAAAGATTTCGGGATATTAAGATATCGAAGACCTGTACGAATCCTCTCTACTATAGAAATCTTAATCAAATATCAAAGAATTTATAAAATAGAGGGTATAACTTTCTCAGACATAAATACAGATAGCTAGAATCAGGTCTATCCACTTCCAGCTTTACCATTTAGAAGAATAACTGCTTTATGATGGTGTAATGCATCTTTGATATAGTTTTGTGATGAAATTGGGCAGTAGCAGTTATATAAGTGCTGGTTATAGCAAAGGAAAGCTCGTTCTTGAAAAATAGTTTAAAAATTAACAAGAACTACCCAACCTAGTATAGCACATGTTTATCAATATCAAATCTAATAATCAAGATTAGTCGGCTCCTTTTGATCTGGCTTTATAAAACCTTAATGAAGTGGCTGTGAAACTGCAAAAAAAGTAAGCGGTTAGTTTATAAAAGATCCAATAACTAGGTTAATTTTTTGCAAGAAGTGAAAATTACGCCTGAGTACCTGGTTCTCAAAAGATTAGAGCAAAATATTTATCAAAATATCATCAAAACCAGTGATTAAATGATTTCAGGCAAATAGGCTTTGAAATAAAGAAACAAAACATTGCTGAAAACTATTCTGTAAATAGAAGGGAAAAAACAAACACTGGAAAACGCGATGATCACTTTCTAAGACGAAAAGCAAGTATAATTTAATGAATTCAGCATCTTAGTAATACACGAGAACGGCTTGATGAGTTTATCTAAGTAAAGAAGAAACAAACTAACGAAATATAGCCATTTACTCTCAATGAGGCCATGTTTGAAGAATACATTAATAATTTGGTTTAACTTAAGGAGCTTGAACTCAAAAAAAGATATTTGATTCAATGATAGAATATATGCCTAACATGAATTAAAGTAATGCTATTGTATTGTGAAACGTTACTTGAATAATTTTCGTCATGCCTTTGTTATAGAGAATCTTTTGTTTCCATTAAATATAGAATACTGAAGACTATAAGTTTTAATATTATCTATTCAATTCTGGTGTATTGATATTGCAAATTTACAAAAATAATACGTTTGTCTAATTTGCTTATTTTATTGGACTTATAAGTTAAGAATTTTTGGATATTCTCAACCTCAATAGGAGAAAAATAACTTATAGCGTTGACCTCAAAGCCTATTTTCAAATGAACCGTCCTACAATTTATTCGTGAACTAATAAATAAAAAACACCAAAAAAATCGCTAAAAAATTTCAAAAAAATGTATGATAATTTCGTTTCATGATAAAGTTAAAGTCAAGAAGAGAGAAAAAGCATAAAACCAATTTTTATAACAGTCTTACTCTTGAGTATTCTAGTTTTTCATTATAATGAGTAGTTTTAAATTGAATCATTGTTTTGATCATATAATAATACTATATTGACATCATACTTCAACAATGATGCAATCTATTCAGGGCCCTCAGGGACATTAAAACTCCGTTAAGTTCGGAAAAAGTCAAAGCTTTTCCAGTGTTAGGACTTAAGCCTAGATTTTAATGTAAAAAGAGGTGTTTCCTCGCAAAATTTCAAATCTACAAAAACAAAGATTGATTTCTCTGATCACTGTCTAGAATTATAATATGAAAGAAGTATCACTTTTGTCATATTTAGGCTTCAAGAATTGTTAGCATGAGCTACAGCACCGCCAAAAAGATCTTCACTAGATTTAGAAGAACATTGAAACTGAGTCGGAAACCCAAACAGACCTCTGAACATAAAGGAGTGGAATGCTCATACTCCTCAGTTTAATTTCTAAAATAGGCCGTGAATCAGCCAGTGGAACTCATCTCCTTGATTGCAGGAAAGGAACAGTTAAGCCCTCAAAACTTAACTATACTTTATAAGCCTGATTGCTGATCATACTAATTCTATATTATTCTTAAACTACTATCAAGCTCCGACTCCAAATCTCTTTACTTTGCTCAAAATATCCTAGCCGTTTTTTTACTTGATATATTATGTTGCCAGTAATTAGAATTAACCATTTTTTTGAGATTAAATTATTTTAGTTCCTATAAATCATTTTTCAGTGGAAGCTTGGTTAATTCGATAGATGTACTGATCAATGAAAATTCAAATTAATAAAACTTGAAAAACTTGCCCAGATAATCTGTTTTTTGCAATTTCGGTTTGAAATAACACAATTAAATCAAAATCCAATCATTATTGCTTTTCTTAAACTGAAATTTTATGATAACTCGAAAATGCAAAATTTATTCCTAATAGTATATCTTATTTTTATATCAAGGGAAAAGTTCTGCTATTTTAGACTTGGAAGCTAATGGATAACATTCCTAGGCAAAAGATACTTTTAATCGTTTCAGTTGAGCCTTTTCTTTCGATTTCCTGTCTCTCTCTCCTATTACATCATTTTTTAATTGTAAAGACCTCTCTCTTGTCATTATTTGATTTTTTTATACGATCTATCGATGTTGGCTATGCTTATCCCGAATTCTTTTCTGCTTTTACTGTACATCTTGATTTCTGTGACTAATCGATCTCTCTATAGATCTTTTGATATTTTCAGCAGTATCGGCTGCACTGCTTTATATTTACGTTTTTATTCTTCTCCGCTCATCGTTGGCATATTGATTTTGAATAAAATTAGCTAGATTAACAAATCTTTTAGTGAAATTCTAATGTTATTTTCTCTTAAATGAATTTCCTCTTCTCTCTATATAAGCTTCTTTAGTTTTATTTTTTGCTAAAGTCACTTCAATATTAATCAATTCTGAGTTTTGAGTCTTTGGGTTATTCTCTCGATTACTAAAATTAGGAATGTTTATATCTGGCTGAGTAGTTAGTCTATCATTGATACTAACACTATCAAGAATAAAACTTGGGTATTGCTGCTTTTTGGCTCTTTTTTATATTTTAAACTGCTTTACTGATCGCTTTCTTATTAAAAGTTTTAGATTTGAAGGGCGTATCTTTTCGCTCATGTTGGATTGTGCATCCATTTGAAGCTAAGTAATGAAGTTCTTTTGCTACAAACCTCCACCCACTTCCGATACTTCCGTTTTATATCTTTTTCTTTCTTCAGTTAAAATCTTTGTAGGTTTTATCTCTACATCTCCCTTTTTTTTCTCTTAAAGACTGGTATAAACAAAAAATTTCTCTTCCGCCTTGATTGGTTTTTCCTCTTTATTTTGTATATAAAATCTATTACTGATAATATGCAAAGAAACTGAGTTATCATTTTGAAATTTAAGTTCACAAAACTTAATCAGATTAAAATTCTAATTGCAGATAAAATTAGCATTTTATTTACCAATTTATGTCTTGCTTTTTAGATCGAGATTAGTAAAGTGGTTCTCAGTGAAAATTCGGAGACCTTCTTTGTTTTTAATTTGATATGTCAGCAACATCAGATCGAATATTCTAAATTTTGCATCGGTTTTGCTTTTGCACTTTATTTAGAGATATTTCTTACTGTGCTTCACGAGAAGACTCGATTCTGTATCATGGTGAAAAAGAAAAGAAAATTCACAAGGATTCAGCTTAGGTATATTTTGTGGAAATTTCAGCTGAATCTGCTCATGAGTAAATCCAATTTTATTGTGAAGAAAGCTGTTTGCAAATAGAGGTCGATTGTTTTTAATATTTTAAATGATTAAAGAGTTTGAAGTTGAGTTATCCCAACCAATAACTAAAGTATTGTTGATTTTATCAAGATACAGCTTCGCATTCTGCTAATGAAAGGCTTTGTCTTTGTCTTATTTTTGAAATTAAATTTATCTGAGATAGTCATTAATTTCCACATAAAAAGTACTATTCTGAACCTAATTTAATTTTCTTAAGACATTGAACATAAAACGGTTCTTTTGAATGTAAGGAATTTTTCTGATCCACCTCTGAAGTATCACAGCGGCTCTCTGTAATTTCATTAAAAGTTTGACATGAATTTCGTTTTTATTTCTAAAAGAATAGCCTCTCCAAACCTTTTGTATTTTTACAGCACATGCTATCCTCCTTAGCATTTTTTAAGTAAAAAAGTTAATTCTTTAATTAACTGTTTTCATATAATTAAAAGTTCCTGTATTATATAAGAACACACCTCTCACAATATCTTTGAGGAGCTGTGGACTTCCCTAAACCTTTATTAGCTCTTCCAGCTAATACTTCCTTTTTAAAGCTAAATTATGAATATTTTCCGAGATTTATACATTCTTCTTAGTTGAAATGTGCGTAGCTCCATGAATATTTTTGAGAGGGCAATTCATCATTAATGGTCGTTTATTATTTTTAAGGTTCTTTTTATTGTTTTAATAGTAAAAAACTGTAGATTTGATGTTTGTTTGCAATATTTTAATAAATTATTTTGTGTTTTCAGAAAAATATTCATGCAAGTAATGCACACTAAAATTTTGATTTTACATTGGCACAATCGCGTCTCGATTAAATCTTTTCACAAATGGCACAACATGTTTAACAAAAAGTTACCAGTTGTTAGAGTAAATATAAACAGCTGAAGAGTCCTCTATTTCCAATGTCCGATACATATTCTGAAAAAATTTATAATTCTTTTTAAAAAGGTTATATATTCTCATTTAACTTGTCAAAGAAATTTTCCGAAGGCACATTTTGACTTTAATTTCTTTGGCAATTTCAATTAAGCGATATTCTATCTCTTTTTGCCTCATCTCTTTCTTTTCAAGAAGCAAATATTATCTTTTTTTCTTTGATAAATGGTGCCTTAATTTCGATATTCGATGCACATATAATTTCCATTCATTAAAGTAACTGTTTTTTAATTTTTTACTTTCTGATATTTTTGATTATTCACGATATACCTTCTATCTCACCATCCATCCTCTAAATACTTTCTGAATCTTTATCACAGGAAATAATCTCTCATTCCTTTTTCTGAGTTGATTCATCTCGATCCACAGCTCTCTCATGTACTCTTCTTCTGAGGCATGCCTATTAATCGTATTCTTCTTTTGAAAAAATTATGAGATATCGGTTTCAGAACTAAAAGGCTCGCAAACATATTCATGGAGTTCATTTGTTTGTTATTACTCGACTACCATATTTTTATCAATTGCAATTGCACTTGTCTCATTTGCTAGGTAATGGCGGCCTAAAAATGAATTTTTATTCCCCCAAAACGTTACCCAAACAATACTGTTGGAGAGGATAGATTTTTTATTATTTTTCTAAAAAATGTTCTTTAAATCGTTTACATCCAGTTTGTTTTCATGGATAAACATAAATTTCAGATTGGAAAGCTCGCCTAAATATGGAAAACTTTCCAGGTTATTTTTCGAGAGGTCCAACTTTACCAAATTGATGCAAAGATAAAGAGTATCGATGACGAGCGTATAGGGGGTATGCAGTATTAGTAATTTTAAGCAGTCGTGCTGCGGTACGAGTTATTCGAGAGATACTATATTTTTGGAGTGGTTCGAGCTAATAATATTCATTTATTATTCTTATCAAACTGTTATATAACTCAAAGTGATCTTGATATTATTTCGATTGACTTAAATAGTTCATCTTTTATCTGGATAAATAGTCTTTTATTTTAAAAAAAGCAGCCCTCATTGTACAAATGATAAATTTATTATCGACGTATTGAATTGCCAAAATGGGAGGTGAGAAAAAGAATAAAAGTATAAAAGTATAGAAATCAAGAGATAATAAAGGACAAACAAATGAAAGAAAGGCAAAATTAAGAAGCGAATCTGTAGCAAACATTTTTGGATTACCAATGTCGACCTTATCTTTTTATTAACCTTCCGAAGGGATGAATTTGCTAAAGCATTAAAAAAGTCATTTAAAAATCACGGAGGACATCATAGAGTTAGGATCGATAGGATTAGAATACAATCTTAATCTGCGAAAAACAATTATGAACCATACAAAATAACTTTACCGACCAATGAAAAAGCAAAGATCGCTTATTCATGAAGATAATTATTTGTTTGATAGCTCCTTCGAAGAACGAAGATCTAAAAGAAGAGCCAATAAAGTCTTATTGATGAACTCTGAAAATACAAATTATAATACCATAAATTTACTTCAAAAGGCAATTATGAAGGAAGCCAACTCTCTCAAAGACAAAAAATCAATATTTTAATTACAGGCTATTCAATTGCCCATCATTAAGAAAAAATAATCTAGAAGAAAGCAAAGCTTGGTAGCATTTGAAGCTAAGTATTTAACATCTTTGCCTTATGGACAGGAAGAGACTCAATTCATTTCCAGCATACCAACCCTTTCAAAGCTTCGAAAGAAAGAGTAAAAGCCAACTTAGATATGTGGATGGGACTCTCCTGACATGAACGAATATCAGTGATATTTGAACTAATTTATCAATCTGGATAATATTTTATTAATATAGCTCAATCTATCTTTCAATTCAATGAAAAATAAGTAAGCCGTCGCCAAGCCTCCCATTGAACTTTAACTCTAAAAATTAAAGCTTAGTGCTTTATCATAAGAGAAAAATATGGAACTCGAATACAATTTATTGAGGATGCTGAATCAAATTATTATTCATAATCCTGAGATTGTCAACACACCTACTTTCACTTTGATCTTCCAGCAGTTGATCAATTTTTAAGGGATTTAGAATTTAAAAATGCTGCCTCTGTTTGAAAGCTTCTGCTATCAACTTTGGACTCATGAAAAATTTAACATTGAGATTAGAGAAAAAACAGATTTCTTTCGAATTGTGTCCAACTGGATTGTGAACTTTGAGCAAAGAAGCGGGAAACTCGATAAACTGAGCGATCAATTTTAGTTGATCTAAAATTTCATGGCTAAATAAACAAAAACTGCCATTGAAAGGACAGTCATGATAGAAGAAATCTTCGAAGATTTAAAAGATCTACTTGATTAGGAATTTTGGAAGGAAGAATAAATCTTTTAAATAGACAATACAGAACAACAGCTACTTGGGCAAAAGGCATAACTTCACTCCTAAAAAGCATAAGCGGGGGAATAATCCTCAAAAGAAACAATTGAAAGTATTACCAAGGTGCTATCTGTTCTAAAAAGCATTATTATTCCTCAATTTTATAGAGTAAAAGGTATAGATAAACTCTATAAAAATTGTACTTATGCTGACATAACCTTTACGAATGTAAATTAATTTATTAAAAAATCAATCTACTATATTTTAAAACAGCCGGCAGTTCCATCCCATATTCAAACTCAATTAAGTAAAATCGCTCTCATCTACATGTAGTTCCTGCCTGTTGAGGATTCAAATGAGATTGTAAACATGCTGAAGCATCTAATGCTTAAAACAAGCAAGGCCGTCCGTTTTTCTCTGGTGTTCTAATATGTATAATTCTACGAATATCTTTAAAAGATGTAGTATTAATAAATTATCGATGAGGTCTAAAGTATTGTAAATTTCAGAGAGCTAATAATAGGCAAGAACATCGTCTAATAAAATCTCACCGAGATAGGAAATAATATGAATGAATCAAAATTTGGCTATCATGAGCTACACATCAAAGCGGGAACATCCAAAAAGATTTACTTCTCAAATTAAATAAGCGACACTATCCTCAAGTTAGATGTGATACTGGCATAAAATGACATCAATATTAAAATCTGTTACTACGACAATCTCGCCATTTAGAGGAGCAGCTTCACCAATATGCACAAACTCGTCTTAGAGACTGTAAGCTCACTAAATTATTATGATAGAAGCAAGATCAACGATGAAAAAATATATTGGAAAGAATAAAGGAGTGCCAGTAAGAAGCTATAGCTGAAACTTAAATATCAGGGACTGTTTTCAATTGAGTTTGACAATTACTATTCATGGGTGATACCCAAAGATGTCAAGTATAGACTGGAACTATTTCGACCTCTCAGTTGATACACTTTGCTTGTTAATTATAGCTTTATTTATGGTGAATAATAAGGCGTATTATTATCATTATATTATTTTTAATTCGTTAAATTACGAGCAACGATCATATCATGAAATCAAGCTTCATCCTTTAAAGCATATCTATTTTGCTACTTATCTCATTAATTCACTGCAGAGATTGCTACTTAGCCTGTGATTAATCTCAAATTACCTATGACAAGCAGCTGTGCTACAAAAATTGTGATATGAAATACATTGTAGGAATTACTGTTGGAGTATTTGTTTTCATAACTGTGCTCATATGTGCCTTATGTCTTTGTAGGAGCAGAAGTTTCACTTGCATTTACTTTTAAAAAAGACGGTTAAGAAAGATGTTTAATGTCGTTGATCCAGGTCTCTATACTGTCGACCAGTTCGAAGCTGAGAAATATACTTTTATTCAAGCTTTAAATAAGACTGAGGCAGTCAATAATTTCTTTTTTACAAGGTTTAAGTAAGTTATGCCAATGAAAATAGATAAAGATTCGATTTGCTTAATTTAAGAACCAGGACAGCCCTTTCTCTATCATATACAATTTGAAGGATAGGATAAGTATTAACGATTTCTGGCGGAGGGTAGTATACTTTGCCGATATGGACATATGTTTTTATGGTTTTTGAAGCAATATCAAAATTCTGAAAATGTAGTAAAAGCAGGACTAAAAAGTACGGTTATCTTTTAATCGAATTTAGTAAACTTAAAATCATGGCAAGGAATTTGGTATTGCAAAGGTGAAGAGTAAAACAAATAACTAAGCGGTTAATGGGCATTGGTAATGAAGGTTCAGGGGGCAAATGATAGACTACAAGATATTAAAACATAAGCATATATGGTTTGATATTTCGCTATTAATATTCGTAAATAAAATATCTCAATAATACTTTTACATTAACTTTCTTCTATTATCAATCGGTACTTCTCCATGGCCCATTTCTCTAGAGAACTGGGGTTATTTTATTTTTAGATTTATGAATTTTCTAAGTTTCCCACTTTTGCATTTCCACTTTTTGGAATTATATCAAATATACAATGTCATAAAATAGATATAAAGGAACTCTCCTCAAGGGATAAACTAAGCAAGATAAGAAACAATAATAATTCAAAAGGATAAAAAATTTTCATACCAACAAGGATTAAGGATATTATAATTTTGATATGAACAACAAAGTTATTCTGTTCTTCATTTCATTTTTCTTTCAAATCGATTCGCTTACCTGTTAAATAGGATTTGCTCACCAATCGGCCGCTGCTTGCTCCAATCAGTATGGTCCGTGTGCGACAAGTAATTAGAATATTTCTGTTCCTGTTTACGCGACTAGCTGCTTAACCTGTTTCAATGATGCGTTCCTTTGGTCAGTGAACATTGCCTTGTCTGTTTGTATACCGAATGCTTGTACCTCTACAACATCATTAGGAGGTGGGATTGTATGTGCAAGCTGTCAGACTGGGTATTCTCTGACTGTAAATAAATCTTGCATTTTAAATTTTGTAAATTCATCTGCAAATAGCCCGACAGCAAATACAGTTTCCACTTCGACTGTTCCTAATTACACGACTCCGAGTTTAATTATCTCAGCAGGCCTGATTATTTGTGCTCTTTTATGGCTGCTTTTTAAGTTGATAGAACAATGCAAATTCAAGAATGAAGCGATGCGCACAGACAGTTTTTCAGAACCGAGAAATCGAAGAAGAGCAGTAAAAGAAACAAGCGAGCCGCAATTGACGTTTGGAGATTTGTAGATAACTCAGTGATGTTGATAAATTTTTTGATATAGGATTCCAGTTTAAATTTATGTTTAATGATTAATATGCTTGAATTGGGCGCGCCCGAATATAGGATTTAAATTCGTTGCCTGATATAAATAATCGATGATAGTTGAATATAAATGTTTAGAGTAAATATGATTTCATCTAAATATTGCATAGGCTGAAGATAGTAATTTATTACAAATATCAGGTTTTACGGAAAGAATCTTATTGTAATTCGAAAGAAAGTTATAATATATTGCTTATAAATTAGATAGAAATGGAAAGAGAAATTCGGGCATTGCTCAATAACACCTTCTATACCGTCAAACAAAATTCTCAATCTATCAGCCAAATCGAAAAAAATGTCATTCGGTCGAGCAAGCAAAGGCGATTACCCAAAGATCAACTTCCTAGTCTTACAAATTTAATAGAGTTTAAAATTATCTCTCCCTTCTATGACAGGAACAAGATATGCAAGGCTGCGAATTGCTAATGTCCCTATCATAAAAGGATGAAGTAGCAAACCATAAAAAGAAGCAAAATACTAAAACATCGGAGATATGTAAACTCAGTGATCTCATCACCCAAAAAATATGATCCCCCTTAACGTAAAGGACTGCGGCTTTCCCAATTGCCAATAAGCAACTAAAGCAAATAGAACAGTCTTGATAAATAATCGAAATAAATTGCCATGTCAGGATCACATAAATTAAAAATTAATAATAACTAATTTGATGAATTTCTCAAATTGCACGATCAGCTAGGATAGAAAAGAGTAGATTCAAAATCAAATTCTCAGCATATCTCAAGAGTTTCAGTCGGCGAAATTTTTAAGTATTTGTACGAACATCTCGATCTCAGTGTCTAAGAAATTAAAGAATATATTGAGGAAGTTGAGAAGGATCGGGATATCTCTGATTTTTATGTTTAGAGATTCGATGATTTGAAGAAACGAAGAACGATGCTCAAAAGAAATACAAAACTTACCACCTCCTTTTCAAGGGCACCGAGTATATTAATCCAATCTAAATAATAAGAAAATTAGGATAATTAAAATTCGATTAGAAGAGCCGAGCAAGTAGCCCCTAGATTTTTTGAAAGGCAATCTTCTCTGTTGAGTATTGCTAAAAAAGTAAATAAAATTCATGCTAAAAGATTAATGATATAAGATTTAATTAAGGAAATAGAAAATGGTTAATAGATCGATGGTATTAAGTTGAAGGATATGTCAGGCATGAAGTTGAATTTATTCCAGGAAAACTTTCTCTATTTGAAGAAGAAAATAGATACGATGAATGAGGATATATTGAATGATGTGAAACAATAAATTTTGTTAAAGATAGTGAATTAGTTGAGGGGCACTGATATAAAAGACTTTAATTAACTCAAATTAAATTCTAAGCAATGTTCCGAAGGAGAAAAATCATAACCTTTAAATTAATCAAGTAACCTATAGAAATCGTCTAAGAATAAATTTAATAGATCTGGATTCTAACCTAGAAGAACACGAAAAATGAAGACCAAACTATACAACGAGTAATTGGAGGGGATCCGTAAAATTTAAAATGAAAGGCAGACAAAATAAGAGATTATTAATTCGTTATTAGCATTGATTGAGTAAAAATTAAAGCAAAATTAGATAGAAGATAATTTTGAAATTTAACTCAAAAATAAAGGTATTAGTATCAGCAGAAAGGCCAGTAACAATATAAATGATGAAGAGATAAATCTTAATAAAAAAATATCGGCGTTAGCCCACTAAACATAAAAACAATCTTAGTTAATTAGTTTCTCTTAAGAGCAGTTAGATGAAGCAATTGAATCGTAAAAAATAAGCGAAGATAAGGGTTAAACGAAGAAGAGTATTGAAAAATGTCGAACAATGTTCATAGATCTGAAAGAAGGTACTCATGATCCAACTAAGAAGATGATAAATATACCTACAAGATCGAGAGCCTATAATAAATTAAAATTAGCTAAATTCAGAAAACTAAGCCACGATTTCTTTTTTCATAAAACTATGTTATTCGAAGAAAATTAATCGGATTTAATGATTCCGAGAATTGATTAGGAAGATATAGATCAGCAGTTAAATGAACTGAATGCTGATGTGGATGATCAATGGAATAAAATAAGGGCGTTATAACTGAGAATCTCAGGGTATCACGTGAAATAGATAGTTATTGTAAAAAATGATAGTTTGCTAACAATTAAAAGAAAAGCGAGAGTCTTTAAACAGTTACTACAAGATGATGACATTACAGGTGAAATAAAAAAAGAGATTAAATAGTATGTCACACTTATTGAGTAAGTGTAGCTACTTAAAAATAGGAAATGGGCCTTTAGGAAATTAAGAAATGCCATAATTCTATAGAACAATGACTTGGCCGAAATAGGTGAAAATTTAGATCAAAACCCATAAAACATTATTCAATCTTTGATAAATACAGTTATTTCGCAAAACCCCACGCTTTATTTCTATGATTTAGCCAAAACTTAGTTTAGGAATAAGAGCATCTTTTTGGAAGATCACCTTTCCCCTCTCATATAAAAAGATTTTAAACTTCAGGCAAACTTCACCAAGCATAAATACGGTCAGCTTACCATCAAATGCGAATAATAAAACATTGGAAGAAAATAATTTCGATTAAAATAAGAAGATTTAGTTCAAACTGACCTACAAAACAGATATTCTTCGTCTCTATTTTTTGATTAAACTATCAATTATCGATCATCAAGTCCAACAAATTTTACACATACGGCAGAGCCTTTACCTAAAAACTAGTCGTGTTAGTAACCTCAAAAGATCTTGAACTTAATTAATCAGTATAAGAAGGTTTTTGGATGATTTCAATATACTTTTTCCTAATATAATTTTAAAATCAGTTGCAAATGTTATCTATCATATCATCAAGTAATTATAATCTTTTGAGATGTGCGAAATCGAGATTTACTTGACTGAAATCGGCTGCTAGTATTGTTAGCAGAGAGCTCTTTTACCTTATTTTACACCGCTAGTTTTGAGCTTTATTCCCACTTTTTGCACCGTTTTATCCAATAATTCTTTAAGATATCTGCAAATTAGGAGGCGTATACTGCACTTTCCTCATACTAATTGATTAAAAATCTCTGAGTAACTATGAATATTGCGGATTATAGCTTTGATAAGTATTACTTATCAGCCTATCCTTTTAAAACGTTGATTAGGAGAAGGCATACTCTTTCGAGATTATAAGACTATCTGAGCTGGAATATCAATGGCTGCAATTTAAGGGTTTATCCTTTTTGTTCGCTTAAATTACTTAATTTCATCATATTTTCATTGTTTTTCGAGTATGTCTGCTGATAATCTTTTATCTTAGAAAGCAGGTCGCCTATCAGCTTCTTCAAGTCACTTTCCTGCTGAAATTTTTCAATGCAGTCCAAATATTAATCAGGAATATTTTTAGTATTCTCCTAATTGACTCGATTAACGAGCAATTTTAAAGCCACTAGCTTGTTCTTTCTGGAGTAGTGATTGATACACAAATACATGATGTCCTCCACCTGAGTAGTTTATTTTGTACATCTTATTCATTCAGCTCAGTTTTTTGTTATACGATTGCCTTGAGATTACTATTGACCCTTCTGTTGAATTATTAGTATTTACGCTCTTGAAAGACCTCTAGTTCCTTAGATTCGGAGTCATTTATGATTTACAAGCTAATCTTAATTGAGTTTCAAGTACACTTGAGGGAAAGGCTTCACGAATGATCATGAGACATTCATAGCAAATATCCAAAAACTATGAATCTTACTCATGCAAAATAGGTAAGCTGTAATAATTGGTGTGTAGATAGAGAGGGTTTTTAACGAAGCTTATCATATATTCTCTGCTTGCGATGTCGATGATATACTCTGACTCTTGAAGTTGCACGTTGCTTTTTAGGGAGATATAATGTTTGATCTATTGCAAGGCTTATCGGTACTTTTGACGATTTGTTATTGGTTTGAGCACTCGAAGACCGACGAAAGAGAGCATAACGATATATTGATTTAAATCATATAATATTGATCAGATAAAACAATTGATCAGTCGGCCAGTCAAGTCGATTAAAAATTTGAAGATTAATAACGATCATGATAAGTCATCTAAGTCTCAACCTCTGCCACAGGTTTGCTCAGCTCTCTCGAGAGGCGCAGAGAGCCATTTGGGCCTGCCGTATCATCAAAGAGATTCAGTAGGCAAAGGAGGAACCCGAATACTTTGATGTAGTGGATGGGAAGAAGACACTGAAGCCTTCCCTCGCAGAGACGATCCAAGGACTGACTCTCCAATCAATTCCGTTTCCCCAGGACCAGCTTGACGATGAAATCAGAAAGGATGTCCTCAAAATGTTCACTACAGGAATCAGCCTCAATAGCAACGTCTTCAACCAAAGGAGAATCTTGGCGGGCGCTAGAATTTCGGGCAACGTTAAGTAAAGGAATTCACCATTTGTGTTCTACCCCAACGTCCTTGTGACAAAATGTATCTTCAATGAGATAATGTATCGAACAGTGTTACCGAGACATCAATTTCTACTGTATGGAAATTATGGCATCAGCAAAACCGTATCCTTAATCCTCTTCCACTGCCTTTCATCCATGGTCAATGAGATTGCCTACAAACGCCACTCATAGCCAAAACTACGGTCATAGTGGGACGCCCTGTTCCACAAGTAACTATTATTCTCAGTTCCCAAGATTCTATATTATAGCTCGGACTTTAGTGTTGAAAATTTTTAATTCTTTTGCCATATAAAATAACAGTGCGCCGAACCCCATTTCACCAGTCAATAGTCACTCTTCTTCCAGCAGTTGCAACAAAACGAAATCCATAAGATTCGCAGGTTCTACTACAGCAAAGGAATACACTTATTCGGTATATTTGATAATCTGAGCGGAGTCGCATCAGTACTGCGGAAGTACAATCAGCAGGGGAGAGACGGACGCCAAAAGATGACCTGCTAATTGGAGAAAGCTGAACTGTAAAAACATCGGCTCCTCGAACTTGAGTACCTGTCTGATTTTCTCTTGTTGAACAGTTCAGAAGACATTTAATAATAGCTCTTAGGTAAGCAATCCGATCCCTCGCCCTAGTCTAATTGCACGTATACTCTTGACTTGGATAGACAAGGATAAATACCTAAAAGTTGGTTGCCCTATGATTAATATATAGCTTAACCTTGGGGACAAATATCGCTAAGTCACTGCATATGGTTTTAGGTTAATCGAAAATTGGAATCCATGTTCATTCCATCATCAGCGATCAATTAAATGAAGGGGAAGTTCTACGAACGAGTGTCCAAGATGGGACATCATTGGCCGAGCTATCTTCGATTTGCTCATTTCAAGTAAATTATTTTTCCCGAGATAAATTTGGAGTCGCCTTTATCTGATGTGAACAAAGATAATTTTGATCAAAAAATGGAGCAAATGATAAATCTAATGATGAATGAAAGCTAAAAAATGCGCATTAGAAAAAGGGAAATCCGAGATTTGATGTGATCCATATATCTAGTTATAATTAATGCACATTGAAGATCATGTGATCATGTGATCATGTCTATCAGCCTCATACATAATAACATCAGCAATCTATCGGCACATCCTTTGATTAACATAAATAGTTTAACCAATTGATTCCTAAATAATTTCGAAGACTTTTCGCATGAAATCTATGTCGCGTATAAATATTGAAAAAACAACAGATAATTGCACTAAAACATTATTTGATGCCTATTTTTGCATCGATAATAATTCAATTAATTGTAATTAGAACGGAATGCCATGATGCGGATCATTGATCATTGATGGCAAAAGATATCAAAAAATACAAATAATACTTAGGAATCTAAGATATTTAAACAAATAACCATCTGAAGACTTATTAGGTCTATTAAACGAGGTTTAATTATTATATATGCTTAAGCCAAAACAAAGCCAAGTGCTAGGTCATCTAAGTCTCAACCTCTGCCACAGGTTTGCTCAGCTCTCTCGAGAGGCGCAGAGAGCCATTTGGGCCTGCCGTATCATCAAAGAGATTCAGTAGGCAAAGGAGGAACCCGAATACTTTGATGT
>Ga0302186_10000386_pt1 | contig 39802 bp, 38 predicted proteins | sample II_Bog_E1_2_FD_198782 | JGI IMG/M metagenome (GOLD analysis project Ga0302186, IMG submission 198782) | Peat permafrost microbial communities from Stordalen Mire near Abisko, Sweden - II_Bog_E1_1 | ecosystem: Environmental > Terrestrial > Soil > Wetlands > Peat | place: Sweden: Abisko... | reverse complement strand
ATACAACATTTATTAGTCCTATCATACATCCAAAGGAGGATAGTTTATTCAATTATATTCGTCCTATCTTTCATTAATATATAAATTTGATATGATTGAAAATATAGAAGAAAATTCAGGTCATCCTTTTGAGGTTTATATCAATCAAAGTTTGGCTCAAACTTCATAACAGCATACTATCCACAAGCCAAACACTAAACGCAGACCTTATAGTGGAGCAATCAGCAAAAAAATCAGCCTACATCCGAGACAAGCTAGCAATTTACACAATTAAAACATTAATCCCTTACCATTGCTGGGGCATAAGTGCAAGGCAAGTTAATCTCATCGATTGTGTGAGTCTCAGGTAACTCAGAACTCGCACAAGGACGAGCATTTAATCCAAAGAATTCAGTTTTGTGACCTAATGGGTAAGTAATAACGGCATATTACGAGATGTAATTACAAACAATCAACAGTTGCCTCGAAAGATACAGTTTTTAAGTGGAATTCTGCATATTTTGGTGGGAATAAATTGAGTAAAAAATAGAAGAAAAAGGGATATGAGAGCCAATAAATGCGTTTAAAAGCTAGTCAAGAACATCTTAATAAACTTTATAGCCGATATGATAGAATTGACAACTCGTTAAGGTTATCTGATGTGATTGGTCCATTGAGATCATAGATAATAAGAAGTAAAGCAAGTAAACTCCTTGAATAGTTCTAATGATAATCTTCAAAGATCATATGATTTGTAAGTCTATTCAAAAGATAAGTAATAATAGTTAGTTTTCTGCTCAAACGTCAAATTGATTGAATAATTAATTACTATTATGACTGAATATAATTAAATGACAGTTCCATTCTTTTAAAAATATTGTCAAAAATATTGAAAATGTTCGTTAGTCTGGCAGCCTTTGCCAAACTGTATTACTTTCTTCATCTTATACAACAATTGAGTTCTATTGGTTGATTAATTTCAATCTATTTTAATGCAATTTATTCAATAAATTTCAATAAGAAATATTCCAAGGAGATATCAATATTTCTTAAATGGTGATTGGTAGCTTGGTGTGATAATTGTGGTTTGCTGCGAAGGAGATCCATAAGAAAATCGAACTGATGGTTTTATACTCGTCCTTGTTGTTGTGTAGACTGGCGGAGTTTGATAGACAACATCTTTTTTAGAATTTAAGTACGTTCGGGAGGAATATGTTAATAGGTTTTTTTTTAACTGATATCGATAATGGCTTATTTTTTATCCTCCTCGCCAGCACAGCAGCTAAAGAAAGGCTTTTTAGTTTACGTGGTTTTAGTAATCATTTGCAATTGTATTTCAATTTAATTATTAGTTGAGGCCGTTACAATCCTAAATTATTAAAGGATCTTGACCTAGGAAGTTTATATTTAATGTAAAAATCTGAGATTGGTGCTGGAATCAGTTTTATATATAATTAAGATAATGAAAGGATGAATTTGTTTCCATTTTAACATCCAACAATTTACATTCAATCAAAGTTAACATAGTCAACTATCTAGAACTTCATATTGCTATATTCCTCCAGCAAAAGAATGTAACAGCTTCTGTATTTGTGTTCCTCATCAGCTATTCTGTCCATGACTCTCACAATGTCATTGAATGACCAACCAAACTCAAGTTCTCCTAAATTGGCCGTGCCAACTACGCTGTACTAATCAGGCTTAAGGCCGGACATTCCATCATAGAAGTAGCACATTCGTACTAATTAGAGCCTCAATGTTCCAGTTTTTCCATCTTTCCTCGTATTTGTTATTTTGTCCATTTTGACTACGACTTGACTTCCTTGGGTTTTAAAATTTGTGCTTCCTGTTATAGAGAGTCCACACCCGGGATTTTTATCTAAATAACTAATTCAATACAAGCGAACTTTATCGGGGCTGTACTTTAAATTTTATTGACTGGTTCTTCAGGATACTTATAGATTGGATTTTTGTAGGGATAATTTGATGGATCTGATATTGATCCAAGTATCCTTTCGGAAGGGACTTTGCTATTTAAATCTGTGGATGTTTCTGGTAACTGATAACTTTTTAGATATGAGCTAGCAGGTTTGGTTTCTGTGACATTGTGCTCAACAACGTTGTAGTAAGTGTACTGATAGTTTCTGGGACTGATTTCCTTTCTCATGATCCAATGGTATTGATTAAAAAATGTTATATGATTCAATCCAAGCTGAGTGAGTTTATATCATAGCTTAAATATCATATCGTGAATATATACAACGTTCTGATGATAAGTAAATTTGTATAAAGAAAAAAATTATGCTACGACGATAATACTTTTTATTCATAGAACAGTCGTCAAATAGTTTAAGTATATACAATCTGTAAGAAGGATATTGAGTTTAAATAAAATATTATAATCAAACATGGAAGAAGCATTGGTCGATTGAGATGCCAAATTAATTATTTTTTTAAGATATGTTTCGCCTTGATTTAATAATGATTTTCTTTTTGAAATAAATCTTCTCCTGCTAATTAATTGCCCATTAATTCTGGAATATAATTAGTAAATAGATTGAATTCCCAATTGTATTTCAATAACCCTTGATTACCTTTTGTTAATTCAAATTTAAAATATTAATAAAAATGAGTTGATTAATTTATGATTAGGTTTAATGATGCACTTCATTTAAAGTTTATAATATTAGAGTATATATTGTTTAAAATTGAAGACATGAATATTAATCATGATCTCCAGGAGTACCATTAATATTGAAAAATAACTGTAGACATTTGGTAATACAGTTTTAAATGTTTTTTCAAATATTTATAAATGCTATTTAATGTAAGATCATTAGAGCCAATAAATACGACACAGTAATGAATCAAGTCTGCCTGCTTAGGATTCCAATAACTTTAATTATTAGGAATTTCCCTTATATACGCCGAAGGATTAAGACAATCAAATTTTAAAGTATAAATCTAAAAAAATTATCAACATGATAAACAGCCTGTACAAAAAATAGGTATTCAATGTCATCACGAAATGGATCAATATAAACTGGCGAAAACTGTAATTATTAGCTGTACTTTTAATGATCTTAGTTTTGATCGGAGGAATATTCATCATTTACTAATCCTACGAGCCATCATCTTTTTAATTAAAAGAAGATATCTCTAAAACTAGATAAGAGTTACATAATCCCAGCAATTTCCACAGTAAATAATTATACAACTACAACCATCATTCTATCAAGCAGAAAACAGAAGAAATGTAAAAGCTAGAATTGCAGAAAAAACAATTAAAAATATTAAAAATAGAAAAGAGTATGATTGATCTTGGCAAAAAGATACGGAGATAGGAAACCTAGTATTAATAATTGACTAAAATTCATTAACAATGGCATTAAAATAAAAAGGCCAACCAACAAACTAAACCGAAAGATGTAATAGACCCGAATTAGGACTTAAAATATATTAAGAACATAGTTAATGGGTAAAAATTACCACATTTCCCAAAGATAGTTTGGATGTATGTGGAACAGAATGTCACAGGGGAATCTAACTTGACTCAAACCCTAATCAGTAATATCTAGCAGTATCTAATCTCTCATGGCTATTAGTTTTATATTATTAGCGATGACAATTTCAATTTTATAATGAATAACCGAAATTAAGAACAGTTGGGATTTGTCCTTGCTGATCTATGGCATAAAGCCTATTAAACTAATGATACTGCTAATCTTCCAGACCATACTCTCAATATCAAGAAACAACTCATCAATCTGATTATGCTTTCGGAAAGTGGAGGAATAATGATTGACAAATAAATTATATTGACAGAAGATTTATCCTGGCTGGAGCATCTCGATAAGATAAGCTATATGAATAAAGGGAGATCTAAGTTGCCGAATATAGTTGGATTTCACTACAGAAACTATACCTCTCCTCCCTAGAAAGTGGCAATAAGTGAGTATTAGGATCGTGAGATTCATCTCTATCCATCTCTTGATCCCTACTTCCTAGCAGTTTCAAAGTAAGGGTGTTAATTTATAAAGTTGGTTCTTCAAAAATACTATTTACTAATCTAAAACTATGACAAAGTCAAATAGTTGATGAGTGAATACCATATCGACATGTTTTAAATTTCAGGAAATGATCCCTACTTTTAATCTTATTATATTGCATTCACAATGGTCTTAAAGCAAAAGCAGATGGAATTTGATCTTAAATGGCTCCGAAATGATAAACATGGCTTGCGATAACTCGCTCTGGATTACTATGGGATATATTCTATTAACAGATTGTACGGTCCTTTGCGATATCGGCTCCTATTTAGTGATCAAAGCTACTAAGATATCTATTTCACCTTCTCCAAAATATAAAACTCTTAACTTATCAGATACTATGGAGACATATAGCTGATGACATTCATTCCTTTCCAGTATGGAATGGCTGAATACCTCGAATAGGCCTAATCTGGCAACAACAAATATGCAATATTAAAAAATAGTTTTTTCCATAAATATGTTTATACAAATTATACTGAGGCTGAGTTCATTATTGACTCACTCCCCAATGTCCCTCAATAAATTCCCTCGCCTAATCCTGTAATCTGGAAAAGTTTACCTAAGATAATCTGGATATATCTAGATAAGAATATAAGCAGCAATATAATTCAAAGGCTGTGTTTGCACAGCATTACAAATTCAGCTTTGCAATCGGGTTTTCAGCTGAATATTATCACCGACGCGAACATCGAATCATATATCGACAAGGATGCCCTGGATTAGATCGATGATATTGCCTTCAGTCGGTATATTGACTATCCTGAAATAAGAAATGAGCTTATATAGCTGACTATATTGAAAGTATATGGTGGCATTTGGATTTAGTTGCCTTTGTTTACTATTTAAAATTTTAACTGGGTGATGAATATTCACAAAAATTAGTATGTTATCAATAAGCTGGGAAGATTGCCAAAAGTGCTGTTGTTTTATCATCCTATTTTCAGCAAATTTCAGTGGAAGGTTCACAATGATTCTTCAGTATAGCTGAACTAACATCTATCCTATCTCAAAAGTTTTATTGCAGCATAAAAAAAAAGTGAGCTCATCACATTATGGCTGGCCTAATTAAGCTTAAACTTTCAAATGGAGACTTATCAGCTCTAAGAAAAATTCATAGTGTAATATAAAGTACCATCATTTCATATCTCCAAGGATCAAAAGGAAATTTTTAAGTATAGTTTGATTTATATCCTTTAAAATGAAGACAAAAAGTTTAACAATCGACTCAATGGAAGAGAAGTTACGATGGCAGAAAAATGTGGGCTTTGGATTTTAAATGGGTTTCTTGGAAGTTAAAAGTTAAAGGAATTTACCAACTATGAAAAGGGATATAATCACAATAATATTTATCTGTGGAGTCATTCCTAAAACTATGTCTCAAGTTTATTGGGATAATTCCACTATTTTGTGAGTTTAAATCAATAGGAATAAAACTTTTTAAACGATTAACTCTCAATAAGAAGGCCAGATACTCCTCATATTAAAATTCACTCCAACTCCATCTTTTATAACTATCTTTACAACCCAAAGATTATTGATTAAATCTTTAACAATGCCAGCTCTTCAGAAATGGCAGGAATTTAAGAATTAAATCAGCACATTCCCAGTGACATATGGTTCTATGTCCAAGGGCATAGTATAGAGACAGATGCTTATCTTAAAAGATGCGCAAACAATATTTTATCGTACTCTCATGGATATACGGTGCACTATATAACAAACGAAAACGTTAAATAGTTTGTTACTGTGGAATAAAGAGAAAATATGCAAACTTTGCTTGAAGAGATTGACAAGATGACAAACTATAGTCCTTAAAACATATATAGAATCAAAAAAAGGATAATTATTTTATCAATACTAACTCACAAAGGAGGGATATTCATTGACAACAACGTCATATTAACTGAACCTCTAGATTGGATTTACAAAATTAATAAAAACATCTTTGTCAATGGAGGTTACAATACTGTCAATAAGGTGATTGGTTTTTTTTCCATGAATTCTAATTCGTAAATAATAAAACATTCGCAAATGTAAGAAGTTGCAAATCCAATTTTATAGCCCTTTTTTATAGCTGCTCTCAAAGACACAACTTTTATCAAAGATCTCTTCAATCAATACTTAATTACTGTAAGATAATATCATATTTAATTGACCAATCAATTAAATAATAACACACATTACATCAAAGCTATTCAATAAGTCGAGTTGTTTTATTTGGCATCCAATCTAACTCTGCAGGGGAAGCAATCCGGTAAGAAAGAGCATTCAATGACTGATTATTATGGCCTATCGCTGATAAACAGTCGATACTTCCCTAAAAAATTAGACTATCTATATTCCAACATGCCTATATAATATCTATTTAACAGTATGAGTATCATCAGTGAGTAATAATTGATAGGCTACATTGGTCCTCTCCGCTATATGGTTAAAATTCCAAAAGCACAGCAAATTTACAATATGATTGACAACAAGAACATCAAAAACCATTCATTATTAGCAAATCATCTGTTTTTTGATCAAGAAGATAGACATGTTGAGCATTCACTTTTAAGAAAGATTGACATCAATACCTTTTGGTCAGAATTGCCGAAAACAATATGGTACTATGAAACGATCGTTCTCTCTTAAGACTATATTAATGCAAAAATAAAAACAAAAGTATTTTAAATGGCCAATGAGGAAGGCTTCGACCTAGTGGAAGTTAATGCAAATACTATTGCTAATTACACTAGCACTAATAGCACGTTTAACATTGATGCTATTTTATCAAAGATAAAAGTCGGCTTAGACCGTTAAAGCATTATCAAATTTATACATAAATTGCAATTGATCGACCAATATGGCGGAATTCTTTTTCCTACTAACTTTGTACCATTGAATAATCTTAATTGGATCGTGAATTTGGGGCAAATTAATAGTGAGTTCATATATAATAGATATGGCAAAAAACCCAAAGTTTTAACTTTTTTCAAATCAACTCCTCGGCACTTCTATAATTATACGATAAATGAGAATTATGGGATAAAGGTAAACTCCAATCTTACAATTCTGACTAACTTCATAGCTGCAGTTCAGAACAGTTAATTCATCCACTAATTACTTGCCGAATTCATCTCGTTTATTGCATTGAGTGATAAATAAATCAACAGCATATTGGATTAATACCATATGCTAATTGACAGCAGTAAAATTTAATTCTAAGAGTTTATCTCCTGCATTATAAATTTTATATTGGCCAGAAAGGAGAAATAATTGAACAGTCAAAATAGTAAGGTTTCTCATTTTTAATATTATGGACTTTGGTCAATAAATGAAGATGTTGGGCCCAATAAATGGCTGGTCGACTTAAATCTAAATTTCGATAACGATGAGACAACCAAATTAAAGATGTGGTTTTCGCCTAACTCCGAATATATCAACAGAGTGGTCGGTAAGCCCAATTATTTCATTTCGCTGAATCCTAAAGATAAAAAAAAGCTCTCACAGATGATGTTTGATGAATAAGTTAAAAAGAAGTAGTTGTAAAAACTATATACCCTTCAATTCAATGAATGATGCTATTCGTACTTTATTATGCCCGATGGAATTAGAGTTTGATATCAAAGTATAAATTAAGTGTGTTGATACGAATCTGGTGGTCATAAGATTCAATGCTATTATTTTTTGAACCTATAATACATAGGCTTCTTTACAAATATCAATAATTTTTGTTTGCATGCTTTTCGTCCATTTCTTTCTCCTTTTTATCGGCTGCTGCTATCAATAATTTTTATTGTCTTATCCGATCTTTTCCTCCAATATAAAACGATACCATCATTACGGCAATGAAGAGGAGAAAAATGACCGACCAAATGGAAACAAAACCTGATGTGCCTTGAGCATAAACCCAGTAGAGTAACCCAATTAACATTCCTAATATACCTCCTACGACACCAATGACAAAGAAAGAATATTTGAATCCTTCCCATATAGTCAAGGGATAGTAATCTTCAGGAATGCCTGCAAATCTTGGTTTAAACCCTCCTAATTTTTTGCTATATTCGAGCTCATCGAGATTTATATTTGTAAGCTAAATGGTTTGATCCTGCATTTTTTTCTTTAACGAAGGCTAACTGATCAACAGAATATATTATTTTTAAGATGAAATATTAATAGCAATCCAATAAAATAATTAGGGTTTCTGAAACTAAAACGAAAATAAACACTCTTCTCATCAATGAATTGTGGGTTTACTTTTGATTGGATAGATAATTGCTTAAATCAAAATGGATTAAATAAGCCTCTATAATCAGATTTTTTCGGGGGCGTTCTTGACTGTTTTGGTACCTCTGATAAGACCTGTTCTTCTAGCTGCGATGAGACCAACCTTTTGACCAGCAGATGCATATCTGCTCACTGTTCCGGGCTTACCCAAATGCTTGTGATTACCACCACCGTGAGGATGGTCGACGGGATTCATTCTGACACCAGCCACTTTGGGGAATCTCTTTCTCAGTCTTTTGAATTTGTGGAAAAGAACACCAGCTTTCATGATGGGCTTTTCGTTTCTGCCTCCTCCAGCAATAATGCCCACAGTGGCTCTGCAAGCTCCAGGAATTGTCTTTCTTGATCCTGATGGAAGTCTGATTCTAGTCTTAGTTCCATCATCGGAGTGACCAACAATGGTTGCATAAGTGCCTGAACATCTAGAGTATGATCCTTTATCTCCGACAGAGGATTCAATGTTGCAGATGGTGGTACCTTCTGAGATTTGATTCACGGGGAGAACGTTTCCAGTTGAAACAGTTGCTTTCCTTCCGCAGAAAACGTATTGTCCAGAATATGTTCCCTCAGCTGCAAGGAAGTACTCGGTTTGTTTCTTGTATTTATATGGATCTCTGAAGTCGACTTTGATGAGAGGGCAGCCTCTTCCTGGGTCATGAAGAACGGCACGGACAACTCCTCTAATGTATCCTTGCCTCTCCGAGAAATCAAGGTTACGATATCTGGGAGGAGCAATTCTGTGGGACTTGGGAGTGGTGTAAACACTGCCAACTTTGCCTTTCCTTTGGCCTGAATTGAAGGAAATATGTACATCTGATGACTTTGCCCATTAATCACAAAAAATATATTATTATTTTTAATCAATTAATATTTGAATTAATGCTTCTCCCCATTTCTCATCACTTCTACAATAAAGCTGCTATCTGTATTATTTATCTACTTTTTGGCCCTTAAATTTGCCTTATTTCATAAGACTGAGACCATTAAAATCATTTGGTTTACTCTTGATAAAAAATATTCTTTGTAAGGTTCTCTTTTCACCAGTAATTAAGAAATAAATCCAGCAAGAGTATCAATTCTATCAAGCAAAATTGCATTCAACTATTAATTAATTAAGTCATATCGAAAATTGGTTCCAATTGTAGATGTTTAAATAGCTCAACATCAAAAGATTGATCCTGCGTGGGAACTGATTTTAGGCCACAACTCAGAAGCCTATTTAGCGACTGGACCAGTAATGGCGCTACCCTTCGTTTCACCTTTATTATTAACGATGACGGCAGCATTGTCCTCACAGTAGAGGAAAGTACCATCTGGTCGTCTCCAAGCTCGTCTCTGCCTGATGATAACAGCGGGGTGAACTTTCTTTCTGAGTTTCTGAACTCCCTTTTTGCATGAAGCGAGGACGACGTCTCCGATAGATCCAGCGGGAAGTCGGTTAAGGCTGCCTCTGACGCCTTGGACTGCGATGATCATGAGGTTTTTAGCCCCTGAGTTGTCAGCACAATTAAGAGTGGCGGCGACTGGCAATCCTCTGGTAATTCTAAGTTTGACTCCAACTGCTCCTGTCTTAGTTTTTTTAGCCATAGATTAATTAAATAATAAAAATGCATTTTAAATAGATTAAAGTCGACTGCGAACTGATTTTGACGAATTTCATCTTAAAAGTAAGCCAATGCTGCAATGAGACCAAATTGAATTTTAACCGGTAAAAATGATAAAGCTTAAGCTCTCTAAATAGTAATCCGTTCTTTCTTGTCAACATTTGTATAATTGAGATAAAACTAGCAGGCAGATGAATAAAAAAATAACTTAGACGAGGATCATGAAATAGACTCAAGGCATTGAGAAAGAGCCAATCCCTTCTGTTATTGTCATTCCCACAGATCTCTACAACTTCCATTTCTGTTTTTATGATCTTGAAGAATAATTTAAAGGAGGCTTCTATCACGGAATCTTGGAGTTACCTGAGGACTACCCCTTTTCCCCGCCTAAAATAAAGTTTCTGACCAATAATGGTCGTTTCGAGGTGGGCAAGTCCATCTGCACTTCCTTTACACACTATCACAAGTAAACATGGAGTTCTTCTTGGAACATCCGCACCATTCTAACCGCCATGATTTCTTTCATGTATTCAAATGAAAGGGGCATTGGCGGCATTTTTGAGAATTCAACCAAGCGAAGACAGTTAGCAAAAAAGAGTCTAGGGGAAAATTTAAAAGATGAAAAATTTGTTGAATTATTCAAGAACAAAATCATATAGATGAACTTGGTTACTGTCTAAAAAATTAATGAGCTTGTTAGCGGCAAAAAGAAACGCAAAGAGAAAAACTCTAATAAAAGTAGCAAGAATAATTAGAGCATATAATAGTTTTAACTCATCGTTTAGCAAACCGAAGAAAAACCACCACAAATTGATAATGGCTCGTAGTCTTAGACCATCTGTCGCAAGAGAGAACTCAAGGACCAAGAGGACATTCCCGAGTATGATATCATTATCAAAAAAAGAAAACTCGATTTATCGGAAAGGTAGGAAATGGACAAAGAGGAAATTGAAGAGTTAGAGAGGTAGAAGACAGTCCAATAACCTCAAGAGCAATGATTTTAATCCTTAATTCTCTCAGCCATTTCTTTTCTACAAGACCATCTCATCATCAATCAGAGGTTGCGCAAATAATAATTATTAATCAATAAATATTTTTCAAGTTTGTATTCCTATTCAATTTAGAGGAGTACATATATCGATAAAATATTTGTAAGATTATTAATTTAAATTATTTTTAAAATGTTCAATATGGGAGGATTAGGAGGTTTGGGAGGACTTGGAGGAATGGGCCGCAATCAAGGCAATCCTGAAGCAACAGCCAAACCTGACACATCTGAGCAGATTTACATATCTTCTTTGGCACTTTTGAAAATGTTAAAACATGCACGAGCTGGTGTGCCTCTTGAAGTGATGGGTTTACTTATCGGGTAGGTCATTGATGACTATGCCATTAAGGTGGTCGATGTTTTTGCCATGCCTCAGAGCGGAACTTCAGTTTCGGTGGAATCAGTCGATCCAGTTTATCAACAGGATATGTTAGATATGCTCAAACAAACGCAAAGAACTTAAGTGGTTGTTGGGTGGTATCACTCTCATCCTAGTTTTGGATGCTGGCTTTCCAGCGTTGATATTAATACTCAGGTAACAATGTTTTGATTTAGCAATCTTTTGAGCAATTGAACCCTAAATGTGTGGCAGTTGTTATTGATCCCATCCAATCAGTTCGAGGAAAAGTGGTGATTGATGCTTTCCGTTTGATTAATCCAATGTTGGGCGTAAGTGGTCACTAGCCTCGCCAAACAACTTCAGTGAATGGTCATTTGAACAAACCTTCAATTGAGGCCATGTATAAGGGTCTTAACAAATACTACTACTCGATCAATATAAACTATCGCACAAACGAACTCGAGCAAAAAATGTTGCTAAACTTGTACAAATCAAAATGGAACAACACCTTAAAGCTCAAGGATCAAGAAGAAATAACTGAAAGAAGTGGAGACAATTGTAGCAAGATTGGACACCATTGCGAAGAGTGGTCCAAACGAATTGACGAGGAGACCAAGAAAGATAGGAAAGAGCTTGCAATCAAAAACACAGGTAAAGTAGACCCCAAGAGACACATCGGCGAAACTATTGAATAAACTGTTAACTAAAATATTCTTGGGATATTGGGTGGAATGATCTCAACTCAGTCCTTTTGATTGCTTTTAGAATAAACAATTTATTAACTCTCACAATAAAAAAGTTCCCTATCCGGGGATCGAACCCGGCCCGCCAGGGTGAAAACCTGGTATCCTAACCATATAGACTAATAGGGAGTGGTACCATTCCTTTTAGGTGTAGCACTATATACCTAATCAGTCCCCTATAAGCTGGGAATTTGTGTCTTAAACTTTAAAAGTTTGATGATTGGCATAAATGTATTATGGTTTGATTTGATATTCGATAGCTTGCTGCTTATTTTGGGACTATTTCAAAAATATAACTTTTACATATATTAATAACAGCAACATATGCAGAAAGATCTCTAAATTAGCGCAGTCATCGGATTTTCAGGTATGTTTTCATTAAATCAGGCAACATTTACGATGGCCTTTTGCTGCATCCAGACAATGAGCATATAGTATATCCTCTAGGATCAACAGTTGTCGTCAGGCACATCCTTTCCCGAACACAAACCTTTTTGAGAGGTCATCAACACCGCATTTCCTGTATCAATATCAGTTTATTTAGCCATAAAAATATCAAAAGATGGAAAATATATAGCCAGTGCAGAAGCATCCCTCCCAGGACAAATTGCAGAAATCATCGTTTGGGATTTCTAGCAGAGAACCATAAAACACAGTTTTAAGCTTCATAAAAACTCAGTTATTAGTTTAGCCTTTTCTCCAGATTCACATCTACTGGCTTCTCAGGGCTGTCTTGAGGATAAGTACCAATTTAAACTAGTTTAGGAATATGCTGGTAATTTGGGAAGTGGAAAGTGGGAAAAGCATATACGGTGCGGGCAACAAATAAGTCGTCAACGAAATTCTTTTCTTTAATAATGACAGCTCTCGATTAATTGCTGTGCAGCATAATGGGATTCAAATTTTAACTATTGATCCAGTCTATAAGAAAATACAGTCTCTCAATGCTAATTTTGGAAACGTAAAGAGACAATTTACCTGTGCTGCCATCGACTACAGTGATTCTTACGTTTACTGTGGCACCAAAACAGGAGACATATTTTAGGTTAACATCGAAAAAGCCATTTACAAGAGAGTTGGGCCAGTCAAGAGACTGTTCAGTTTAGGAATTACAATAATTAGAATTCTGCCGAATGGAGACCTGATTGTGGGGACGGGAGAAGGTAAACTTGCTCGTATTTCTATCCAAAACATGCAAATTGCATGTTAAACTGAAATAATGGGAAGTGTAACTTCGATTTCATTCACTGGTGATTATACTCATTATTTTTGCGGTACTTCTCAATCGAATATCTATTGGGTAAACTCTACCAATCTAACCCCATAGCTGCGCAACACTTGCCACTACGAAAGGATAAATGATGTCGCTTTTCCTTATAACTTTTCAGATGTTTTTGCAACTGCTTCTCTCAATTAAATCAGAATATGGAACAGTAAAAATAGGCAAGAACTTCTAAGAATCCAAGTTCCAGGTTTAGACTGCTACAGTGTGGCTTTTATGCAAGACGGTAAATCTATCATTTCAGGATGGTCGGATGGTAAAATTAGAGCTTTCCTACCTCAATCAGGAAAGCTGCTGTATGTTATTAATGATGCTCATAACCATGGATGCACAGCAGTCACCGCTACCTCTGATGGCTAAAGAATTATTTCAGGAGGAGCTGAAGGAGAAATTCGAATTTGGAAAATTACTAAACAAACGCAAGTAATGGAGGCATCAATGAAAGAGCATCGCAGTAGGGTTTGGTCCATACAAGTGAATAAGGATAACAATCAAGCAGTGAGTGCTAGCAGTGATGGATCCTGTATCATCTGGGATCTTAAGAATCACATTAGAGTACTTTGCCTGTTTGAGTCAACAGCATTCAAGCAAGCCCTTCTCAATACTGAAGAGTATCAAGTTTTGACTGCTGGTTCTGATCGAAAGATAACATATTGGGAAAAGCATGATGGGCAAATTATTAGGTCAGTGTAAGGGTCTTAGAGCTAGCTCAATACAATCGATCTCACAGCTGAAGGGAAGCACTTTGTTTCAGGAGGGCAGGATGGGCTGATCAAAATTTGGAACTATGACGAGGGAATTTGTTATTTCGAAGGTGAAGGGCATTCTGGATCGATTAATCGGGTTAAAATTTCTCCCGATCAAAGAAAAATTATCTCAGTAGGCAATGAAGGAGCTATTTTTATCTGGGATATGCCTGAAAGTGTTGCTAAGGATAAAGTCGAATCATAGTTGCCAACTTTGACGAAGGTCTCTCAAAAAGCAGAAGAAAAATCGGTCAAAGGTAGTGTTAAGAGTCACGCAAAGAGTAGTGCAAGGTAAAACATAAAAAAATGATTCTTCTGAAAATGTAATTAAATTGTTTATACGATAAAGGTTAAATAATATCAAGCATGGTTGCTTTAATTTTAAATTTGCTAATAGTAGCCATTGACTCAAGCTTTGTCCTCTTCTACTTCACCACTCTACTAATTTGACCAAATAGGATATTCTGCTTTACGAAGTTGGGTAAAATTCCAAATGATGACAGACTCTTCTATTGTGAAGTGCCTCAATCATTGATACTGAATATAAAAATAATTTTGCAATATCTATTAACATTATAATCGAGTATATCCACAACCCAAAGAGAATGTACCTTTGAAATGAGCGAGAAAAACAATCTTAAACTATAATAATAATAATACATGAAATTAGACATTGCTGAAATTGAATTAGTTTTAATCAATATCTAAGAGAATGATTGACTAATCATTGCTTTTAATCAAACAAGTATTGTATTTTAATATCAATAATTCGATATTTATCACGACGACGACGAGGGAAACATCTTTCTTGATATGTTCAGCTGCTCATCGATCTGTTGTAGATTTAGATTTGGTCGGGTCTGAATCGGAACTGGGTTATTTGATTGGCTGTTTTCAGACACTCCTGATCTCGAGTTAGAGTATTTGTGAAAAACAGTGTTCATAGCATTATTACTGTTCACAGCATTATTACTCATAGGCTGTACGGAATATCCACCTTACTAATAGGTTCGCTCATATGATGGTTAAACGGGTGTTGGCACAACATAAGGTTGATTTTGAGAAAAAAATTCATATTTGGGCTGCGAAGCGTACTGTGGAGTTGAGACCTGCTGTGAAATTGGCTCAAAATTTTGCTGTTCCACTTTTGTGAAGGCAGCGTTTGTGTAATTTGAAGAAGGGCCTGTTGTTACTTGATTGCTAGTTGATTGAATATACGTATTGGATTGACGCATAACTCTTGAATCCTTTGGTTTTTGAGTCCTTAAATTTTGCAAAGATACGGGGAGTTCCTCTACATTGAAACCTTGCAGCTAAATAATGGGTTATTCATATTTTTCTAGCCACTACGCAAGTTCTCCGCAACTGGCTCTTTTCTCCACTTCAACTTGACAAAGTCCCTTAATGATAAGAACCAGCGGTTCACTAAAGTTTTTACTATTTTCAAGTTGTTGTATCCGTTCTTCGAGTTTATTGAAGTTAAATTTATGATTTTATAGATACAGTTGTCTAGAATTAGATAAAGTAGCAGCGTCGAGGCAAGTCAGTCCCACAGAAAAAGACTCACTCTCAGCAAAATTGGCTGGCTCGTCTAATTTTCCATAATCTATATCTCTCAATTCCTCAGGGGCTGTATAGATATGCGAGTACATAGATAGGCGATTTATTTTTAGAAAAGCGATTTTTGATAATTAGTCTGTTATCCAGGCCAAGTAAACTGTGTTGCTATTCTAACTTGTCCCTCAGGGCTTATAAAAATATTTTCAGGTCTAACATCTCCAATTTTAAGATTTTTGGTATGGAAAGTGCTGCCTGCCAAGATCATCGAGTAGATTAGATACCATAGTTCTGGTTATTCGAAGTATTTTCCTTCCATGCTGCATCTGTTGACTATTTAGTCACTGAGGAGGTAAGGGTAGTATTGAAACTGTATCTAAATTGATGAAAGGGTACAGTGGCGATTCCTCCGCTTCCACAGAACTCAGTTTTTAAGAATGTTTCATTGATAGGAAGGAAGATATAGTCGAATAAACCAATCTACTTTACTTTTTTATCCCATTTCGTAAATTCTGTTTCGCTCGGCAGCGCGACTGTGATTTAGATAATGCCTTCGTCCTCATCATTGGGAAGACTGACCACTTTCATGCTCGAAAATCTTGGGTGGTTTATCATCACGAGTTATTATTCTTCACTTGATTGCTTAGCTGAGTTGGATTTAGGCTGTGCTTGACTTGGACCCATTATGAGGATTAATTTTTATTTTCAATTATTTTAATATTAAGAAAGGTATCATTTTTATTGATAAGTGAATTATTTATCAAAAGGATCAAATCTGAAGTATTATCTGTTTGATTATTTATCAGGTATAAATTGGTATCTCAATGAATTGGAAACAGAAAACTGAAATAAATAGATGATGTTTGCTCAGACAGAGTTTCCAAATGATCTTGATAGAACAACAATTACTTTCAAATTAATAAATTTGGGATATGAACTGACAAGGAGAGATAATAGTTTACAAAAAAGAAAATGATTCACTGGGATCCAAAGATTAATTTATTATTGTAATTTGTGGAAAATTAGTATTAGTACGTCAGATGCGATAAAAAAAGCCGAGGCCAGTATATAACGTCGAAATAAAGACGTTAAACTCCGAACAGAGTTCAATTGACATCTTTTCGAAGATAGAGTCACTCTTTCTGGAAAAATATTTCAGGTTTAACATCAGTGATTACTTCTATGACAGATTTAGTTGTCTTGATGATTAACTCCTACATCGGAAGGGAAATGGCAAGAAAATAAATCAACTTACGCCTCTTTTATTTTAGACCAAAGTCCCCCTTGAATTAAAAAAATTCGAACAGGATACTAACAAATTTTATGAGGAAAAGTCGAATTGCGAGGATTTATCCTACTGTTTTAAGCACCTATACAGTAATATTTAACCACAAGGCGATTTTTGCATGGGAGAAAAATAACTGGCAATATTTTAAGTGAAGATTAAGGCGGACGTCCAAAAGATATAAGACTTTCCGGCTTAGTTCTATAAAGAATTAGAATTGAGCAGACTGGAGAGTTATATTTAGTCGGATGAAGAAATTATTACTAGACTCAAAGCTTATCGCAAAGATTTGATACATCTCTTTCTCATTTACTACGGGGATGTCAATTTTTATAATTTTAAACAGCAGCACTATAATCGGACCAAAGTAAACTTTTTCGAACGAGAGGTGTATGTCAACATTCATGTATTTTATATATCGAGGATGGCTATGCTGTAAACATTTAAGAAAATTAATAGAATATAGAGTACAGACTTGCTAAATTAATTGGTTATCCAACTGTACTAATTTAAGCGCGAGAAGCTGAAAAAGAAGAAAAAGAAGGCCATTTTTTAAAAATTGTAAAACGCTTCTCTGCAGAAATCCTCCGCCCATAAGGACATATTCAATATCCTAAAGTGGATAACCTTGGTCTCTGTATCTGGACTGACCATTGGCACTATCATCTTTAAATTTATTCACTGATATTATTTTTATCGCATAGTTTCAATATCATCATATTGCATGAATGAATTAATTATCTGTAATTGATTTCTAGTTAATCATTGTTTCATGGCACATCCGCAATCAGGAATGAAGGCATCGAGGATGGTATTGAGATTTGTCTCATCAGCGGGATCAAGTTTACCTTATTTTCTGATCTTTTAAAGCAAATTTTCATGACTCGCTCTCAAATGAGTAAGGAATTTGGCTTAGAATTTTGATATTTCGGAAGTCACCATCTTGTCAAGATACCCTCTCACACCAGCAAAGATAACACATACTTGCTCTTCGGCAACCATAGGAACCTATATTATTAAAGCTGTACGAATTGCTTTTGTTTTAAGAGTTCAGTCAGTTGAGCGCCTCTGTTCAAGAGTTGTTGAGTAGCAGCATCCAAATCGGAGCCGAACTGGGCAAAGGCGGCAACCTCACGATACTGGGCCAACTCAAGTTTCAGCTTTCCAGCAACTTGCTTCATAGCTTTAATCTGGGCAGCAGATCCGACTCTGCTGACAGACAGACCCACATTGATGGCAGGACGAATACCCTTGTAGAACAACTCAGTCTCCAAAAAGATTTGACCGTCAGTAATAGAGATAACGTTAGTGGGAATATAGGCTGACACATCACCTGCTTGAGTCTCAATAACTGGAAGTGCAGTCATGGAACCTCCACCGAAGTCCTTGTTCATTTTGGCAGCTCGCTCCAACAGACGGGAGTGCAGATAAAACACGTCTCCAGGATAAGCCTCTCTTCCAGGGGGTCTTCTCAAAAGAAGGGACATTTGTCTATAGGCAACAGCTTGCTTGGAAAGATCATCATATATAATAAGAGCGTGCTTTCCATTATCTCTGAAAAACTCAGCAATAGCACAACCAGAGTAAGGAGCCAAGAACTGAAGAGGTGCGGCTTCAGAAGCAGTTGCAGCAACTACAATAGTGTATTTAAGAGCATCATGAAGCTTAAGAGTTCCTACAATGTTAGCAACAGTGGATCTTTTCTGCCCAATAGCGACATAAACACAGAAAAGCTGCTTTGTGATGTCTCCAGTGTTGAAGTTAGTCTTCTGGTTGATGATTGTATCGATGGCAATGGCGGTCTTACCAGTCTGTCTGTCACCAATGATTAACTCTCGTTGTCCTCTTCCAATTGGCACAAGACCATCAACAGCCTTTAATCCTGTTTGCATAGGCTCGTTCACAGACTTTCTTGGGATAATGCCAGGAGCCTTAATTTCAACTCTTTTCCTTTTGGTTGTTTTTACGGGTCCGAGACCATCGATGGGGTTACCCAAGGCATCAAAAACTCGACCTAACATTTCCTCTCCGATAGGGACATCCACGATAGCTCCAGTTCTAGTGACAGTATCTCCTTCCTGAATTTCTCTGGATAAGGGAAGGAATACCTATCATTTCCGAAGATGACGACACCGACGTTGTCAGTTTCCAAGTTGAGGGCCATACCTCTAATGCCTGACCTGAACTAAACCATTTCTCCGGCTTGGACTTTGTTAAGTCCCACAACTCTGGCAATACCGTCACCGATGCTGATGACTGTTCCGAATTCTTTCACGTCATTCTGGATAAAAAAGAGTGTACGACCTGTGTGATGTTCATAATCTTTTCCTGGATAACCTTGGCAGTTTCAGCGATGCCAAGTTTTTTGCTGAAATTTTGATGGACCAGTCTTATCAACCCTCTCATCATGTTGATACTAAAAATTATTGAATATTTTATTCAATTTCAAAATTTATATCACAGCAGCATGGATGCCTATTTGTGCTGATACTGACTCATCCAGCAGCAGGAATTGATGATCCAATTAGCTAGAATAAATTGTAACATTTTTACGAAAATAAAATTAATGTAATATAAATCCAAAGAGAACCAATCTGTATCGAATAGTAAGAATAGGATACAATCCTTCCATCTTGAAAGCGAGGTTATATTTTTAACATACAGGATTTCCGTATTTATTTCTTATTTCAATATCTCACAAAATTGCCTAATTTGACTTATAAAATTAAGTGGCCCTAATTGTGCTTTTAACTTCCAAAATGGCTATTTGCTATAATTATTAAGGATTTTATATCACAGCAGGGAAGATGATAGATAAAGATAAGGAGAATCACTCGGTTATACAACACTATCTTGGCATGACCATGAACTAAATGCGACATTTGGAAGTCAGTCGCTTCATTGATGAGAATAAAATTATCAAAATTGCGGATTTTGGATGTTCGCAAGGATCACTGCTACAAAGATTGGCCCGGTCCTAAACTATAGAATTATTGATTGGAATGGATATTGACGATTCTGCCATTTCACAGACAGTCTCTGTAATTTTATCACTATTTAGAACGTGTTTCCATAAAATTTACAGGAGTCTATTCAATTCAGCAGAGAAAAGGATCAACACATCATCCTCTATAAGGGAGACATGTCTAAAAAATATTAAAAAATGAAATAATTTGACGTGGAGTTGGTCACATTAGTTGAGACTATTGAGCATCTGCTGCCTGAATTCATTTAGTCGACTTTGGAAAATGTTTTTTAATATCTAAGACCAAAATATTGCTTTATAAGTACTCCTAATCAATAATTCAACGCTTACTTTAATATTTAGCAAGGAAAATTTAGACACTGGGATCACAAATTCGAATGGACACAAGCCGAGTTCGAATCATTTTGCAACAAAATTCGCAATCAATACCACTATAACTATTAAATAAAGGGAATAGGATCTCATATTAACGATTCAACTAAAGGCTATTGCACGCAGTATGCTATTTTTATTAGGGATTAAAGTATTGATAAGCAAGAGCATTAAAAATAAAACATGTAATCTGTATCGAACGAACTAGAGGAAATGGGAAGGTATATAAACAAATCTTGGCAAAATAACAAGCCAAGCATAATGCTGAATTTATTATACAAAAGCTTGTTTTACAGATAGGGCATTTCTTGGGAATAGGCAAAATAATTTATGGAAAAGGAATGTTTTGGGGCGTGCTTAGAGCGCAATAACATTCCCATTAACAAATAATTCTTTATCGAATATCTGTCACTCTTTAATGATCGATTTGACTGGGATGAGGAAAAGTATATGCTAAAGCAGAGAGAAGAATCAAGTAGTTAATCAGAGGAGTTAGAATAGTATGTTGACTCACAAATGGATCAATAATTCCAAAGTGACTTCTTTTCATGGTCTTGAAACATGATCTATATGAAGATACTCAATTGTTCAAATTTATATTATAGCAGATATGATAAAAAATAATAATGCTAAATCACTCACTTTAGTTTTGTTGAAGACTCAGCTAAGATTATTGGTTCGCTATTATACTCTCTTGCTGAATTTACTGAGAGATAATTTGAGTAATCTTCTCATTTGCTTCATAATTTATGGGTGTTTCTTGGTCGGTGATTTCGTTCGATGAATCAATAACAATTGTAACAGAGCAGCTACTTTACTCATGTTATTTTAATTACCTTGATTCGCAATTTTATGGCTATTAGGCTTCGATAAAAATATTAGTATTATTTGATATCTGTTATTTTTAGATTTTGGTCAATGGCTACTTATCATTACTGATGTTAAGCTCCTATTACTTCGATTCATCTACTTGTTTTTCAGATAAATTGGTCAGATAGGCTCCATTTATATTTTCATTGCTTTTATCAATTTCATTAGTATCTTCATTTTAGCTTTGAACTATATCATCCTTAGAATCTCTTTGCTGTCCTTGTTACTTTATATTTTCTTCGTTATTTTTATACTATGGGACCAATTCCTCTATTTCCATGGGATATTCTCCATTATTTCGCTATTAGTAGTAACTATCTGAATTTGGCTTATGTAAAATCTGTTAGTCAGTTTCACATAAATTATCTTTACTAGTCTATTAAGATTGATTGGCTCTTTATGATAGAAACTAATTATCTCCATAGTGAGCACATTGATTTTCAATAGATATTGCTTGTCTTTCTTCTTCTTGAGATATATATCTGTCCATGATTGATAATGTTTTTTATCTGTGATATCCATTATAAATTTACATCTCCAAAGGCTTTTCATTCTTTTCTGATATCCTGTGATGTTGTCCATTGAGGGCAGAATTTTATTTTTGATTAGTAAATTTATAATCACTCATGCTTTACGATTGTTAATACTGTAACTGAACAATGTCCTAAATAGTATCTTCTATTTCCATTTTTTATTATTATTGAGGCTGCTATCTATGATTAGATATCTCAAATGATTTTAACATGGAAGCTATTTACTCTCTCAGCTCAATAAATTATAAATCTTGTGATCTATCCAGGATGTCTTTGCTGATCGCTTCCAAAAAAGAACAAAATTCTTCATCTAATTTCATTTGTTAGTTTGTGGATAGGAAATACATCAGGAATTTTAATCCTACAAAAGTTTTATTGAGTGCTTCCTCTGAAAGTTAGCTAATACTTAAATTGATAATGATATTGAAACATTTGAAGTAAGCCATAATCTCCTTATTGCTATCGGATTTAAATTGATAACTGACAAGGAATGTCATCAGTTCTTGCAGAAAAGTAAATATCTTTTCCTCTCTTTGATGAATTAGAGCTAAAATGGTCGTATTCATCTCGATCACTTATAAATAAGTAAGGCAGTGACTTATATCCTTGATAAATATCCTATCAGTCAAATCCTTTTTAAGAGGAAATGATACGGAATAAATCAGCAAAAATTGAAGAGCTAATAGAGCTTTTTCATTTTGCTAAGGTAGGGAACTCTCCTTTAGCGATTCAATTCTTTCAATAATTAGCATTTTATTATGAATTTAAATTGACTCAATGAGCTCGATCTCTGCCTCTTCCACTGCATATCTATAATAAAACTGCCTGTATTTGTATTGATTGCTGCGCATAACATTTAGCAGGATGTATTAGAATTATTTCAAGAGCAGCTTGGAAACCATAAAATAGCATTCCTCTAAGTAAAATTGAATTTTATGAGCTGATGTAGAATTTTTATGCTATTCGTTTGCAGGATCAACAAGATCAGACTTGAACACTAACTCTAAGATGATATTCACAAGCCTGTATAAAGAATTTTATTTATTGACTCTGCTCAAAAAAATGACCTCTTTTTGGTTTAGCACTTCTATTATACAGAAGCAGACGACTCTTAAAAAATGGCAATACTCATATTAATTTTCAATTTACTCGTCGTATTCCTCTCTAATAGGTTACATACTCAATCGGGCATACTGAGTTTTTTCTACAAAGAGAGAATGACTGTATCGCCCTTATTTTTTAGCATTTTTCTACTTTAGTTTTTTGTGATATGTGGTGAAGGATTGCCACTCGATGATCTTATCAATGCATTGACTAATACTACCAACTGAAATATCTCTTTACCATGACTCCAAACGAGGCTCTTCCAGTGTGGCGACACTTCGAATGACTACATAAAGCTATAGTTACATTTGGCACAGAGAACAACAACCAAATCATAAATCGAGTTTATCGAGGGATATCTCGGTTTCATGATCTTAAAAGGCACGAAGAAAATTAACAGCTCGCTAATTTCATAATTTTTAAAAATCTCCTTGAGATTTATATAGTCAGAGCGATGATGGTATGTTTAGTTGAGTCTGCTATAATTTTGTTTGAATATCTTGTTCATCATGTTGCGAAGATAGTTTTCATAGGATCTGCCAATTTATCGCATCCTTTCCTCAACGATCTCCTGGGGTATGGTAGTCTTTTAGAATTTTGTGCGATTTGACAAGTTTTCAATGAATTTGAAGAAATAGTAGATGATATTGACGTTTAGAATCTATTCTTAAATTATTTACTCGATCAGAAACTTTTTGATGCTATCCAGCAATCCCTTTGAAATATTCTGGTTGATCTCGAAGAATAAAGGTAAAACAGAAGGAGAAGTAAGTTTGAGTAAATTCCTACCCACCGCTAAAGAAATTTATAAAGACTCTTAGATGTTGCCACTTAACTTAATTTGTTAGAGTATATCAGCGAGAGAGAATATGATATTTTCAATATGGATCTTATAATTGACTTTATTTTTGAAGTATTTCATGTGGATACGAGACATGTCTCCCAGAATGTCAATTATTATCAATTTCAGCTTTATCATGCGACAACTTCCATATATGAACTGGTAAATTCTAATCCATTAGCTGTTCTTAATCCATTTCTAAAACTAAGAGAAGGTGTTTTGACGAATTGACTTTGTTGGGATTATTATGCTGCCTAACTCACTCAACTATTCGCTCTAACTGTACTTCTCACCGATAAAATCGAAACAGAATACCCTATGCAGGAGAGAAAATATGGCTAATAGTTGTTCTTATGATGACTTAATCTTAAAGCTGTCTTCTGTTACTCCATCATCTAATGCCTCACTATCCCTTAGAATGCTCTTTTCAAGCAGGAAGTTCGCTATCATCAGCATGCTATTCAAGTGATTAGTTGTGAAGTGTCTTTCGAAGTGACAGTGACTGATTTTACTGTGTTGCTATCCACTTATTATCTGCTCTTCCTTTTCACCATTATACTATATCGTGCTAATGACCTCTTCAAAGAACTCCAAAGCTGTTTGCACCTTCTCCTTATGACTGTCAATCAAATCTGTGATTGCATTGAAGAGGTACCTAAATTCCTCTTCGTCATAAAAGTATTTTATTGCTAAACTGACTACATGGAAGAATAGCCTGGTTTCGTTTTTGCAGAAGTTGCGTGATGAAGAACTCCGGTTCAAAAATCGAAGTAATACCCGAGTGAAAAGATTATGTGGATCTTCGGTCCATCCATTTATGTTACTTACTTTTCTCCTACTTTATTTTTCTTGGAAGTCCTCTGAGGAAAGATTGTCTGACTTCTCTGGGTTGATTGGAGAATGTAAGCTGATAATGATTTGATTTTTAATTTTGGCAAGCGCACATATCTTAACGGGATGGGTAGGACTGACTTCGAAGAGGGTGAGAAGTGACTTGGCATCATCTGGTAAATTGAGGGCATCAATGGCTTGAATGCCGAACTGCTACTGAGCTGATGTGATAAGCGTACTCATAATATTTGTTTTGGCTATTATTAAGTTAAATCAGTTCAATATTAGACTCATATTAAAGCAACTTCATAATTTTGGCGCTTTATTCTTGGAATCTCTACTTTTTAGAAATTCTTCAAAAGGACTGGCTGGAGTTATTATACAGATTTAATTGGCTCAGTTATTTATGGTCAAATTTAATAAATAAGAATTCAACTTTAGCAACAAATGCCTTCCATAAAACCCAAGTCCAAGACATTTCCTTGGGTTATTGGAGATAGAGTTGTCCAACCCGCGTAGCTCAGTTGGTAGAGCGTTAGCCTTTTAAGTTAATGGTCGAGGGTTCGAGCCCCTTCGCGGGTGCTTTTTTATTATAATAAAACTTCAACAATCTGTTATAATTGATAAATGACTTTAACTGATCTTTTCTATTTTGTCATTTTGTGGCGTATCGAATATATACATAGAACTATTTTAAAAGGTTTATTGATTTTATTTCACTCGTAATAACATAAATGGGATGCAATTTTATTGGCTAGAAATTGTAGTATAATCAAAGTTCAATGTTCTCACTGAAAAGACGTCCACGACCGATCTGTATTGGCTTGTTTCTAATTTCAAGTTTTCTTTTGATGAATCTGTCTAGTATCTCTTCGAAGTAGTGATAAAAAATGTCTCCCCATTTTTAGTGCTTTTCTTTTGAGTCTTCCTCTTGTCTTTCCTTTGTTTTTTTCTTTTTATAACGAAGTCGGCGGTCCTTCAAATCCCTTGATGGCTTGGTTTTTAAATGAGGTAAGCTGACATTCCTAAGTTTATCTCGTGCTGGAGAAATGGACCTAACTTTGATCTTTTCAATGGATGTTTCCTTGGTTGGAATGGAATCTTTTGTATTCAGACTGTAGTCAAACTTTTATTATTTACTATTAATTTTCGGTATTTTTTCATATCCATTCATCTGCTATTAATTTCTTCTCTGCTTGATAATTCCGATTTGAAGCTCAATAGTTGATTTCATGCCGTTATCACTCACAGTAAAATAAATCACTTCCGCTTCTTTTACCAATTTTTAGAATTCGGAAAGAATAGCCTTTTTATCTTTTTATTTGACTTCATTATCATCGTCTGAGGAAAAGGAATCTTAATCTTACACTCGATAAAGAAAAGAACCAATTTCATATAATGTGAATCCTGCCTTTGCCATCTTCTTTAAAAATATTTGAGCTATCCTAAAGTTACGTAGACAAATTTCTCGAAAACCAAGCTTTTCTCTGAGTGTTTGACAGTCCTTGGCAGGGTCGATGTTATCAATAAATTGCAGTGATTTTTGAGAGAATGGCATTTGTGTCTGTTTGTAGGTCATCCAAACAATTTGATGATCATAAATTTCAAAGTTATCCGGAAAGGAAAGTCCATGATCAATTGGAATGAGATTAGTTATCCTCGAAGTCGCTCCTTTGCTGTTTGTCACCATTTTTTTTATTACCAAAATATTTGCTTAATTTCTGTCGCAGTTTAAAATTCTGATATCGAGAATAGCAATTTTGTGCACTTCATTCATGTCGAATTGGTGTGAACCCAGATTTCCGACAACGTCAAAGTACTCCACAAATTATTGAAGGGAGCCATGCTTTGTCTTTTGTTTATTCAAATCACACTCTTTATTGCTGAGAATTGGATTAGATTAGCATACTTCTTTGTAGCTAAAGCACGGATGGTAAAACTCAATGTAAGTGGTGGCTGGAACTTCGTGAAAATGATGGACAGAATCAAGTAGATAAGCAGCTACTTCTCTCGTTGCACATTAACCACTCAGAATGCCCTTTCGAATACCTTGAGAGCCCAATTACCCCACGTAACCTCTAGGGTTATTTGGAGTGTAAGGCTCTTCGTCATATGGTTTATACACTGCAACTATTTTCTTTTGATTATTTTCCAAAAAATACGTTCCAGAAGTTCCTTCCGAGGCTAGTTTGGGTTTTCTTGCAGCATTAAGACCTGACTGAACATTAACAATAAGCTCAGTGATTTTCTGCGGCGTATGTTAAAAGATTTGATAGGGATTAATGACTCCATTTTAAAGATTGTGTGAGTTGGCATTCTTCATGATGACGACAGTACTGCCTGACTCTATCTTATAGAAATCGAAAAAGTTTTTGTTTTACTGAGTAATTTCTATATTCTTGCAGAAGAGTCTCACATCGTTTTCCTTGAGGTGTTTGTGCTTGTCATTGAATTTTTCCTTCATGAGTATCTTTTTTAGTTAGCCTGTCCTTATCCAGGGGAAGAACTTGAGTTTGAATTTCCTGTTTTGAAAGATGTTGTCTTCGAAGATAAGCTCCATCTTCTCAATTTGTCTTTTTGATTCTGTCTTCAAGTCCCCCAGCTCTGAGTTCATTTCCGATATATATAATTATTAATTTCTTATTAAATTAACTTCCATTTATCGGTTGTCAAAACTATCGCCCTCAAAAACTATCAGAAAAAACAGTAGGTTTTATAACCATTTTGGCTTGGCCTAAATAAAATATGCATATAATGGTATAAAATGATAAATAACTTTCTTGAGTACGAGTACCAACCTTCCAACAGGGTCTATACCCACGAAATAACCAATAATGGCATTCATATCGGAGACGTTTCTTCAGCAATGGACCTCGATTTCCTAAAAAGATAGCAAATCCGAACAGGTAATTTGTGAGTAACTAAGTGGTGACAGCTGCCGTGGGTATGTAGCACGTTGATTATGATTCTTCGATCAAGCACATTGTATTTCCTCTACTAGATATGAAATCTGAGAACATATCGAAGTTTTTTAATCAGTTCTATGAGCTTATGGAAAAGTCACTTGCAGCTGGTAGTGTTTTGGTCCATTGCGCCGCAGGCATATCGAGAGTAGTTCCTCTTCTATTCAGTCAGCCACCCTAGTTATTTCCTATCTTATGAAACGAAAATGCTGGGGGTTTAAGGAAAGTATTCACTTTTTGAGGCAGAATAGACCGTCAGTTTGCCCTAATTTGGGTTTTTAGCGACAGCTCAAAGAGTATTAAATAATTCTCAATCGACAGGCTGAGACAATGGGATTTTAGAGGCGATTTGGATCTAAAACAAGCGAAGAGAGAAAGCATATGTCATCGCCATCTAAAGTTGAAATATTACCAGAAATTGGAATACTAGGAAGGACTCAACTCAAAAGTAAAATTCTAGATCCTTTCAGCATGAATTTTCAAAAACAAACTCGCAATCGGGAGAGAAGACCATCTAACTCTCGCAGAGGTTAAGAGGAGTGGGATTATTATGGAAGCAAGCGGATCGTTGACAAACCAAAGACATCGAGGAGCCTCGCTTAAAAAGGACCCAGTCAAGCATCCATCCCAAGAAAAAACTAATCAAATTTACAGCAATTAAACTTATAGCGTTTGAAGCTAAGTACCCCTGCTCCTGCAAGTATCGAATCCGTAATGATAAAGCGATTAAATTTAAATGAGAAGAAAACCCCAGCGGAGAGGCGCATTCGAAGTAAGCCTCTCCACCAGTTAGCTTACTACTGAGATGATGATTAGTTAATAATAATTTTCATATAAAATGGATGGACTAGTCAGATAATACACCTTTTGAAGATAAATAATATTTAATAATGCTGTTATATTTTGAAGATAGGAGCAATTAATCTGATTGGCTCGATTTATTATCGGTGGATTATAAGATATTCAAATCAGACTGATTCAGCTTCGCCTATAAACAAATATACACAATGGCAGGCAAAGGCGGAAAATCAGGAAAAGCTAAAACTACTTCATCAAAGGCAGTTTCAAAGTCATCAAGAGCAGGACTTCAGTTCCCTGTCGGCAGAGTCGGAAGACTTCTTAGACACGCTCACTACACTGAGAGAGTTGGTGCTGGTGCACCTGTTTACCTGGCAGCTGTGCTTGAATATTTGGCTGCTGAAGTTTTGGAATTGGCTGGAAACGCTGCCAAGGACAACAAAAAGACCAGAATTGTGCCAAGACACATTCTTTTGGCCATTAGAAATGATTAGGAACTCAATAAGTTGTTGCACAACGCTACTATTGCTGAAGGAGGTGTCCTCCCTAATGTTGCTGGTCCCGTCACCGGAAACAAGCAATCCAGTGGTGAAAGTTCTCAAGCCGTGTGAATGATTAACTTAATAGTTATTTTGCAAATTGCCATTATCATCCTTCATCACTTTCACCTCTAATAAACAGTCAATTCATGAGGTCATTTGCACAATTCAATTTATAAACTTGTTAACAGTTTTATGAGATTCTTTAAAGCTATGATTGATGTGATAAATATCTGACAGTGGTATCAACTCCAGTTTATTTGATATATTTGATAATTGATAACATCCGATGAGACTATTGACTCGTGCCAACAGTATCTTACGATTTTCAACCATACAACACATACGAGGCAGTATCTGGCATGCTATTTAGAGGCTTAAAACGTGGACACCAAGAACGTCAAACTTAGAGGAGTGCACATCAAATCGACTTCTAGTGACAGTCCCAACCTCATTTTCTTCCCAGAAATATTCGATCAGACTGAGAGCTGGCTTGACTTTTTCAGCAATCCTCTAAATAAAGTAGACTGCTTAGTATTTAGATCATCAACCAAAGAAATGTTTATATCCTTTACCCCCGAAACTTTGGAAACTCAGATCGAACTGATGATTTTAACTGGGAGGACGTCGCAGGTATGCTGTCAGTGATTTAGGGGATGTCGTGAAATTCATGTATGAGAATAAGATATCAACGGCCACTCTAGGTGGACACGGCGTGGGAGCTAAAGTTGCATTGGCTGCCGCATGTTATCACTTCGATAAAGTTACTGGCTATTTCAGTTTCGATTCAACCCCCATGAACCAATTTTATCACGAGTCGTACACTGAAGTCAGAAAACATTTAGCCTTCCTCTAATCTCTAAACATCAAACGAGGATACAATGCTATCAATGCTGATTTAAAGAACAACATTCTCTGCCCCAAATGGAGGTCGATATTCCAGAACAATTTAGTAAAAGCTGCATAGGGAGGTTACGGATGGAATTTCAATTTTGATGTCATTTATCGTAATCTTACTAAAGACACTCCCTCTAACTTAACAGGCTGGGCAACCAATATTGGTCTTTATCCAGGACGATCACAATTCATTTTCCCCGAACATTCAAGATTTGTTCATCTAGGTACCAACACTCTACCAATGTACAAGGTTTGCCCTAGACTTGAAGGTTTCAACCAAGATATCTTCTCCATTCAGGGTGATGACAATCCTCTCAGTAATTATTCGTTTATACAGGTCATTGGATTTATGAACGACAAGATTAGATCAACCCCTTTGCTTACAGACTAGGTGACTTTTTGAGACATTACGATGGTGTGCATGTGCTATTAAAGAACAGAGATTAGGTTGGAAACTTCTTTGTGCCTGACCAGAACAACGCTCGTGTTCCTCGTGAAGATTTCCCTGGCGATAGAACTCCTGCTCACTATCACCATAACTGGCGCTTCAACAACGTCTATCAGAAATGATTGTATACCAAGCAAAATAATGTTCAATCTGAGGATTATTCTATTCTATTGAATTAGTCTTATTTGGATTAAAAATATTCTCCTATTAGGAGCAATTGCTTAATTCCAGACTCCATTATTATAAATCTTAAAGAAAAGGTCTTTACAATCAAATATAATTATGCTTTAGGTTGTTTATGATAAGTCAAATTTATTAAATTAATTTACTTGATAAAATCGATTAAATTTGGTCACCAATTAATATAGATATATTTACCATGCTCAGCAAGGTTTTCACACGCATGTTCAGCACTAGCACTGCCCCCAATGTATGGGTTAATAAATACACCAAAGTCATATGCCAAGGAATCACAGGCAATCAAGTATCTCTTTTTATATTTAGGGAACCTTCCAAACACAGCAAGCTCTTGAATATGGAACACAGATGGTTGGTGGAGTTAATCCTAAAAAGGCTGGATCGATACATTTAGGTTTGCCAGTATTCAAGAACTGCAGTGAAGCTAAAAAGGCGACGGGAGCGAATGCCTCAGTGATATACGTTCCTCCTCCTGGAGCAGCTGATGCGATAATCTAGGCCCTTACAGCTGAGTTAGATCTTTGCGTCGTTATTACTGACGGTAATTTTTTCTTTATTTAGGTATCCCTCAACATGATATGATAAAGGTGAAACACGCTCTGCGCTCTCAAACCAAGACCAGAGTCATTGGTCCAAACTGTCCCGGCATTATTAAGCCCAATGAGTGTAAGATCGGTATTATGCCTGGCTATATTCATAAAACTGGAAAAATTGGTATTGTGAGTAGATCAGGAACCTTAACCTACGAAGCAGTGGATCAAACAACTCGGGCAGGACTCGGTCAATCAACAGTTGTTGGAATTGGAGGTGATCCTTTCAATGGAACTAACTTCATTGACGTCTTGGAAAAATTTGTTGTTGATCCAGAGACTGAGGGAATCGTCATGATTGGTGAAATTGGAGGTGAAGCTGAAGAACTGGCTGCTGACTGGCTTAAACACAATAACAAACTTAAAAAGCCCGTAGTTGGATTCATTGCTGGTTTAACCGCACCTGCTGAGAGGAGAATGGGTCATGCAGGAGCAATCGTTCAGAAAGGTAAGGGAGATGCTATAAGCAAAATCAAGGCTTTAGAAGATGCAGGAATTGTTGTATCAAAGTCTCCTTCTCTTATTGGAAAGCACATGTTTGAGCAAATGAAAAAGTTCGGTCTCATTTGATGATAATCTTGTTGAAACATGAACTAAATAATCTATAATTTGAATTTTTATATCTTCTAATTGGAGAAGACTTCAGCAAGGCTATATAAAGACAGCAGTTCAGCCATTAAAAAAATTAGTTTACGTTTCTGTCCTTATCATTAGTAGGTTGAGTAGGTATAAGATAGTGTCTAGAAGAGGATTATATTGAAACGATAAATATTGAAAGTGTGTTTTAAAAATCACTAATATCATTTTCAAGCTCGAGATACAGGCAAAAAACTTAGTTAAGTTTTATTTACCACTCATGCCTCTACTGAGAGCTTTATCAAGATTATTATTATTATTGGAGATCAAAAATGTACGCCATAAGATGGATAGTACCTCTACAACAAGAGCTTGATTATCCAATTTTTATGATTGAGCAATAGATTTCTCGTAGCAATAAAAATGGCTGCTGCCTATGGCAATATTAACCGTAAAATAAACAAGGAATTTATCATAACCCAATATAAACAATAAAGAAAAGAAGACCTATCATTAATGTATTTTAATAGTTGAATCAGGATAAAGAACTTCAATTAATCATCTCCAAGTTTTGTCTTCTCGTTTAAGATTTTGTGATTTACTTCTCGTTGTTGTTCGAAAACAGTAGGTGCTCGCGTGAAGATTGGAAACTTTAGTTGAATTTTTGAGAGTCTTCTCAAATTTTGAAAAATTTCTATTCACTATTTACGCTATATAAGGAATCTTTAATATAATTTCTCCACGTTTAAGAGTACTAATTGCTTTTAAAGTATGGTACCGTTTCATTTTGACTTCATTTATTTTGCCTTACAAGTTCGTTTTATCTTATTTAAATCCACATTAACCATAAGAGCGAGCTTTTTTTATTCTCTGCCTAGTATGATAAGAAAAAGAAGGCTCAATTCTACCCGTCATTTCAAAATTATCAGGAGCACTTTTCTTAAACAAAATTACAGTTTGAGCTCTTTTGTGAAGTTGTTCCTTCGATTGCATTTTGCTATCGTAAAAAGGATTTATTTAATGACAAGTTAAGTTTTAACTGCCCTTTTTCTGAGCGGAATAATATTATGATCTACTCAATTATTTCTTTGATTACGGCAGTTTCCATTCCGAATGACGCAATTTCCTTGTGATTTGACCTAAAAATTGACTTTTATCGCCTAGATTCTTTTATACAAATTTTCGTTTTATTTTTTTGTTGGCCGTCTCTTGTAAAAATAATTTAGTAAATTGAAGATTTTATTCATACTTATTCTCAATTTAGAGAAGCAACTCTCGTTTCTTTGCATAAAATTGCTTCAATACATTTATTTTACTCAAATTCACGGTTTACAGGAACTTGGCTTTGGGAAAGAACATATATTTGAATTAATACGATGCAGGCCTCAGCAAAAACTCATAATCGTCATTCCAAAGCGATTATTCCCCAAAATAATCACCTGTAATTTCTGTCAGTTTGATGTTCTTCTTGTTAATAATCTAGAAAATGCCTTAAAAAAGGACAAACACTCCATATCGAATACTTTTTTAATTGATAACTTGACTGTATTTATTGGCTTCAGATACAATAGTCGCATGCTGATTTAAAAACTGATAATCAGTCTTTTTAAAACCGAGAATGTCTGCAGGCAGTATCTTTTCCATAATAGTCTTTTTGTAGTAGAACTATTCATAGAGTGAGAGGCTATTTTAAAAATGCATTTTATTGAGCATAACCATTGATGTCTTTTTTGTAAATTAAACCTAAAGTTTCTCTTCACCAGTCATAAAATAGTCACCCTTGTTATAGGCTCTTTGCTTGCACTTAAGTTCTCCATAGATTAGAACAGATATAGTTGGTTGATTATAGTTAATGATGACCGTGGCTTTACCCTATTTAATTCTAAATATTTCTGCACTTTTTATTAGCTTAATCCCGAAATAGTTACATTTTTCTTTTCTTCCTCCTCCAAATGTAAAAAGCATCCATATTTATGACGCAAATACTGGAGAAAATGAGAAGAGAAGACATAAGACATCACCAGGTCCATCATCTCCTTTTTGTTACGAGTTAATTACGGCCCCTTCTCGAGTTATTTATGCAACTAGAGCATTATATTGCAATTACAGCTGATCTATTAAATTATATTCAACAATAAAATTGAAAATAAACTAAATTGTTATCCGAAGCAAACATTCAAATCAATCATTTTGGTCATTGTGAAAATCGGTATTAATAAATGTATTTCTATAATGCCCAATTTGAATATTAAATGGTAAGTATAGAAAGATAATAGCTTAAATTATCATAAGAAATATGGCAAGACGTTCTTAAAGTGCACACTCTTCATAGACTCAGGCACAGTCTTAAATATCTTAAATTATTTCTCACCAGTGGCCTTTACTTACATTATTGCTGCCAAATTGTTGCATCTGTAACAATAGTTAGGAGCACTCCATACTGTCACCAGGTTTTTATCCTAAATATATTCGATATTTACCTTAAACCAATGAATGTATCCCTACTGCACCAGCTGATGGGCCCTTGCAATTAACTCTATTCCATTAATGTGGCAAAAGTCATTGGTCACTTTTGAGCCAAATACCCAGCCAGCTCCTCGAGCATTAATTGCCCAGTCCTCAATATCCTCAGGATCCGACCACATTAAATCACAAAAAGGCCCTTCATGAGGAATTTCTATCTTTCTGTCAATGGTTCTGACTTGATCAATTGTCTTGATTTATGGACTGAGACCTCCATGAACACAGAAAACCTTGCCTAAATTAATAAAAAACTACCATCTATAATAGCTCCGATCGGTAAATAATCGAACACTTCAGTGCAGTACTTCCATGGGTTGGGATTACCATACTTCCGATTGATTTCATCATAAAAGCCATACACTGTAGTAATTTGTCTGAATAGGAGGTAGGATACCTAGACTAATGGTTTCCGCGGAGGAGAGTGATTCTTTCAGGGTATTTGACTTTAAGGCAGAGAAGATATTCAAAAGTTTCAACAGAGTGATATCCTCTATCAACGAAGTCACCAATAAAGACATAGCAGGTTTTTTCGATTTCTCCGCCTGAGTGAAGTTTGGATTACCTGTCCTGAATAATTCAAGCACATCAAAGAATTGTCCATGAACATCCCCGCAAACAGTGACGGGGCTGGAAACTGGCTGGACATTAGACTCTTCCAGAAAGATTTCCTTGGCCTTTTCGCAGAGGATGCGTAGGTCCTTCTCATTTAAGCACTTGGCTTCCAACAGATCCGCAATGCATTGGTCGATATTCATCCGTTTTCAAATTTTCTCAAATTTATCTTGATATTATTTATCTGGATTAAAAATAAACGTCTAATATCAGCTACAACGTTTATTTGAAATTGTTAGGGAATATATTGCTTGAAAAATGCCCGAAAGGCTGAAGAGCAGAAATATATATATTATTTATTTGTGAAGGCTTTGAGAGTTGATTTCGCCACATTTATTTGTCTCTTCTTAAAATTTTTCTTCCATTGAGAAACAATTCAATTTAAGCTGTTATATCTTGTAATTAATGCTATTCTGAAATCATTGCCACAGCTTTTCGTTTTTTCTCTCTTTGAATTACTTGAAATCCCAGTTTGAAGCGACATGCTCTGGGGGAAGCACTTTGATTCCTTCGTTAGTCACTGTTGCAAATTGAACTTGATCCACTGAATGGCAGTCTCTTTCGTAGAGGACAGTGAAGCACCTATGCAGAATGGCTTTGCACTCCTCCATAGATTTTGTGGGATTCCACTCGTTAGCAATGAGAGCTAATCCAAAATATTTGGAGAATCCTGCACAAACGTAATCCTTCACAATGTGGTTGCCAAAAAGATCAATACTGGAGAGATGAGCTTCTCCATTTTCAATACCAGCGACAATGAAGTTATTGTAGTATGGATTTTGGTTATTTCTCTTCTCATAGCAGAGTCGTGCCAGATAGTTGGCATAGTCCGCGACTGAATGAGTTACATTATCGTCGAAGAGGAAGGTCTCGTGAGTTAACTCCTTCAACTTGCGGGTGGCTTCCTGGAAATCAGCGAATTCTCCAGTGGCAGTCACAATAACATGATCAGATATTTGCTCATATCGATTGACTCCAATGTATTCTAAGCATAGAATAATTAATACTGAGCAGTCCTCCATAAGAGAGAAGAGTATCGGTGGCGATGATGACTCCTTCTCTGCATCTAAGTGCAATCACGGATCCTCCGGTTACAATTGGACTGACGACGTGGCCAATTGGATTATCCTCGCTTTGATGATAGATGCTCATTTAAATATTTTTTAAATTATAAAGCAGATTTAACCTATGATAAAGCTAATAAATTTTAGGAGAAGTAGGTTCTAAAATTTTAAGATGGAAAACTGATATCAGGTCGATCATAGTCATCAAGGAAGAATTCATTAATTAATTTTTGTTGTAAAAAGCAAATCAAAGTAATAAACGGAGGATAAATTGCAAATCTAAGTTTATCCAACAGAATCGCTTTTTGTTAATTAAGTTTTAATTGGTTTGTTCAGACATTTATTATTTTAAGTTTATGTTGTCCTTTCAAGCAAACTCATCCTTTAACCAATGTGAAAAGTATCTTTGTGAAGAATAAATCAACAGAATCACAACTTCTATTCAAATATAAACTTTAGTGACAAGATTATTCAGCCAAAATGTTGATTGAATTTATGATAAATTTGATTGATCTTCAAAGATCACTTTCGGATTCAGTGTTATCTTAGTCGGTGCCATCGTCATCAGTATTAGTGTTTGTGTTTTAATCTCTTCTCTGTTTTCTTGCGCGATTTCTTCTTCTCTGTGGGGCCTCAGCTTAGGTAGCCTCTAGAACTTCAGGTTCAGCTTCTTCAACAACTTCTGCAGTTTGATCAGCATTAATCTCAGTGGTCTGTGACACCAGGAAGAGTGCAAATAATCCCAAGATGGAGTATATCCTCATAAATCAAAATTAATTTTAAATATCTCAATTCCACTGCATATATCATTACAACTCAATCACAACTCTCAAACAGAAATTAATATGGCTTGAGAGTTTAATAAAATATTTATGCAGTTGAGAGGCAAATCTATTTTTGTATGAAAGCATTGATTTAACTATAATTGAGCGTGAAAGCGAGGTTTTTAAATTTATATTAATTCTCAATGTTTAACAAGCCTCAACAGCAGGAATAGCAGCCCGATTTCAAAAAAAAGCGAGACACTTAGGCGGACAAGCTCAGGAAAAACAACAGAGAGGAGATCTTTTCCAAGCGACGCAACATCCTCACCGGATAGGGCAACAGCACCAACAATACCTTTGAAGTCGAAAACAAAAAAGATAGGCTACTCATCGTCGACGAAAGGTACCGCACGGAAATCGAGCAGTATTTCAATTTCTACTTAGATTTTTACGCACGCAATACTCAATGGACCACTTTGCGGATCTGATCACATACATATCAGATGGCAACATCTTGAATCAGCATCATGGAATGATTGGCATCCGTAAGATTCTGTCGATAGCCGAGAACCCCCCCATACAGGCAGTGATTGATGCAGGTTTGGTGCCAAAAATGATCGAGTATATCAAACAGCAAGACTACCCTCAACTGCAGCTATAAGCAACTTGGGCTCTCACAAACGTAGCCTCTGGTACAACTGTACAGTGCCAGTCTATTATTGATAAGGGTGGTATTCCTCTGTTTGTGGATCTTCTCCGATCCAGCAACATGGGTATAGTAGAACAGGCTATTTGGGCTATTGGTAACATATCAAGCGATTGTGTTTTCTACCGTGATAACATCATAAGAGCAGGTGGGTTAGTCAATTTGGTTCAAGTCATGGATAAACTAACTGACGAAACACTCATTAAACATTGCTGCTGGGCTCTTTCCAATCTGTGCAGAGGAAGCCCTCTCCCTAAATACGATTACGTCAAATTGGCCATTCCCGTCCTCTGTCGTACCATTGCTGCTGGCAAGCTCACCGATAAATAAATTTTAGCTGATTGCTGTTGGGCTATCTCTTATCATAGTGATTCAAGCAAAAACAAAATTCAGGCCGTGATTGATAGTGGAGTTGTACCTAAAATAATCAAAAATCTAGAAGAGAATGCGATGGGATTAGTCATTCCTTCCATTCGGATACTTGGAAATATTTCTACAGGAAGTGCAGAACATACCAATTAGTTATTGGCGAAGGGTGTACTAGGACCGTTGGAGAAGGTCTTGGATCATAATAAGAAAGTAGTGAGGAGAGAAGCTTGCTGGGTAGTGTCTAACATTACAGCTGGAAATAAATTTCAAGTTTAGGCCATCCTGGGAAGGGAAAGTATGTTGAAGAACATTCTGCATTTGTTTGAGACTGACGGGAATGACGTTAAGAGATAGATCTGCTACATCTTCTCTAATTTGGCCCACTCTGGCGACCCACAACAGATTTTCAACCTCTATAAAGCTACCAACATAGTTAGATATTACCTCAATATCCTCTCTTCAGAGGACAACAAAGCCGTAGAAGTGGCACTTGAGTGTCTCTTTGTGATCCTTGCTCATGGATAGAAGTTCAGGGGCAATGGAAAAAACCCATTGGTGTTGGACTTGCACTCTCTCGGGGCGGTGGATCTAATTGAAAAGCTTCAATATCATAAATCTGAGCTGGTGTATTAGAATGTCAGTAAAATATTGCAAACATATTTCTAGATTCAGGATCCTCTCGAGCTCGAAGTTTGATTGATGCACTTCATTTAATCTTATAATATAAGTATATTTATTGTTAGTATTGAAGGCATAAATATGTTTTTGATATCCTGGAGTTCAGCTAATATTGAAAGATAAGTTTATATAAATGGATAAAATTAATCCTAAATTAATAATAAATTTTACTTTGCTGTAAAAAATTGATTTGTCATTGGAGTGCAAAATAATGTCTTAATAAAGTATTGCCTAAATTAAATCAAAGTTTAAACAACACGAAAATAATTGGATGTATTTCAAATATTTCATGTTGTTTTTCAGTTTTATTTCTATTTTCTTCCTCATTTCAATTGACTCTCAATGCTTATATATTGAGGATAGACAAAACAATAAAAGATTCACAACAACAATTAAGATCCTGAAAAGTGAACCTGTAGATTGAAAGAAAAATAATATCCAACCTTTCCCACCTTCGAATAGTGGAGAAATAAATAAATATGGTGAGTTATACCGAGTTGAAGTATGCAATTTACTTATATCAATTAAAAATAAAAATGTCTATTGAATATTAATTATACAGATGTCACTTGCAATCAACATTATCATTCCTGTGGTCCAAAACAGACTCCCTTTCGAGGAACAAAACGTGTTCATGCCCATTAGCTGCTCCTTTTCACTTTAAAAAGAATAGAATCGATCAGAAGGTATCATTTGGAAAAAGTCTATCAGTGCATTTAAGAGGTTTCGGGAAAAGAGAGAGAGAAAGGACCTCAGGAAAGGTAGTCAGTTCGATGGCAATGCATAATAGTAGTGCAAAGTTTAAAAAAAATACTTTAAGTTGGTAAGGAGAAGCAACAAAGATATCGAAAACGATTCATAAATCAAACTGTCAGAGTACCCAAAGTCTTTCTATAACTACTTTGACCCTAACATAGCACCCCTTTACTAATTCAACCTCAACTAACCCCTGGAGATGAATGAAAAAATGGTTAAATAGAGCTGTAACACAAAGTAAATGGAGGGATAATTTCATTAAATAAAAAATTAAAGAGTTTAATCATAAATAGTAGAGTAATTTATACCAGTTGAAGTGATTATATAGCCAAGAGACGATGACCCTTTCCTCATAGTTCGAAGAGAGAGTATCAGTAAAAGTAAAAATCATTATATTTAGACTCAAAGGCTATCAAAACTAAACTAATTAAAAAAAATAAAAGCTAAAAAGGTAAGGCAAAAGACTCCTGTATTTACCATTCAGCCTAAAAGAATTAAATAAGAAAATAAAAGCAACCTAATTTCAATTTAAATCAGAATATCAGTATCGCTCTGAATAAAGACAGCTAGAGTCTGAGCGATTCAGAGCCCGAGTATCGAACTTAACTCCGAATAAGAGGAAAAAAATCAATATAGACTCTTTAGGAGCTTTTAAGGCTTTCTCAATAAATGTAGCAAATACAAAAATTGCCGAAGCAAAGAGAAACGATAATAATCACTGAAAGTCTTTAATAAAAATAGAAGTTTCAAATAGTGGGATGATTGTTCTATGCGATTATCAATTAACATTTTACACCAATATTTATTTACAAAAATGTTTAAATTGATGATGATCACCAAATTTGACTAAAAAATAATGGGGTTGGGGTTGGGGTTGGG